>Ga0209777_10004505_pt1 | contig 16408 bp, 14 predicted proteins | sample FrelakmetHBP12HB_FD_187147 | JGI IMG/M metagenome (GOLD analysis project Ga0209777, IMG submission 187147) | Freshwater lake sediment microbial communities from the University of Notre Dame, USA, for methane emissions studies -HBP12 HB (SPAdes)... | ecosystem: Environmental > Aquatic >...
CACTGCAGTCGTTGACCAAAGCATGGATGCCCGCAGCTTGAATTTCATTCAATCTTTGGTCAGTTCAGGAAATTTCGATATCCAACTGGTGCTGCAAAATGAAGAGCAGGTAATCCAGGCGATTGATGCCGGCACTGTCAAAGCCGGGGTTGTCATTCCGCCGGATTTTGCGGAAAAAGTTCTGCAGGGCAAAGGCAGCGTTTTGATCCTGCTGGATGGTTCAGATTCCTTCAGCGTTCAGTCAGGCTATAACGCGGCATCCAGTATCACCCAGAAATATTCACTGGAACTTACCGCTGAAAAAGTGCTGACAAGCGGTTCCGCACAGGCTTCAATTGCTTCCAGCGGTCAATTACCCATCGCAACCATCACAAGGGTACTTTACAACCCGGATATCAATGATCTGGTATTCATTGTGCCCGGTTTAATCGCGGTGATCATGCAAATGATCGTCGTGACGCATTCGGCACTTTCCATTGTGCGCGAACGCGAGTTGGGAACTCTGGAGCAATTGCTGGCGACCCCTGCCAGGCCGCTTGAGATGGTCATCGCCAAACTCATCCCCGGCATGCTGGTGGCTATCCTGGATATGATTTTTATTCTGGGTATTGGTATTTTCTGGTTTGGGGTGCCATTTCAGGGTAGTTTCGCCCTTCTCGCCGTCCTGTCCATTCTTTTTATCATTTCCGGTATGGGGCTGGGGCTGGCCATTTCCGCCATCACCAAATCACAACGGCAGGCGCAGCAATTTAGCGGTGTCATCCAGCTACTTACCTTTTTGCTTACCGGATTTATCTATTCGCGCACCTCCATGCCATTATGGACTCAGATTGTTGGAAATTTGATGCCGCTGACCTATTACATCCGGATTATCCGGGGAATCATGACCAAAGGCGTGAGTTTGAATTATTTGTGGACCGATACCTTATCTTTGTTGCTTTACGCCAGCATTGCCCTGGCTATAGCGGCCGCAGTGTCTAAAAAAAGGTTGGATTGAATATCATGGAAAATGAAATTGCAATTTCAACCCGCGATCTGGTCAAGCAATTTAAAGGGCGCCATACCACGGTCACAGCAATCGATCATGTCTCGCTGGAAGTTAGAAAGGGTGAAACCTTCGGCCTGATTGGCCCGGATGGTGCCGGAAAGAGCACCACCACCCGCGTGATACTCGGATTGCTCAGACGTGACAGTGGCGAGAGCAGTGTTCTTGGATTTGATTCTATGCGGGACGTATATGCCATCCGTGAACGCAGCGGCTATATTGCCCAACAATTTACTTTACCGGCCGATATGACCGTGTTGGAAAATATGCGCTTTTTCGCAGATCTGCACGGCATCTCCGGCAAAGAACAAAAAAAGAATATTGATGAACTACTCCATTTTGCTGGTTTAACGGACTTTACCTCCCGTCCGGCTGGCCGCCTTTCGGGAGGAATGAAGAAAAAATTAGCCCTGGCGTGCAGCCTGGTGCATGAGCCTGAAGTCGTCATGCTGGATGAGCCCACCCTGGGCGTGGATCCGGTCAGCCGGCGTGAATTCTGGAACCTCCTGGGCAACCTGCGCACCGAGAAAGGGATGACAATATTTGTCTGCACTCCTTATATGGATGAAGCCGAACGCTGCAACCATGTCGGCTTGATCTATCAAGGACGGTTGATCGCCCTGGACACACCCGAAGGGATCAAGAAGATGGTACCCGGGCATCTCCTGGAGTTTAAACCATCCAAGTTCGTCCCTGCCCGTGATCTTGTCAAAGGATTAGAGGGAGTTTTAGAAGTACAGACATACGGTGCGCTTTTGCATGTATTTGTCGATAATGCAGAACGGCGCCAACCTCAAATTGAATCCGCTCTTAAGACTCAAAAAATAACCTGCAGTGATATGCGTTTGATTGAATCACGCATGGAAGAGGCTTTTATCAGTCTGATCTCCCGCGAGGAGAAAGAAAAGAATGCCAAATAAACAAATAAATCTGGAACCCATTTCAGAGCCAGGCACAGATCCGGTCATTGCCGAGAACCTGACCAAACGTTTTGGCGATTTTACCGCCGTCGATCATGTCACTTTCCAGATTCATGCTGGTGAAATATTCGGTTGGCTGGGTCCCAATGGCGCCGGAAAGACCACCACCATCCGCATGATGTTGGGGCTCATCCAACCCAGCGAAGGCACTCTCAGAGTACTGGGGTTTGATCCCGTTACCCAGAAAAAAATCATGCAAGGCAGGGTCGGATACATGTCCCAGCTTTTCACGCTGTACAACGATTTGACCGCCCTGGAAAATATTCGCTTTTATGGAAAAGTGTACGGGCTTTCACGCGAGCAGCTGGCCGAACGTCAACGAGAAATTATTGAAATGGCTGGATTGCATGGTCGTGAAAACGCCGTGACATCTACATTATCAGGCGGATGGAAACAGCGCCTGGCACTGGGCTGTGCCATAGTCCATAATCCCAAAGTCATATTCCTGGATGAGCCCACCGCCGGTGTCGATCCGATCAGCCGACGCGAGTTTTGGGGTCTAATTTATTCGATGGCAAAAAAAGGCACCACCGTGCTTGTAACCACCCATTACATGGATGAAGCCGAACTCTGCCAGCGGGTGGGATTTATCAACATGGGCAAGTTGGTTGCCGTGGGCACGCCCGCGGAGCTAAAACTGAACCAAATGCAGGGTCAGGTATTGGAAGTGAATACGGCTGATTCCGATCGGGCGATCCGCATCCTTAAAGAAGCCCAAAAAAATAAAAGTCTGCCTTTTGAAGAGGTGGCTTTATATGGAGCCCAAATTCATGTGGTCGTGCCCAGCGCAGAAAAGTATAAAGGGCAGGTAAAAAAACTGCTGAAAAAAGAGAAAATCAAAGTGATCAGTGTGGAGAAGATCGTCCCCACCCTGGAAGATGTTTTTATTTCGACGATCAATTCATCCCAGAAGGTCAATAAATGAAAGGTAGTTCAATTGTCTTAAGGAGAAGAAAATGAGTACAAAACGCTGGATTTCCTTTTTATTACTGATTTCCCTGGTAACCTTGAGCGGCTGCTCAGGTACTGGAAGCCCAAATGGTTCAACCTTGAAAGCTTCAGGAACCATCTCGGTCACTTCCATCCAGGTGGCACCTGAAATAAGCGGGAAAATTCTCGAAATCAAAGTAAATAAAGGTGACTCTGTAAAAACAGGGGATGTCCTCTTCAGCCTGGATGATAAGCTGCTGCAAGCCCAGGTTGATCAGGCGAATGCGGCAGTTCAGGTAGCCCAGGCCAAACTGTCGGGCACCCAAACACAGTATGACTTGACCATGCAGACAGTTCGTAAGCAGGATAAATCGGTAAGAATTACCGATTGGAAGACATCGCCGCCGGACAGTGCCACCACCGGCTGGTATTTTCAAAAGGAAGAAAAGGTAGCTGCATTAAAAACCCTGGTCGATGCTGCCCAGAAAAACTTGAAGGATGCAATCTCAAACCTGGATGCAGTCCTTAAAAACGCCAGCACGCAGGATTTTATCAGCGCTGAAAAACGTCTGAATCAGGCCGAACAGGCGCACAATATCGCAGATACCACCCTCAAGGATGCCCAATCAGCCCGGGACACCAATCACATAGAAGATACAGCCCAGGATGAGGCGGATGCCGCCCAAACGGAATTGGATGCCGCCAAGAATGCCTATGACCAATTACTGCTCTCGGACGAAGCAACCAAGGTGCTGGATGCCCGGGCTAAAGTGGCAGTGGCTGAAGCGCGCCTGATAAACACCCAGAATGCACTGGATAGAGAGCAAACCGGAGACCAATCCCTGCAGGTCATTGAGGCTCAATCCTCTTTGGATCAAGCCACCAGCGCAGTTACCCAGGCAAATGCCAATCTGGTTTTTGCCAGAACCCAGTTTGCCAAGGCAGTGATCACCTCACCGACATCCGGGGTGGTGCTTTCAAATCCGGTGAATACTGGCGAAGTGGTTGCTGCCGGCGCAACCGTATTGGAGATTGGCAACCTCGACCAGGTCTCGCTGGATGTATATATCTCTGAAAATCAATATGGTCAGCTCAAGCTGGGGCAGACTGCCAGCGTGAAAGTGGATTCATTTCCCACCAAAACCTTTGAAGGCAAGGTAACCTATATTTCGGACCAGGCCGAATTCACACCGCGCACAGTTCAGACAGTTGAGAGCCGCAGCACCACGGTCTATAAAGTGGAGATCACCATCCCCAATCCAAATCATGATCTGAAATCCGGCATGCCAGCTGATGCAACTTTCACCTTGTCAAACCCATCACAATAAAGACTAAAAAGTTCAATAGAAAATAAACTTGTTTTAGTGAAAAAAATCCCTTTCAATGAGGGGTTTTTTTAGCCTTTGCAGGATTAAATTCAGGCTATCTTTGGAGAACATAATCCTCACAAAAACCATCACTATTTGAAAAATTCCTTGCCCTAAAATCAATATTGGCTTATACAGGTGTCTACAGCGTCCATACTGTCTACAAAAAGGAGGAAAAACCGTCCACAGAGTTCATATTGTCCATAGTTTCCACCCCATTTGCACACGAATTGCACACGAAACAAGAAAGGCGACAATAATCCAAGGTTTTCATGCCCAACTGTGCCCACTTTAGGTAGTGTATATCCGTGCAGTTTAGTATTACGGCGGATTGGAAATCAGTAGAAAATGGCTTTGAAACTAAATCTATTAACAAACTTGACCCAATTATTTCTTTCAAGGAAAGACAACAATAATATTCCCCATTTGATTATGTAGGTATCATGAAAAATCTTTATAAAATCAACGATTTTAGTTGAACTTACAAAAAGAAAAATGATATTATATAGATAGTAATGTGAATTATTTTGAAGTAGGATCTAAAATTCAATAATAAAAAATAAACAGATTAGTTTCAATATATCCGAATTCCGTATAAACATTGGTTAGGTTCTCTCTTGAGAAGTAAGGCATCCAATAGGCTGGTAACAAACGAGCATTAGGAGGTGTGATTTGAGTGTTTCTCTCAATCGTTACTACAATAATCAATCATTTGAGCCTGGCAAAATTGCAAGTGCTTTCCGAGATGTGTTATCGAGCTTTGGATTAAATGAATCAGAAATTAGTATCAAAGCTAGTTATCGCATTTTAGATGAAGGGGAGGAAAGTCGAAAAATCAGTTTGGATGAAATTGGTTCTATTTGTGAGCTAAGAGATAGACCAAAATCTCTCAGTACAGGCTTAGGCATGCCATCTAATTTTCATTTTCTCATTCTATCTAGAGTAGGAGATTTATTAAGCCTTAATATTGAAGCACCTACGGCGGAGAAAGCTAACAAGCTAATCAAGGACATCGAAAAAGAATTAGCTCTAAACAGAGTCTATCCAAACATAGGCGAAGGAGACCATACAGAAGAAATCGGTGATCTATCTAAGCACCCCTCTGAATTAGAAGACAAGTTGCAAGCAGAGAATGGAGCGTTATCTTGCTTTCTTTCTTATCGCTTTAATGATAGATCGACAAATTATGCATCGGAATTGATGAAATTTCTTGACTTAGTTGGAGTGAAGGTGGCAACTGGTGCTGCCTATGAGCCTCGAAGCGTGAGCGATAAGGTTCTATCCCATTTAGAAAAGCCCATTGACTTCGTAATTTATATAATAGCAAAGGAAGGAGAATCAACTTGGCTACGAGATGAGATTGCAGTTTCACAGGGCAAGGGTTATCACATTATCCCTCTTGTAGAAGAAGGTTCTAATTTTGAAAGCGGGATACTAGGGGATTTGGAATATATCCCATTCAGTTCGAGCCACATTTCAGATACCTTTATCCGTATTCTCGAAGCCATTAGGTTTATAAACAAAAGAAAGAAAGCTCTCAAGGAAGCCGCGCCTAACACCGGCTCCAGCGGACAGCGGCTTCGCCGCTGAAGGTATGCACCGCTCGCTAGAAGCGGCGCGATAATAACACTGAGTCTCACTGATCCCGCCGCTGCCGCTGAGCCAAACCGTGAGGTTGTGAATGATTGGTAAAGGAAAGCCCTTTAAGAAATTGTGGAGTACATAAATGGAAAATCCATTATGGCTTACATATTCTTGGTCAGATAACGATGAAGGTGATTTTGACTATTTAGTACAAGAACTAGAAAGCAGTAATATCCCAACAACATATGACAAAATTTCACTCATTCCTGGTCGTAAGTTGTGGGAACAAATCTCTGATAAGATAGAAAATGGATTACTTTCTGCTTGGGCTTACTTAATTACACCAAATAGTCTTTCCAGCTCTGCTTGCAAAGAAGAACTAGCGTACGCGCTTCAACGTGCATTAGAAACCAAAGGAGATGAATTTCCTTTGATTGGTTTGCTACACAAAGTCTCAATTCGAGATGTTCCACTTGCTCTACGTATACGATTGTGCGTAAACCTTACAAATCCAGACTGGATAGAAGAAGTTCGTGCAGGTGTTGAAGGTATACCCCCTCAACGTATAATCCAAACGCATCTCCCCTATATCGTAAAAGTTCACTATAAATATCTTAATCAAAATAACCATAACGCTATTGAAGTCCGACCGAGGTTTGGTGAAATAACCTACTGGCGACTTGCTTTTCCAAGTGATGGTCCACAACCTTTTCAATGGGGAGTGGGACCAGCAAATGGTGGAGGAATCTCTTGCATGCAAATTGAAACCCTGACAGGTGAATATGAAAATATTGGTGGAGTTCCTATGAAATTTATCGGTGCTGGCACATCTCTCTCACCATCTACATCAGTATATGCGGTTTTTAATGGAGGTCTACCGATGAAATTTTTCTTTGGAAAATCAAATGAAGCATTCTCAATTGAAGCGAAAGGCAATGTTATAGAATTAGGTAAACATAAAGGGCTTGTCACAACCTAACAAAGCGTGCAATAGATAGTGGGGATTCACCTGCCAAAATGGTTTTTCCTTATAAAGGTAGTATCTCGTTTCTACGGAAAATCCACACCCTTCACAATGCCATTAAAACAAACAGTTAAACCTAGGTTTATGCACCCACCTGCACCCGCCGTAGGCTGAGTGTACCCGTACAGTTATTATGGAAAACTTGAAATAACAAACAAATCATCAAATATAAAAAGAGCCTTCGATTCTTGAAGGCTCAATCATCTGGGGCGGCTGGCGGCCGGAGTCTACTGTAGCGGCAGTAGACGAAGGTACCTCACTCTCGGCGGCCTCATGCCGCACGAAGGTGAGGTAGTGATAGCAAGCCTGCACCCTTTAGGGTTCACCCTGCAGGGGCAAATACGCAACATCCTGATCCACAGTCAAGCGGCTAGACTGTCCATGACGTATACAGGTGTCTACAGCGTCTATATAGTCCACAAAAAGGAGGAAAAACCGTCCACAGAGTCCATATAGTCCATAGTGTCCACACTAATTGCAAACAAATAAGGAAAGGCTATTCAAACGAACATCACCGTCTTTAATCTCTCCTAATTATTTCATTTACTATAAAATATGAATATTTATCATTGTGAAAGAGGGTATTGCCCGTAGAGATGTGCGGCATGAACCATTGCCACTATATTGGCTGGTGGAACATCTGCCTGAACATTATGAGCCGGCGCCAGGATATATCCTCCGCCTGGAGCGAAAGCATTGATGCGTGTGCGTACTTCTTCTTCTACTTCTTGTTGCGTACCAAATGGGAGGACTTGTTGGATATCGATCCCTCCGTGAAAGACCAATTTTTCACCAAATTCACGTTTTAATTCAAAAGAATCCATATGAGCAGCATGTGGCTGGACCGGGTCCAGCACTTGGATACCAGCTTCAATTAAATCGGGAATGAATTTACGAATGCTGCCGCAGGAGTGCAGCATGATCTTCACACTTGGATTAATTTCATCCAGAAGCTGACGGGCAGCCTGCCAGCGGCGTTTCAACCGAGGCAGGATCAAACCTTGAAACATCTTGGGCGAATACAGTGGTCCGGTTTGCATGCCTAAATCCTCACCGCTTACTTTCAAAATATGCAAATATTTCGCAGCAGCTTGTATGCCGACGCGGTCAAACGCAATCTGTACATCTGTAACTTTATCTAAAAAGGTGGCCGCAAATTCGGGTTCGCTGGCGGCGCGCACCATCCAGCGCTCGAAACCCAGCAGGTAGACACCCATTTCTATGATGGGTCCACCGAAGCGACCCATCAGAGCCAAATCAGTATTTTCATATATATCTTTGGCGAATGCTTCCGCACCCTCTCCGCGACCGGGCAGGTCGGCTGCCGGCCACGGATATTTCTCCAAATCTTCAATGCTGGCATTTGCTAAAGGTGCGTGTTGAACTTCGTAATAGCTGCCCCCGCCCGATTGGCTTACTTTACGATAAATTACGCCCCATTCATCTTGAACAGAGCCATCAGAGTAAGTTACATTTTTTTGGTTTCTTGCAGAACCCAATTTCACTGAAATAATATCTACTCCTAAAATTCTCAGAATTTCAGGATGCGGGATAACTTCCATAAAGAGGTTATGTTTCACTACTTCGTCAATTTCAACAGAAAGAAATTTTTTCAAATTTAAGTAAAAATCATAAAGCGGTGTAATATCGACCGGTACGCGATCTGGTTCATGGTGGTTGATCGCGGCAACTGTTCGTTCCCTTGAAGTCCATTTCATGACATTTCTCCTGCATCTCAGGGTCAGAGCAAAAGAGATGATCTCATCTTTTAGCAGTGACTACGCATAAAAAACCGAATGGTTCATTTCCCAACGTCGTAAATTGATGCAAATCATCACCTGAAATAAAAATAGAATCATAGGGGTTCAAATCAATGAAATCATCATTTAACTGCAAGCGTGCATGACCATGCATCACCACCACTCCATGCTCATGCGAATGCCGCTCAAGGTTACTATGGGTGCCAGGTTCGAGACGGAAATATCGCACGGCAAAGTTAGACGACTGATCTTGTGGACCGATAATCACCTGGCGGGTCACACCTTTAAATTCTTCATCCCCATATTTATGGATTTCAATCCCCTGCCAAGTGAAATTGTTTTTGGTGCCTGTAAAGGAATGGACGACTGACATTTTACCTCCCAATCTTTTTCTGTTTTTGCCCTTCAGCAATCAGCCTATCGGGGGTAAAAATAATTTTCATGGAATTTAGATTTTTAGGAAAAACAAGAAAGCGGCGCGGTGAAGTGATCAAGGGGAACCAAAAGCTATGTTGGACCTGCACCCAGGGAAACGAACTTGATTTTAGAGATTTTTGCAATTCCCGCAATGAGTATTTATACAATTTTTTACCCGATTTTTCCAATTCGGCCGTAACCTGGCGCAAACCCATTGCATAACTCTGTAATGCCAGTACTACGATTAATCCATAACAAAGAACAAGGGTATTAATGTACAGGCTATTGGCAATATAGAAATCCAGGATTGCCCGTCCTATCCCGCCAAGGGTGCTTCGTATGATTGCATAGATCATATCCTCTCCTTATAAAATACTGGAGCGGTCATTATCCGACCGCTCCAGGTTTGTCATTCAATTACCTTAGACCTAAGTGAAGTGTGGGGTATCTGAATTAATCTATTTCTTGGATACCTTGGTTACCTTGGGAGCACCTGCGGCTTCTTCCCAACCTTTCGGGTTCTTCAGGTAGAAGAACATACAAGCAGCGAGCAGAACAACTAATACCAACAAGCCGATTGCACCCAGGTATTGCACTGCTTTGGTGAAAACAAATTGCGGCCACAGGAAACCATCACCAATACTGGTGATCATGGCAGCGCCGGCGGGCATTGTAAAGTGGGCATTTTGAGCAGCAGCCGTGAACAGGGGAGCCATATTGGTGGCGATGTAGAAACCAATCCCCAGTTCGAGGGTTCCGGCCACAATCATGCGGAAGATATTGCCCTTCATCAGAGGAGCCATCATAGCCACAACGAAGGGGATCACAGCCAGGTCGGCAAATAAAATTACGTGGTTGCCGGGCAGGATGACGCTAAGCAGGATGGCGATGGGGACCAGCACCAGAGCAGCTGAAATGGAAGCAGGATGGCCGATCAGAATGGCGGAATCCAGACCAATGTAGATTTCACGATCGCTGGCGCGCTTCTTCATGAAATCACGGGCTGTTTCAGAAACAGGGATTAAACCTTCCATCAGGATTTGTACCATGCGGGGCAGCAGCAACATAACAGCTGCCAGGTTGATGCCAACGCCCAAAACTTTCACGATAACAGTCAGGGCATCACCTGCATTGTAAAAGCCGAGGATACCCAATATCAGGCCGATGACCAGGCCAAGGATGACCGGTTCACCGAAGACACCAAAGCGTTTCTGAATGGTGTCAGGATCGGCTTTCCAATCCCGGACGCCGGGAATGCGGTCGATGATCCAGTTGGTCACAATGGCAAAGGGGACACCCGGAGCAGAAGTCAAGTGCGGGAAAGAAATACCGGGCAGTTTATAAAAGTCCTGTACCGCTTTGGCAGTCCAGTCAGCTAGGAAGAGAGCCAGAGCAACACCGATTGCGGCAGCCACCAGACCATAGATCAGGTTACCGGAAACAGCATATACCATGGAACCAACGAAGGCAAAGTGCCAATAGTTCCATACGTCCACATTTAGAGTTTTGGTCAGACGGAACAACAGGAAAACTACGTTAACGAACAATGCGAGGGGAATTACCCATAGGCCAACATCCGTGCCAAAGGCAATCGCCGCAGCAGAAGGCCAACCTACATCCACTACATCGCGAGTAATCTTCCAGTTGGTAACTATGGCTTGCGCCACGCCGGATAGTGCACCCCACATCAGGCCGATCACCAGGTTAATGCCAACGAAGGCAATGCCGATGGTGACGCCCGCGCGGAAAGCCTTACCGGGTTTTGCTCCCAAAATTAGGGCCATGAAAAAAATTATGATTGGGAGAACAATAGTTACACCAAGTGCATTAAGAAGTGATTGTAAACCAGTCAAAAATGCAACCATACTATTACCTCCATATTATGAATTTTGATTATTTTTTCTTTTGCAAAGCTTTTACAATTTGTTCGATAGCATCCTCCTTTCCTATACCGGTTAAAAAGGCCAAGGTATGAATAACTGGAACGCCAAGGTTGTTTGGCAATGGTGTAGTAGTCACTATAAGATCTGCCTGATCAACCAACGACCTCACCTCAGCCGCTTTGCACTGACGGGTAATAACGTCAATGCCGCGTTCCTTTAATGCTTCTTCAATTGCTTTTGCCACTACTGTGGATGTGGCGATTCCTGTGCCACACGCAATAAGAATTCTTTTAGGTCCGGTCATAAACAACTCCATTTTTCTATGAATTTGCTTTTACTAGAGGAAAGCATGGATGATTCAAATTGTAAGATGGTTTTTACTTGTATCAATATGACTGAGATCAACAATTTCCTCCAGCAAGGGCATCAATCACTTCATTATAATCTTTCGCTTTTAATAAATTTGAAACTATTTCAGGGCTCTGTAATACTGTGGCAATTTCCTGCAACATTTCTATCTGGGCTTTTGGTTGATCCAATGCTAGCAAGAAAACTAGCCGTACCGGAACGCTCTTTTCTGGTTCTGCCATATTTTGAAAATTCACTGTATTCTGTAATGTAGCCATAGCTAGACCCGGTTTGATTACATGCTCAATATCTGTATGTGGTATGGCAGCATTATTGTCACCTGCAAGAGGTAGACCAGTAGGCATTTTTTGTTCACGAGCAATAGCAGCATCAACAAAAGATTCTTTTACATAACCAGACTTATATAATTCATTCCCCAGCTTGGTTATGATATCCACTGTGTTTTCTGCACAGATATTTAAAAAAACACTCTTAGGCTCAAGTAGTTGCGCAATTGCATTGCTCATAATGCCAGCACCTCCGGGTGCTCAAGACAAGCCCTTTTATCAGTATAGCACGGAATTGTGATGTTTTTATCGCATTTGACAGGAATAAACACAAATGTGAAACCTATATATAAATAACCAATAGCGAATATCGTAATAGGATAATTATTTCTCTGATCACCAAATCAAAAGAACACACATACGGAACCAAAAATAACTTGCCTAATACAAAGAAAACAGATTTATATCTTCTTGAAAATGGGTTCTCACAGGTCATCTACACGGATTGGGACAACATTTATTAGGCAAACGCTACCCTCTTGATATTTTTATCTATCTGCTGTGGGAGCCAAGGATTTCAACCATTGCACCATTTACATCTTTAAGCGTTTCAAACCAATCAAAAATTCATCTCATTTCATCAATTTCTGAATCAATTCAGAGCTAATTTTTATTATCAGAAATATCTTGCAAATCAATAATCTTATTTGCGATCGCCCTTGCTATCTTTTTGTGATCAGCAGACTCCCAATGTATCCCATCTTTTTTACTTGATTGAATTACAGTACCAGCATCGAGAAATTCACAACCCAGTTCCGCTGCCTTAAGACGATAATGATCAGCCAGGTGTAGTGATTTTATAGTCCCTCCTTTGAACTCCTCAGCATAATCGCTCAACTTGCCTATTGGTGGCGGAGCTACTAATAAAACATGCGGACTTTGATTTTTCATTCCCAATTTGCTCTGCTGAATGATAGTAACCAGCAGCGCGACACCTTTTGTAATATCAAAAGTAGTAAAGGAAAATCGCGCTTTGAGATCATTGGTTCCTAAAAGTAAAACAACCAGATCAATTGGATTATGAGTTTGTAAACAAGACATAAGGGATGTTCTACCATTGCGTCCATCTTCGAATGGATCATCAATTGATGTAGTTCGGCCGCTTAATCCTTCTTCAATTACATAATAACCTTCACCAAGAATATCTTGCAGCAAACCAGGCCAGCGGACATGGAGTGGAAAACGCTCATGGCGAGCCCCTGGAATTGCGCCCCAGGTATTTGAATCGCCATAACATAAAATTGTTTTTATATGTTCAGTATTTTCCATGTCTTTTGTTCTTTCTATTCTCTTTAAATAATTCCTGTATGAAGATTATAAGATAAATAAAAGAGTGGCCTATTTCAACAATAGGTCGCTCACATTTCTGGGGTGGCTGACGGCCGGAGTCTACCGCAGCGGCAGTAGACGAAGGTACCTCACTCTCGGTGGCCTCATGCCGCACGAAGGTGAGGTAATGCTAGCAAGCCTGCACCCTTTAGGGGACAAACCCACAACTTCTTGATCCACAGTCAAGCGCGGAACTCTCCATGGCTTATTCAGGTGTCCACAGGGTCCATACCGTTTACAAAAAGGAGGAAAAACTGTCCACAGTGTCTATATAGTCCATAGTTTCCACCCAGTGTCTTTGCGGTTGCACCCTAGTTTTTAAACCTGTTGATGTCATAATCCTAAACCCCACTCATGGTGATAAACAAGGATAATTATTTGAAAAAACGAGTTTCTATAGACCGCCTGGAAAATGATCTATTAATCCCCCGCTTAGATTCAGTATGTCCATGTTCCGCATAATTAATTGTTGAGCGGATAGGTGGTAATTCATTTGGCAACTCCCAAGAGATTTCATGACAATCCCACAATGGCTATATACACCGATACAAAATTGGTGATGCATTACAATTCTTCATGAAAATTGAACAGTCATTACACATAGCCCAAATGCCTATTTGGAGGGTCTCGTGTCACAGGTATTCATAAGTTATTCGAGAAAGGATCGAAGCTTCGTTGAAGAATTGCGAGAAGTCTTGACTCACAGAAAGAGGGATGCTTGGGTGGACTGGAATGATATCCCACCGACAGCAAAATGGCTCCGCGAGATATATGATGGTATTGAAGCTGCAGACAATTTCATATTTGTTATTAGTCCAGATTCCATTATCTCGCGGGTGTGCCGAATGGAAATCGCACATGCAATACAGCACAACAAACGTATCATACCGATCCTATTCAGAGATGTACAGTCGACAAGCTTACCAGAGCCAGTGGCAACATACAATTGGATCGACTTCCGCGAAAACTCAGACTCCAGTAAGTCCATTGAGAGCTTGTTGTTATCTATTGATACTGACTTTGATTATGTTCGAACGCATACACAGTTGATATTAAAAGCACTAGAGTGGACAACCTACGATAGAGACGAGTCGTATCTACTTAAGGGCTCTGAACTTAAAATGGCTGAAAAATGGCTATCGAGTTCAACTGACAAGCAACCGGAGCCTACGTCACTTCATCGAGAATTTATCGGGTCAAGTATGAAGTTGGAGAGAGAGAGTATAGAACAGAGGCAGACCAGACAACGATATTTAGCCATTCGCGATAAAGCACTGAAAGCTTATATTCGCCCATATCTTGATCAGCGAAAACAGGAACTTGAGAAGCGGCGGGAGTCTCAGGCAAAAAGTGGTTTCCTAAGATTTAGTAAGGATGTTAAAGATGTGGAGGAAGAGCTCAGTGGTTTGTTGAATTTCCTTGATTTAGGTGGAAAATGGCACCCAGGAGAGCCGATTTCTGTTAAAAGCCTTGGAGCACAGGAAGACTACCTTGAAGTCTTCGAGTTTGCTTGCTGTGGAAAATCAGTTCTGGCAGACAGACCTCCTTCGCGCTTTAGAGATGACGGCTGTCAAGCGTCCCCAATCCTTACGGAAGGTGACGAATGATATTACTAGAGCGAGTGTGACTGGAAAAGAAAAATCACAGGAAGAAAAAGCTGTCCAAAATCTAAATGAAGCCGACATTGCTTCGCTAGTAGGTATGTATGCACCATGAGGAAGCATGGACTCTAATATGCTAAGGAGAATTGCTCTCTTCGCTCGGTGGCTTACCTAGGGAGTTAAACTCAGGTTTAAGCAACCATCTGCACCCGTCGCAGGCAGGGTTTGCCTATGCAATTATTATGGAAAACTTGAAATAACAGACAAATCATCAACTTGAAAAAGAGCCTTCTGATCTTGAAGGCTCAATCCTCTGGGGTGGCTAACGGAGGGTTGCGAAGTACCCCGAAGGGGCAAACCCGCAACATCTTGATCCACAGTCAAGCGTGGAACTTTCCATGGCTTGTACAGGCGTCCACAGCGTCCACACAGTACACAAAATGAGGGTGAATTTGTCCACTGTGTGCACTCACTAGCATATTGTCCATACAGTATCATCGCGATTCCACCCGAATTAGGTAAGACATCCAAAAATAATAAGCACATCTACATCGCTTTCAGGCATCCGGACGAGGATTAGGACGTCAGATCTCAGGGAAACAAGTTTATATCCATTTCAAAATTTTTTATGTTTATGCCCATAATCTTTAGGAGACCTCATCTAGTACAACACAATCAGCCATAAGCAGGTTATCCGTTCTTATTTCCAGAATCGTTTGACCAATATCACTAACCATGAATTTGCTTGTGAAAAACCATTCGGTTCAGGTCTTTTTCAGCATTAACGATTTTCGATTTATAAACATTAAGTTGAGCATCCAATGAAGAAAGCGGGAAACTAGCTTTATAACCCGCGGTCATCTGTACAATCCAATCCTCAAGCACCTGGGGATCAGTTTCTTTGTACTCACCAGCGAAACAAATTTGATTCAGCGGCAATTTGGGTGGTATTGGAGGGTAAGCTTTATTCGTGTAACCAAAGACAATTGTCATTATTGGAAAAACATCATCCGGGAGATTAAGCTTTTGTTTTAGATAACCTGCGTCCAACAGACCGCTGCGTCCCGTCTCGGAAAGCATGACCGATGAAACACCCAGGGCTTCTGCAGCGATATTCATATTCATTGCCGCTAGCGAAGCATTCATGACCGCCACAGTATATTCAACCAAAGGACTTTGAGGAAATGTATCAAGTACAGCACGATTCCGATGAGTATCACCCATCACGATTATTGCCCATTGGGCTTTAAATGGAATTGTTCGATTAAAAGTAGCTCGCCATGTTTCTGCATTGAAGGTTGCAAAAGACCAGGTCTGCAGGTTGACCGTTGATGGCGCCAGCCGGCCCGCCTCTAGAATAGCTGCAAACACATCATCTGGCATTTCACGCTGTGTAAAGCGGCGCACGCTGCGTCGGTTATGAATTATTTTTAGGAGTTTGTTCCCTTCCAGTGAGGAGGGTGTCTGCGGGCGGCCAGCAAGAATCCGCCATATAGCTCTTAAAAAATCGAATAAGGTCATCTTGGGCAATTGTGTAGCCATTTCCACCTCTATTTGGTTTTATTTGCTTTTTCTTTTTCCACCACTGAGACAAACCCACCAAACAACCGGTATTCATCCATCCGGCAGGAATTGATAAACTTTCCATTATAAATGGTGATATCCGGGCAGCTATCGCACATGTCTGCCCGACCATCCGGTTGAAGATCTGGTGCCTGGATGATGCCTATGCTCTGAACATAAATCCCTTCAAAAAGACGGAGTGGGTGACGGAGGACATCTTTGATACGGTT
>Ga0209777_10004506_pt1 | contig 16407 bp, 12 predicted proteins | sample FrelakmetHBP12HB_FD_187147 | JGI IMG/M metagenome (GOLD analysis project Ga0209777, IMG submission 187147) | Freshwater lake sediment microbial communities from the University of Notre Dame, USA, for methane emissions studies -HBP12 HB (SPAdes)... | ecosystem: Environmental > Aquatic >...
TCCGATCTGGCCGACATTATTCACAGAAATTGTTTTCCCGCGCTCTATTTTTTCGTCGATGTCACAGGCCCGGTGAGTGACCAGTGGCAGGTCAAGATTACGTCATCTTGCCAGGAGGACAAAACGGTTTGGCGGACGCGCGTTCGAACCCCTGACGGCGATCTGACGCTAGCGTGCGAGGCCTGCCCGATTTCTCCGTATGAGCAGGCTTACGCTTACCGGGAAGTTCTGGTGAAAGACAGGAAGGATCTCGATCGGCTGGTGAAGCATGAACCGCGATGGAACGTCTCGGCACTCGATGCAACGCCCATCCAGCGAGCGAAACGGTCTGTGGGGGATAATGGCATCGTGTGTCCCTGGGTTCAGGGGGTTTTCAATTTCGCAGGTCTATTTTATCGCAATTACGAGGAACTCCTGATGGATCCCTACACGGATCCAGGTTTTTATAAGGCGCTCATGGAGCATTCCCTGGAACAAGACTGGAGTTATCTGGAACTGCTTCTCGAACATGGCGTGGATGCGCTGGCTTATGGGGGCAATATGGCGGGAGGGCAAGTGGGGCCGGAGTTCTTCGAGGAGTTTGTCCTGCCCTATGAAAAAGAGTTGATCCGTCGGGTCCACGGCAAGGGGGGGTATGTGATCTATCATAACTGCGGCAAGGCCGTCTCCCTGTTCGATCTTTATCAGGAAACAGGGATGGATTGTTTCGAGTCGTTGGCCCGGGAGCCGGAAGGCGATACGGATCTGAGGGAAGCCGTACGAAGGCTCGATGGAATTCCGTGTCTTGCCGGCGGCATCGACCAAAAGACGTTTCTAGTTCATGCCACGCCGAATGAAGTGCGGAACCTCGTGAAGGAGACGCTGGAGATCATGAAAGACCGCGGCTGCTATATTCTTTCCACAGTGGACTATTTAAATGAAGAGACGCCTCTTGATAACATCCGGGCGTTTGTCGAGGCCGGGAGAAACCATGGGGCGATGTGATAGTTGTGTGGTTGAGGCTATGAAAACAAATAAGGCAGACTGTCCGCCGGTTGTGCTGTTCAAGTTACCGCTCATCGCGAATGGGGCGATGATTGATTATGTGGTTGAAACTCTGGCCGAGGTGCTGAAAGGAATATCATGAGAATCGGAGTGCCAAAAGAGATCAAAGTCAAAGAGAATCGCGTATCCTGTACTCCCGGCGGGGTTTTCGAGTTGGTCCGCAATGGGCATACGGTGTTGGTTGAACGCGGGGCTGGAGCCGGCAGCGGCTATGCGGATGAGCGTTATGAGGAGGCGGGCGCGGTCCTGGTTGCGAAGGCGGAAGAGGCGTGGTCGGCCGAACTGGTCATCAAGGTGAAGGAACCGCTCCCCGCGGAGTATCCGTACCTGCGATCGAACCTGGTTCTGTTCACTTATCTGCACTTGGCGGCCGCGCCAGAGTTAACCCGCGTTCTGCTATCCAGTGGCGCGATGGGAATCGCCTACGAAACCATCGAAGTCGGACACCGTCTGCCGCTCCTCGAGCCGATGAGTGAGATCGCTGGGCGGATGAGCGCCATCGTCGGCGCGCACTACCTTAGTTGCGCGCAGGAAGGCAAGGGCGTGCTCCTTGGCGGCGTGCCCGGTGTGCTGCCCGGCAACGTGTTGGTGTTGGGTGGCGGCACAGCGGGAGTGAATGCCGGTCGGATGGCCGCCGGGCTAGGCGCAAACGTGACGATTCTGGAGGTGGATCTGGAGAAAATGCGGTTCCTTGACATCTCGCTGCACCAAGGGGCTCGTACACTCTACAGCAGCGAGAAGAACCTGCTGGACATGCTGCCCCAGGTTGATCTGCTGATCGGCGCGGTGCTGGTGCCCGGTGCGAAGGCGCCGAAGCTGCTGCGCCGCGACATGCTGACGGCTATGAAACCCGGTTCGGTGTTCGTGGATATCGCGATTGACCAGGGCGGCTGCGCCGAAACCTCCCGGCCGACGACGCACGACGACCCGGTTTACGTCGAGCAGGACATCATCCACTACTGTGTCGCCAATATGCCGGGCGCTTATGCCCGCACCGCGACGCAGGCTTTGACGAATGCGACGATGCCCTACGCCATCAAGATCGCCAATCTTGGACCTGAGGATGCGTTGCGGCGGCTGCCGGAACTGCGTAAGGGGCTGAACACGTGGCGTGGCCAGTTGACCTGCCGGCCGGTGGCCGAGGCTTTGTCGCTGCCGTTCAGCGAGGCGAGTCTATGAGGACGGTGCGTTTCGGGATTATCGGGTGCGGCCTGATGGGGCGAGAATTCGCCAGCGCGGCGGCCCGGTGGTGTCACCTCGCTGAGCTGGATGCGCGCCCCGAGATTGTCGCGGTATGCGACACGAATCCCGCGCTCACCGCTTGGTTCGCGGAGCGGTTCGCCTCGGTGCGTCACGTCGTGACAGACTACCGCGCGATGCTGGCCAATCCGGAAGTGGAAGTTGTTTACATCGCCGTGCCCCACCATCTGCACGCGGATTTCTATTGCGCGACAATCGAAGCCGGCAAACACCTGATGGGGGAGAAGCCGTTCGGCATCGATCTGGCCGCGAACCTTCGGATTCAGTCAGCCTTGGCGAAACATCCCGGCGTGTTTGCGCGGTGCAGCTCGGAGTCGCCGTTTTTCCCGGCCGTTCAGCGAATCGGCAGGATGCTGGAGCAGAATGCGTTTGGCCAGATCATCGAGGCCAACACGGGGTTTCTTCATTCCAGCGATCTCGATCCCGAGAAGCCGATCAACTGGAAGCGGATGATTGAGTTCAATGGCGCGTACGGCGTGATGGGCGATTTGGGCATGCACGCCTGCCACCTGGGGTTTAGGGCCGGCTGGCGGCCCCGAAATGTCCGCGCCTTGCTCGGCAACATCGTCAAGCAGCGCCCCGATGGCAAGGGGGGCCGTGCGCCGTGCGAGACGTGGGATAATGCTGTGCTGCTCTGTGAGTCTGCCGGCCCGGCAGGCGGCGACCCGTTCCCGTGGACGATCAAGACGCATCGCATCGCGCCTGGCCAGAAGAACAACTGGTACGTCGAGATACTGGGGACAAAGGCTTCGGCCCGCTGGTCGAGCGCCCACGCTGACATCCTGGAGATCATGACGATTGAGCGCGCAGAACAGGTGTGGGGACAGATTCAGACGGGGCACGAGACGGCCCACAAAACCATCACCGGCGGCATTTTTCAGTTCGGGTTCAGCGACTCGATCCTGCAAATGCGGGCCTCCTTCCTGTACGAACTGCAGCACGGCCAGCCCATCCGGAAATTCGCCGGCTGCGTCACGCCGGACGAGGCGGCCTTGAGCCATCGGTTGTTCACGGCAGCCCTTGCGTCGCAGGGAGAGAAACGGGTATGCCAGATTGAACCCTGATGGTTTTTCCGAGGAGATGCCCATGAAACGCAGCCCATCGAAAAAAACCCAAAGCAAGCCAGCGCCCTTGCTGATTGGCTTGGACCTTGGCACCAGCGTCATTAAGGGTGTCCTGATGGATGGCGGTGGCGACGTGCTGGCCGAAGCCGTGGCGGACACCCGCCTGATTCATCCGCGCGACAGTTGGGTGGAGGTCAAGCCGGAACAACACTATCGGAACGTCTGCGGTGTGCTCCGCCAGTTGGCAGCGGCCGCCCCGGCCGAAGTGGCAGCGCTGGCCATGGCCGCCGCCTCGGGCAACACCCTGGTGACGGATGGTGACGGCTGCCCGTTGACGGCGATCATCAATTGGATGGATCGACGGGCTGAGGAGCGCCCTCCCGCCGCCATCGCCGACCTCACGGCGGACGCGGTCGCGCAGGTTACGGGATGGCCTTGTATTAACAGTTTCCCGCTGGCGCATCTGGCATGGCTCCGTGAGAACGCCCCGGTCAATTACCGTGCTGCGGCCCATTACGGCATGGACACCGATTGGCTACTGTATCGACTGACCGGCTTATGGTGCATGGATCATTCCACGGCAACCACCTTTCACCTACAGGATCAGATGAGCGGCACCTATTACGAACCGCTGTTGCGGCGATTGGATATTCCCCATGAGAAACTTTCGCCCCTGACGCGGACTGGTCAGGTCGTTGGAGCATTGACCGCAGCGGCGGCGCGCGACACAGGACTTGGTTCACGAACGCAGGTCGTTACAGGCAGTTTCGATCATCCGGCGGCGGCCCTTGCTGCGGGTGTGCTGTCGCCCGGTCAACTGATGCTCTCCTGTGGCACCTCTTGGGTGGGCTTCATGCCCCATCTGGACCGCAACGACATTCTGGGCGCAAAACTGCTGTGTGATCCCTTCCTGTCTGCCCGCGGAGGACCATGGGCTGGCATGTTCTCCGTTCCCTGCATTGGCCGCGCCATCGAATGGTATATCGCCAACGTCATCGCGCCGAATGAGCCTGACCGGATGAGCGTATTCAGTGAATTGGCTGCGGCGGCGAAACTCGGCGCCGGTGGTCTCCGGATCGACTTGCACGCGTCGCCTCAAGTTCCGTCCGCCAGCCGTGCCAACGTCAGCCGTGCCGTGATGGAGGGCGCGGCCCGGCTGTTGAACGAAAAACTCGTGGAGTTGCAGTCATTCGGATTCCAGTACAAGCGTGCGGTGATGGTCGGTGGGCCATCGCGGAGTTCGCTTTGGCGGGAGATCGTGGCCGAGATTACGGGATTGGAAGTGACGGCGGCGGGCCGTTTGGCCGGTGCGTGTGGCGCTGCGATCCTGGCGGGTATCGGGATTGGATTGTACCGGGACGAACACGCGGCACCCACGGGGGGAGGCAACCATGGCGAAGGTTGACTACCAGGAGGCGGATCGGTCCTCCCAGCAGAGGCAGGGCGATGATCGGGCCTTGATTCGGAGGCTCAACTGCGCGTGGCTCCGGACAATCCTGATCGAGTTCTCGATGGGGACGATACCGGTGAAAATAATCGAAGTAATCGGACAGCACGCGGTGTAAATGTCGGGCATGAAGCACCAGCACGTGATCCAGACACTCACGGCGGATGGAGCCGATAAGGCGCTCCACGAAAGAACTCTGCCAGGGTGAATGAGGTGCAATGAGCTTTTGCTCCAGGCCCAAGGAGGAGGCTCGCGCCTGGAACTGCAGGCCGTAAATGGCATCGCGGTCCCGGAGCAAGTAACGTGGCGGATGGCAGCAGGGAAAAGCCTCAATTAGCTGGTGACCGGTCCACGTGGCCGAAGGTGTATCGGTGATGTTGAAATGCAGCACCTTCCGTCGCTCATGTGTCAGGACCAGAAAGACGTAAAGCACCCGGAAGGTGGCGGTGGGGACTGTAAAGAAGTCGACCGAGACCAACTGCTTGGCATGGTTACGGAGAAAACTCTTCCAGGTTTGACCGCGACGCGTGCGGCGGTCGCTGGGACGGTATTTGCGGATAGTCGAATCCGAGACGTTGAGGCCGAGTTTAGCCATTTCGGCTTGGAGACGCTTACTCCCCCACGTGGAATTGGCCGACCACATTTGACGGATAAGGGTAGCCAGTTGGTGGTCCAGGCAGGGCCTGCCAGCATGGGAGCGCGATTTCGAGCGCCAAAACAGGCGAGAGCCTTTGCGATGCCAGCCGAGAACTGTTCGGGGCTGGACCAACACCAGCGCCCGCTGCCATTTGGACGAGCAACCTTGGAGCAGTACCCAGAGAAATCGATCCGCGGCCTAGAGCTTCGGTTTGGGTGTGGTGCGCCGCAGCACCATCAGCTGATGACGCAGGGCGAGGTTTTCGAGCATGAAGTCACGCCGGGATCGAATCCCGGAGCGGAGGGGGCGAAGGACAATTCTCACCCAACGGAATATGGGCGAAGAATCTGGCCGCGGAGGAGGAAAAACTCAACCCTCTGCCTGAGCTACGGAGTTTTCGCTACCCACAAGGAGCAGCGGTCTAAAAGCGCTCCTTTCGGTACTGCAATGGCGATTGGTTGAAATGGTGCCGGAAGACCCGGGAGAAATAGAACTGGTCGGCGAACCCGCATTCTTGCGCGATTTCAGCAACGCTTTTAGAGGTGCTAGAAAGGTACTGGCTAGCCATTTGCAGACGGCGTTGATTGAGCCATTCCATAGGACGCAGGCCCGTTTCCTTCTTGAAAAGGCGCCCGAAATAAACCGGGTTCATCCCCAACGCCCGCGACCATTCGGCCAGGGTGATGGGGTGTTTCAACCTCTCGGTGGCCCAGGCTTCGGCGGTTAAAATCCTGTCCACCATTCGGCGTTCCGGCGGGAAGGAGTGATCCAGGGGGGCACGCAAATGGGCCATCACATAAGCCAGCCAGTGCAGCAGGGCGCCAGCGATCTCCAAGTCACGATAGGGCAAGCTGCTAGCCATGGCGCCCAACACCTTTTCAAATTCGGCGGCGTACTCGGCCGGATTGTTCCAGTGGTAACGCCGATCGAATTTCCGCTGCAACAGGGTGTTGGCGACTGAGCCCTGCTGGACAGCCAGGCAGGCGCTGGTGCTGACGTGCGGCTGAACTGGATCGTGGCCATAGGCGAATTCGTCGGCCCCGGAGACGACCAGCAAATCGCCGGTTTGGAGCAATAGCTTGCGACCATTGATGATCACCCAGCAGGCGCTCTTTTCCACGAAAAAGAAATTGACCATATCGATGGCCAGCCGGGAAACGGGGACTGACCACTCCGGGTAACCCGCATAGCGGCCGAACCAGTGGACGCGCAGGCCCACATCAAACTGGTACGCCAAGCGCCAATCGTGGTGATACGGCAACCATGACATGGCTTACAGGATGCAGATTTCTGCCCCTTCCGTCCATGAGATTCCGGGAACGGCCACACGCCGTGCCACGGGTTCCAGTCAGCCTGACCGAACCGGCCGGTTGGGCCGACTCCCACCTCGGCGCTCAGATTTCAAACTGCGGAATCTTCATCCACTCGCCGCCCTTCAAGGCCGACTGGTGGGCGACAATGCCGGCGACGGTTAAGTTCAGGGCGGTGGAGATGTCCACCAATGGCTTGCGATCCTGAAGGATCGCCGTAATGAACTCGTTCATGAGATAGCCGGTAGAGCCGCCATGGCTGCCGGCATCCACGCTGGGCGGCAACGGCGGACGTTTCGTGTCTGGCAGTTTCTGCTCCAGGCCTTCGTATTGGCCGTAGAAGGACCCTATCTGCCCGCGGATGCGGCCTATTTCACCGCCGGGGCCGGGTGTGTCCCAACCGACCGCCATGCGGGACATCCCGCCTTCACTGGTCCGTAAGAGCGCGATCTCGGTGCCAAAGGGATTGCACCAAGGGTTGTTGGCGGGCTGCAGATGCTCGATGCGACTGGGCATCCCCAGGCAGGAGACTTCGGTGAAGCGCCCGCTGCTCACGCCGACGTAGTAGGCATTGGAGTGCGTCGGATACCATTGTGGCGGCAGGCCCACCCGCCAGCCTTTGTAGGAATCAATCGGCGTCGGCATATAGTGAAAGTACTCACCCTCGGAATACACTAGCTTGCCTAAGCCACCGGCGTTGTAGATCTGCCGCATCGCGTAGAGGTCTTCGTGGAAGCAGGATGTCTCCAGCATCATATATTTCAACCCGCTGGACTTTACCGCTTCGAACAACTGGGCTGCCTCTTCGAGGGAAGCCCAGACCGCCGGCACTGACGAAGCGACGTGCTTGCCGTGCTTGAGCGCATCGATGCAGAGCCGGGCATGGCTTGGCGCGTCAGTCGCCACCAACACCACCTCGATCTGGTCGTCTTTCACCATTTCCTCCAGGGAAGGATAAGTTTTGGCACAACGGCATGCTTTGGCTAGGGCCGCGCAGCGGTCAGGGATCAGGTCACTGACCGCGACGATCTTGACATTCGGGTGGTCCTGAAAACCATAGGCGGCGCCCATTTGGCAGACCCCGAAGCCTGCTATGCCAACCCGCAATTTGCGGTCCGAAACGGGGTGCCAACCCTTCGCTGCTTGCGGATCAACGGGCGCCTTCTCGAAGCCCTGAATCGCTTTGTTTCCGCTGGTCTGCGGCGCTCCGGCGGCGGGCCATGCGAGAACCAGCCCGCCAACGGCAGCACCCGCATGCCGCAGGAAATCACGCCGCGTATGGTTTCCACTATCGGTCGCGAGAGTATCGCCGGGGATCGAGATATGGGGAGGAGGATTGTGCATATATTTATTATTTGTATTGTTCTGTTTCACCAAGAGTTCCTAAACGGGTTGGTATTGAAGTGAGAGGGTGACAGTCAATGGAAAGGGGAAAAGAAGTTAATCATCGTGAACGAAGGTCTGCTTTGCGCCGGATCGAAAACCGGGCGCGTTCTTGGCGGCCGGCAGGTACTCGACATCCGTATCGACAAAGGCGACTTTGCCGAAATCCAGCCGGGATTGTCGTGCGGTAAGCAAACTGGAGGACTTCGAAGTTGATAAAATGTACGGTGAACGAGAAATTATTGACCGCGATGACCTGCGATGGGTGTATAACCTGGGAGGACTTTCTTTTGAAGAGGGCGAGCAGGTCATTACTCCTGCACTTTCGCGACACATGAGAAACTCGACCGTCCATCGCTGAATCATTGCGTCAATTTAGGACATGAGCGCCCGGCAAGCTATGGGTACCCCTCGGGGAAAATATGTATTATTTCAACCTCGCCACCGGGTCATTTCCCGCGGCCTAAGGAGTTCGTAGACTCAGCAAAGGCTTCATGGCGCGTTCTTTTTTCTCATGGTTTCAAGTGTCTCATCGGGCAGCATGTTAGAGCGCAGCTCTCCAAAGGAATTCTGGAGGGGTGTCCGGGCGGTGAACGTCCTGCAGTGCCTCAAAGACAACGCTCGCGGCAAGTGTGAGGAGAGAGGGGTTGAACCGACGATTCATCTTTGCCTTGGCATCAAGGGTTCAACCGTCCAGTCACCACTCATTGGATACACAGACTGCCTGTCCGGTGCGGATGGATTCCCAGGCTGCGACACCGGCGGCAACCGATTTTGCGCCATCGAGGACACCCGGCAAAGGTTCGAGGTCGCGATCCAGGCACTCTTGGAAATGGCGCATGTAGCGAAGGACGGTTGGGCCGTGGCCGTACGCGCTTGAATCGCGCTCCGGTTCGAACATCGACACGAGCGGCTTGTGTCCAGCCAGTTTGTCCAGCACCACCCGCACCTGGCCGGGTTCGTTGTCCGTGAACTCGGCTTGCAGGCTTCCTTTGCTGCCGTAAAGGCCGAACTGCATCATCGGCATGGGCGGATGCACGATGCCGTAGAGCCCGGAGACGCGGCCAATCGCACCCGACTTGAAGCGGAGGTTGAGGAAGAAGTTATCAGGCAAGGGGTACTCGGGCGTGAGGTTGCCTTTGTTGGCCAGAGCGTGGACGCTCTCGATGTCACCGCCAAACGCGCGCAGCACATCGAGGCAATGCACACAGCCGCCAAACATGAAGTCCTGCGGCGCCCGCAATCGCCACGGCGTGAACTCGAAGACCGGGCGCATGTCGTGCACGTAGTGGCTCTCCAGCGCAAGGAGCGAACCCAGATCGCCATCGTCGTAGAGGCGTTTCGCCGCCAGGAATTGGCGGTCGAAGCGCATGGTCTGGCCGACGAGGAATTTGAGGCGCTTTTCCCGGACGAGTGCCACCAGCCGTTGTGCGTCGGCCAGGCGAGTGACCATGGGCTTCGTGCAGACGACGTGTTTGCCTTTTTCAAGCGCGGCGATGCAATGTTCCGCGTGGAGATGATCCGGCGTGAAAACGCAGACCACGTCCACGTCCTCCCGCGCAGCCAGTTCGCGGTAGTCGGTGGTGCCGAAGGGGACGGTGAACCGTGCCAGGCATTGGTCCAGCAGTTCTTGCGGTTGCGTGCAAATGGCTTGTATGCGATAGCGGAAGTCGGGTATACCGGCCAGCAACGCAAAAGTCGATGCCATGTTGTTCAGGCCCATGCCGACAATGCCCAATCGAATGAGTTCGGGTTTCATGGTTTTCCTCCGGTTGTTTGGCCCAAAGCCTTGCGGATTTTCTCGATGGCCAGGGTGGCTTCCGCTTGGAGCGACGAGTCGCGGGCGCACTCCTCAGCCACGGTGAGGGCTTCGGCATGGGGCAGTTCCGCCAACCCTGCCAAGATGAGTTTCTTTTCGTCCGACGAGGTGGCCCACGCCAGCGCCTGCCGGTAGTCCGCCACGGTCTGCTGCGCGGGAGGTTCGCCGGGCAGGCCAATCAGCCGAATGAAGCCGCGCAGAGCCAGCTTCCGGTGAGTGGCGTTGGTAGTGGAGGGAATAATGGCACGCAAGACCTCCAGCGCGGACGTATCGGGCCAATTGGCCAGGGTACGCATGGCCGCATCTTGAATCGCAGATTCTTTGCTCTGGGCGGAGGATTGCACAGCCTTCAACGCCGAAGGCCCACCCAGAGTGGCCAGGATTGGTAGCAAAGCCGCGGTGGCGTCGACTGAAGCCCGAGACATGCGATCTACTAGCGGCTCGATGCGCTGCTCGGGCGAATCGATTCGCAAAGCGACTGCTGTGAGAGCGCGGGCGGCTTCCTCGCGTTCCTGGCTCTCCCCGGCTTGCGTCAGCAAGTCGATCAGTGCCGAGTAATCTGCGCATCCCGCCACCTGGCCCAGCGCTTTGATCGCGGCCAGACGGACAGCCGGCACAGGGTCATGGGCGGCTTGAAGGAGCGCAGCAGAGCCCTCTGTTAAACCGCGCTGGCCGACCGCTTGAATCGCTTCCGCGCGTTGGGCCGCCGCACCTGAGTTGATCAGCGCCAGCAGAGTGTGGTCTGTCTGCAGCCCGCGCAGTCGGATGAGGCTGGCGCGGGCCACAGCCTGTTCGGGGCCGATTCGGGAGGCTGCCGCATCCAGCAACAGCGTCACGCTTTCGGTTGTGCTTTCCTGGCGGGCCAGACCGGCCAACGCAGCCAGGCGCGTGGCTGGATCTTCACTGGAGGCGGCGTGAATCAGCGCCGCGTTGGCGGCAGCGTCTCTGCGCTCAGCCAGGGCATGAAGCAGTTGGACTTGGGGGGACGGCGGCAGCTTGTCCAACTGCTCGGTCAGTTTCCGAGTTGTCGTCTCTCCCGGCAGCAGGCGTAGGTGCCGAATCGCGATATCGCGTAACTTCGGGTCAGCACCGAGGAACTGGATGAGTATGTCGATCGCATTCTGCTTTTGCGCCGTCAACAGCCCGACTGCGGCCGCCAGCCGGGCAGCGGACGGTGAATCCGCATCCTCGAAGATCTTCCGATAGACCGCCAACGCCTGGGTGTCTTCACCTTCGGCGAGCAATGTGTCCGCGCATCTGAGCCAGGCGTCGGCAATCTCTCGCCGCTGCTGGACTGTGCTGGTCTGCATCCAGAGCCCACCCAGTGCCGCCACCGCCTCGGGGCTGCCGATTCGGCCTAGGCCGGCCATGGCCGCGGTCGCCACACCAGAATCATCGTTCGCCGCCAGCTCACTGAGGTTATCGACCGCCCGGGCGTCGCGGCGAGCTGCTACCGAATTGATGATTCCAACCAACCCCTGACCAGAGGTGACCTTCAATGCCTCGCGTAACGCCTGCGCTGCATTGGGAGTTGGGTTCTCCTGCAACGTCATCCGCGCCGCGTGCGAAAGCTTCTCATCCATCAGCAGCTTGGACACCGCCGGCACTGAACTCGTGGAACCGATCAGGCGAAGTTGCCAACAGAGGAACTCCTTGGCGGATGGGGTGGTGTCCGGTGCTCCGAGCAGAGCGACGAAACGATCTTCCAGTTCGCGCTGCCGGACTGTGTCAGCCAGCGACCCGCGCACCAGGTCTTCAACTTCCACTAAAACGGACCGGCTTCCGGTGAATTCATATTGCTCGAGCTCGGTCCAGAAGTTGGGGGCCGCATCGGTAGCCATGTCCGCGCCAGCGGGCACGGCGCCATGTCGGAGCCGGTCGATCTCGACCGCCGGAAGCGCCTCATGATAGATGCGGAAGTCGTGCAATTCGCCGACGTAGTGGTTGCCCCACTGGCCCAGGAACTTGCCCCCGATTAAGGCCTCGACTCCCTTGAAGTCGAATCGAGCGGGAACGATTTGTTGCGTCCGCCCGTTCCGGTAAGCGGTAGCCTGGCCATCCTTCGCGAAGACCACAGCCAGGTGGACCCACCTGTTCGTGCCTAGGCCGCGCGCAACCAGAGTCTGCCAACCGGCGGGAGTCCACACCTGCAACTGCCCCGCGCCCAGCCGCAGTGATCCAAACTGTTCGGTGGAACCCTGCGACTGCGAAAGCAGCCGTCGATCGTTTGTGGGCTCGGGCGTCTTCATCCAGAAAGCCACCGTGGCTTCGCCCGCGATGCCGAGATCGCCGGTGTTTACTGCTTCCGCGGGCCGACCGTCAAATTGCATTGGCGGAAAGATCCAGCCATTGGTGAGTGCTTGCGCGTCGACCTTGCGGTAAGCAGCGCGGGCAGCAGACTTCTGGGGCGGTCGGTAACCTGGCAACTGGGCGCTGGGCGTAGCGTCGGCGGCCAGGTCGCCGCAGGCGAACTGAATGCCGGCCAGATAGTGCCGCAGCACTGCGGGGTCCCAGAAGACATGTTGGTCGTGGCCGAAAGCGCTGTAGAAGGCGCGTCCCTGCCCAAAACGCTGCACCCATACGAGGCCGAAGTCGGCATCGTCGCGCGTGATGTCCGGCTTGCTCATGTCGGTGCGCTGGGTATCGAGGCTCGCCAACACACGCAGTCGCTCGCGCGAGTATCCCTGATCGAACAGATAGATCTCGTCTGAGATCGAGAAAGAGTTTCCGCCGAAACACTTCATGAGCGGATGCCCCGGCTCCTCGATAGTGAGATTTACCTTTTCATGCCAGGGGTGGCTGACGGAGTAAGCGCCCTGGAGTTGCCCGAACTCGGGCCAGTCCAGGAAGGTGTGCGCCGAACAATGGATGCCGACATAGCCTTTGCCGCCCTTCACGAACTCTATCAGGTTTTGCTGAAGCACCGCGTTGGTGAAGGGCGTATAGCAGGTGTTGAGAAAGCAGACTGCGTCGAAACGCGCCAGGGAGTTCCGCTCGAAGACTTCCGGCTCTTCGCTGGCGACCATTGAGTAAGCGCCGGTCTTCTCGCCGACGATGCGCAAGGCGGCGACACCCCAAGGCGTTGCCTCATGCACGAAGCCTTTGGCCAGGGTAAAGACAAGAAGTCGGCGCGGTTGGGCGGGCTTTACGGGGGCTTCTGTGGGGGCGGCTTGCTGTATCTTCGCGAGGTCAGCGGGAGGAACATCGAGCGCGGCGAGAGACCCGAGCGGAATAAGGGCCAGCAGCACACAGAGGGGCTGGTTGGGTGGTCTCATGCGCCGGAGACTATAATGCCGATTGAAGTTCACATGCTCACCCGCTGGGTATTCAGATGTGCCACGGCGGGCGCATAGCGCGGGCGAGCATACGGTTGGCCGGGTCGTCGTTCAGAAACCGTTCTTGCGACGGGTCCCAACGCAGTTTGCGCCCGAGACGCGTGGCGATGTCGCTCAGATTGCAGATGACGTTGGTATGGTGGCCGACTTCGACCGGGCAGATCGGGTCCTGGCGCGTCTTCACGCAGTCCAGGAAGTTCTTATGATGGTTGCGGCTTTCATAGAGCCGGAGGTCACTGGACTTGAAACGGACTTTGATCAACGACTCGGGCTGGGACCAGATGCCACTGCGGTTCACAAACACCCAGCCCTCGGTTCCTTCAAAGCGAATGCCGTATGGGTTCTCGTTGTCGCTGGTGAAGATCAACCGCACACCGTTGGCGTAAAGGTACTCGGTATGCCAGGTCATGGCCGTGTCGTTGAGGCCGTCGGCAGGGAATATAGCGTGGCCTTCGACCACAATAGGCCCGGTGTGGTCGGTGCCGTTGCCCCACTGGGCGATGTCGATATCGTGTTGGCCCCACCCGGACTGAAAGCCTACGGTGTAGTCGTAAGTGAGCATCCAGCCCTTGAGGTTCTCGAGTCGTTCGGGAAAGTAAGGCTTCCAGGGTGCCGGCCCCAGCCACAGTTGGTAATCCAACCCTTCGGGTACCGGCACGTCGCGCACTTGGGGGCCAGGATAACCACGCGGGTCCCCGACCCTAATCGTCTGCAGTTTACCGAGGTAGCCGTTGCGGGCCAGTTCACACGCCAGGCGAAATTGGTCCGAGGAGCGTTGCTGGGTGCCCACTTGGACAATGCGGCCATAGCGCCGCGCGGTTTCCACCAGGGCTTGGCCTTCGGCGATCGTCGTCGTCAACGCTTTCTCGATGTAGAGGTCCATCCCCGCACGGAGGGCGGCGAGGCCGTGCAAGGCATGCCAATGCTCGGGTGAGGCCACGAACACGGCATCAATGTCCGAGCGCTGCACCAGGTCGCGAAAGTCAGCGTAGGCGGCGCAGCCCTGGAACGCCTGGCCGCGAGTCAGAGCGTAGGCGTCCTCCACCCGGCGTTTGGCGCCTTCACGCTTGGCCCGCACTGGATCGCACACCGCTAAGATCTGGGCATCGGGCATGCTCAGCATGACTTGGGTGTGCATACTCCCCTGGTTGCCGGTACCGATCATACCCAAGGTGATCCGCTCGCTAGGCGCGGTGCCCCTGTCCCGGCCTAACACCGAACCAGGCAACACCAGCGGCGCGAGAATGCCTACGCCCAGGGATTTTAGGAAGGACCGGCGATTGGTCGCCGGCCGGAGATTGCTACCAGATGGCGTCATACTCTCTTTGGGCTTTGCTCACGTCTTGGCCGAGGCCTTCATCTGTTCCTCTAGCCGTTGCCAGCAATACCACTGCATGCGCGGCAAGTGAAATGGTCCCTTCCAGACGTTGCCTTTGAGGCGCGTGGAGACAGTGCCATCCCGATGCAGATAGCCGAACCACTCCCCATGTAGCGGGTCAGGGAAATGGGCGTAGGCCCAATCGTGGACCATTTGGTGCCAGCATGCGTACTTGGGCTCCCCGGTAAGCTGGTAGGCCAACAGTGTCCCGATGATGGCCTCATTGTGGGGCCACCAGAACTTCATGTCGTGCCAATACTCCGTGCAGGGCAAACACTTCGCATCACGGTAGTAGAGGATGCCGCCATGCTCCCGGTCCCAGCCCCAGTCCATCATCCAGTCAATGATGGTCGTTCCGAGGCGGATCAAGTGCGGGTCATTGTTGCGGAGCCGCGCCTCTTCCAGAATGAACCAGCCCGCCTCGATGGCATGGCCAGGAATCATCGTGCGACCGTCGAAGGTATCCATGAACTCCCCGTTGGGGCCGACCGTCTCGAGCAGGCACTTGAACTCCGATTTGAGGAAGTCCCGTTCGATCTCCACAACACAACGATCAATCACCTCCGTACAAAGCGGTTCCTGGGTCGCCTTGCGCACCTCCTGCGCGGTCACTGTGAGAATCATCGGCATCACCAGCCCCTTCATGGGACGCGTGGTGGAGTTGGTCTTGGGTTCTGCCTGATATTTCAGCACCCGTCGAAACAGATCGAGCGCCTGCTGCTTTGCTGACTTGTCGCCGGCGGCCTGGCCGTAGGCGGCCAATGCTACGATGGCAAACATCTCCGAGAAGCTATAACGGCGCTTGCGCAACGGTTGTCCTTCGCGTGTCACGAGGAAGAACATTCGGCCGTCCTGATCGAAGCAGTGCCGGTTGATGAAGTCGATGCCGTGTTTGGAGGCGGCCAGCCATTCCGGCCGGCGCTCCACGGTGTTGTACAAGGTGGCCAGGAGCCAGGCGAAGCGTCCCTGGAACCAAACGGATTTGTCGGTTTGCAGCACGGTGCCGTCCTCACCAAGGGCAGTGAGGTAACCACCGTGTTCCTGGTCGATGGCACGAGGCAGCCAGAAGGGCAGGGTATCGTGGAGCAGCCCGTCACGGTATACGCGGATGAGTGGTACCACGTGATTCGGATTCAGCAGGGTGTTTGTGGTCATAAAGGCGGTTTCGGTCCTGGGCAAGTTTGAGGGTGTCGGGCGATCAATTCACGGCCTCCAAGAGGGTGATTCCCATAATGCCGAAGACCGTTTCAGAAGCGACGCAGCGCAACTCGATTTGGCGCACCGCGCGCGCCGCATCCAGCACGATATCGGTAACCGCCAGATGCGGATGGTTGCCGCCCATTCTCAACGGCCCCACGTCGCCATTAATCTTCCCGAACGGGATGGCGTAAGCGCGCGGGCAAAACCTCTGTCCAAAGCAACTCATCGTGTAGGGGGGGACGAGTTGGTGAGTCTGCTTTTCACCCGCGGTGTAGTGAACGATGATCTCAGCCCCGGGGTAATAGCATTTGACCGTCTTAGTGAGGTTGGCCGTGAGCAGGTAGATCTTTTCCAGCCGCTCGGGCTTCGAGAGCGTGAGCGTCGCCTGGCTGGGGAGTTGTTCGTAAGGCTCGGTGCAGGCCAGCGCCAGGATGTTGCCCTTCGCGCCAGCCGGCAGTGGATGAGCACCCACCTCGAACGAAATGCCGAAGGGAGTCGTGATTTCTCCGCCGAATGGCGGCGGCTCGAAC
>Ga0209777_10004507_pt1 | contig 16407 bp, 8 predicted proteins | sample FrelakmetHBP12HB_FD_187147 | JGI IMG/M metagenome (GOLD analysis project Ga0209777, IMG submission 187147) | Freshwater lake sediment microbial communities from the University of Notre Dame, USA, for methane emissions studies -HBP12 HB (SPAdes)... | ecosystem: Environmental > Aquatic >...
CGGCGTCACCGAAGACCCTATGGCCGCGCGAGCCGCAAACCCATCGAAGTTCGTGGTCCAAACCGAATCCAAGACGCCTCCCTGAGCCAGCAACGCCAAAAGACGATAGCCATAGCCAGGTTGACCCGCCTTCACCAGGCTTTGAAAATACGCCCGCCGGTCGCCGGCTAGCGGGTAACAACGCTCACAGTAGAAGCTGTATTCAGTCGGTGCGCCCGCTGCGGGAAAGCTCGCCTGCTTGTCGAGCCATGTTTGAATTCGCCGCTGGACCGACGCGAGGAACAGGTGCCCCACTTCCTTCTCCAGCCCCGGATTCGCGGACGTGAAAATCCGGCCCTTCCATTCCATGATGCACTTCTCAGCGGAGGGAATTCTTGAGCTGACCGAGGCGCCCGCCCCAAGAAACAAGCTGTGCGGCGTGTCCCGGTTGATCGAAATTGAACGCACAAAGGCGTCCAGCGGCATCACTATTGCATCACTCATGGCTTTCCCTTCTGATAAAAAGACCCGCCCACAGCCTGCTAAAGGCTCCACCCCCCTTTCACCTTCCCCAGCACATCATTCGCGACCTTCAAATCCATTCCGGACTTGGTCTTGACCGACACCGCCACTTCAAATTGCACGTCGCAACCGGCCAGTGACTTCGTCAGCGTTGACGCCTCGTCGGCGAGAGTCTGCAGCTCGCCCGGCGACAACGAAACGCGCGCGGACAGCTTCCGCCCCGGCGTCGCCGCCTCAGGGGCCGCCGCGGCAGGCGCGGACGCCTTCACCGCCAATTCCACCTTCCCATCCGCAGCCAGGGATACCAACGGCCCGCTGCCGCTGACACGCGCCACCAGGCCCCGTCCCACAGCCTCGCCCAGCGTGCTGATGAACGCCTTCGGCGGCCACGGATTGCCTTTCGCCTTCTTCAGTTCCGCGTAAAGCTTCCCCACGGTGGTCTTCGGCTCGGCTTCCGTGCTCCAGGCGTCCTTCAGCGCGCCTGGCAAAAGCTCGATCGCATTCAGGGCCGGCGGGCGACGAAACACTTTCGCCGTCGCATCGAGCTGGAGCGCTGTCGGCTCCTCCTGCCACACGCTGTCGTTGCCAAAGACCAGCCACAAATCCCCAGCCTTCACGGCCTGGGCCACGGCCTTATGGACCTCCGCCACCGACACCTGCGGGATTGGCCGCGCCTCGGGCGGATACCCGGACTGGGTCACTTCCTGAAAGGTTTGCTTCCCGTCGAACCACGAGCAAAGCGTGGTCAGATCCACCCCGGCGGGTTCTCCCGGCCACAACCCGGGCAACGACTCCGGCAGGACCGCGCGCGCGCTGAGGCTGTTCAGTACCGCCTTGCTCGGCAGCCATGCCTCCCCGCTCTTCTCCCAATCCGCCACCTCAATCTTGGACCGCCAGAACCATTGCTCCGAACCGTCCGGGCGGACATATCGCAATGCCAGCACCCCGCGCTGAACCGCATCCGCAACCGTGTTCGTCACCGTTTGCGGGCTCAACAGCTTTGGCAGGTTCGGCCGTCGCGCGAACTGCTGGTACAGCGTGCTGACTTGCACGCTGGCATCCGCCGCCGGCCATACCGCGTATTGCCCGCCGGGCATGAAGCTCGATGCGTCAATCTTCTCCTTGAACAATCGCAGATCCTTCTCCTGGAGCAGCGTCGGGAACAGCGCCTGGGCCCCCATCGTGAATTTCTTCACCTGCAATGCGCCCGTCTTGTCCACGTGCAGCACCAGTTCATAGGCGTTCTTCACCGCCGTCTCTGCCGCCTGCTTCGACTCGCGCTCGCGCTTGTTCACCGCCTCTTTCACGTGCGACTCGTAATCTTTGAAATCCTTGGACTGCTTGATCTCCTGCCACGCCAGCCAGTCGGCAATCTGCTGTTCTGCCTGCTGCAAGCCGCCCACGCTGGGGGTCACCACCAGCACCACGTTCTGACACGTGCGGTTGTCCGTCGGCGACGAGTGCGTTCGCAGGAACGCCTCCGCGCCCGCGTGCGGCTTTGCCCCCGGCTGCCCGGCGTAATCCGCGCCCAGCGCAATCAAACGAAACACCCCATCATCCTCAACGTCCGCCGGGGTGTTCGGCTGGTTATGGAACTTAATGCCCTCCTGGTCGCACCCTTCCTTCAGCGGCCCGCATTTCTTCGCCAGCTCATCGAACTTGCCCTTGGCAAATCCCAGTGCCTTGATCTTGTAGCTGTGGTGTACCTGGTTGAGGTTTGGCTTCGGTCCCAGCCGCCAATACTTCGGCACGTTCGTCGTTGGCTCCGTCGCGTCGGTTTCCTCCAGATACCATGACGACTTCGCCCACCCGATCAATCCGTTGTTCAGCACCGCCGGCAGGTCGCACGTCGGCCCGACCAGCCACCGCAGCTCCGCCACTTCCGCCTGCTCGCCAATCGGCTGCGAGTAGATGAAGGTCGCCACGCACGCTGCTTCCAGCTCGCGTCCCATCAGGGTGCCCGCATGCGCCTTTTGCGCCTCCACCACGCGCGGCAGCTCCGTCTTTAAGTTCGAGGGCCACTGCGGATTGTGTTGCGGCTGCGAATCTTTCGCCACCTCGGCCAGCTTTTGCAGCGCCGGGCTCAGGTCGGTAACCCCTGGAGCGGCAAGAAACACCTGCGGCCCGATCAGCGGTGACGTGTCCCACTTCTCAGCTTCGCGGAGCGCCGCTGCAAAGGTCTGCAAGACGCCGCGCGTCCGTTGGAATTGCTTCAATTCCACCCACATGCCGAAGAACCGCGCCAGCAAGTCCGGATGGAACGGGTACGAGTCTTTCAATTTCTCCTCGGCGTTCGGCAGCTTCGCTTGCGCCGGGTCAATCGCCTTCATCCGGTCCCAAAACGCTGTCACGTGTGGATGCCGGTCAGCCGGATTCTCCGGAAACTGCTCGAACATCCGGCGCCGCAGCAGTTCCGCCAGGTCGCCCTTTTCCACCGGCGATTGCACCGACGCCTGCCGGTTCAACCCCTGGTTGCAGGCATCCAGAATGCCTTTGCCCACGTCGTCGTTCTTCGACGGCTCGGTTGCCAGCAACGACACCACCAGGCACGACCTCTTTGATGCTTCCACTGCCTGCGCCAGGCGTTGGAAGAAATTCTTCAGCCGGTCATGCCACACCGCGCCGCGCTCCTTGCTCAGGCCGGTGGGGTCCGGCGAGGCTGCGTCATGCGCCCACATCAAAAACTCGTCCACCAGGATCAGTGCGCCCTTGCCGCTCTTCTCCACTTCCGCGAACAGCTTGCTCCACAGCGCGTCGGCGGGCGGCGTGTCATAATCCGCCTCCTTCTCGTCGCGCCCGATGATTTCCAGCCCCTTCTCGCCGAGCAGTTGCCAGGCGATCAGGTTCCACGGCATCCGGAACGACCTCACCGTGCCGTCTGGCGCCTTCGCTTCGCCACCCTTCTTCCAGTCAACCTTGTCGAAGGAGACCGCCGCCACCACCGCTTCCGGCGGCTCCGCTAGCTTGGCTTCCGCCAGAATGTGCTGCACCGCTGTCGCCTTCATCGGCAACTTCTTGCCCAGCGTGGTCAGGTAATACAGCGCCGTCAGCGTGTGGGACTTTCCGCCGCCGAACGTCTGCGCCACGTTGATGATAGGCTCGCCGCCGTCTTCGCCTGCGAGCCGCCTCAGCACGTCGCGGCAGAACCGCCGGAGATTTGGGGTTGCGTAGGTCGTCCCGAAAAACGCCTCTGGGTCGGTGTAGTACTTCCCGCTGCCGGGCTGGAAGATCACGCGGTGCAAATCCACCGCGAAGTCCGCCATCGTCAGCGTCTTAGTCTTAATCTCATCCCGCAGCCGGCATACGTCCTTCCACGGTTTTAGCACTTGTTTCGCCATAAGTTTACTTCTTCTGTTTCCGGTAACTCATCTTCGCCCGCGTTGCCTCGTCGATCGCTGCAAAGAACGGCGCATCCTTCACTGCCCCGTCCTCCATCACTTGCTGCCGCGATAATTTCAACTGGCTTGCCAGCGCTTCCACCAACCGCCGCTCTGTCTCGTTGCCATCTTGGAGCGCCAGTTCGCGGATCGCCTGCAAGAGCGGCGGGAACGCCCGCTCGCTCGCCAGTCCCCAGCTCTCATAATGCGATTGCACCTCGCCCGCCTGGTTGCGCTGGAAGAGAGCCATCAGCCGATGCAATTTGTCCACCAGCGGTGACGCCAACCCGCCCCGGCTCTCGCCCAGGTGGTCACTCCCGACGCGCTCTGACCAGTCCAGCAGCCGGTACTCGCTCCCGCTGCTTTCCTCCTCAATCTCCTCGGCTTCGCCTTCTTCGGCGTCTTTGCGCGGACGGCCTTTCTTTCCGGCCCCGGATTTGCCGCCTTGTTCGAGAATGTTCCAGACCACTTTTAACTCTGATTCATCCTTCCCACACGCGTTGGCGTACAGGATACACGCGCCAGCCGGCGCGGGCGTGAGCCCAAAGTAAGCGCGGTGCAGGAGGTAGTATTGCGTCACCGCGTCCAACGCCACCGTTTCGCCGCGGCCTTGCGTCTCGCGCTGGAGTTCACGGAAGCCGGGCAACTCGCCCAGTGAAAATTGCAGCACCAACTTGCGCACCTCATTCAAAAACTCCCGGACCGTCATCATCCCCCCGCTGGTCTTCTTCACGAACGGGTGTTCGCTGTAAGCCTGGAGCGCCGGTCCGAGCGCGGCCCAGATGAAGTCCGGCCCCCGAATGCCCAGGTCGAAGTAGTATTGCAGGATGTTGATGCCGCCGAGTTCCTCCCGCCGGTCAAAAAGAACCTGTTTCATCCTCTCCAGCACCGGCTCTTCCCACCCGGGCGCCGCCGTGGCTGCCCGCTTGCGGCTAACAATCCAAACGGAACTGGAAAGCGCAGCCGATGCTTGGCCACGTGAGCGCGCCTCGCGTTCGGTTTGAATCGGCCAACTGGCAGTCACCTCTGCGCCCCCGCGAATTAACGCCTCGACCAAGGTTTCCCAAGCAACGACTGACTTATTCGCAAAAACGATCACCAATCGGCCCGTATCGGTCAGTTGCTCGCAAGCCCGATGGAACGCCTTTGCCATGCCATCCGTGTAATTGCGCTTGCTGGCCTCACGGTCGCCCTCGAACCGCGAATCGTCATCGATCAATTCACCATCCGCCTGCTCATGGTTCCATTTCGGCGATAAAGGTTCGGCGAAGGCTTTGTTCATTTCCCCGCTGACGCCCGTGAGCGTCCGTCGCAACCAAATGTAGAAAAAATCCATCAGGTCCGAGTAAGGAATCGCGTCGTAATATGGCGGATCGGTAACGACGGCGTCCAAATCAACAAAGCTCGTTGAGGCGCGAAGCGCAGACTCACGTACAATGTTCGGCGCGCTCGGGCTGCCAGTAGTTGCAGCGGCGGAGGCGACATACTTCGCAACGAGTTCAAGCTGGCCAGGGTACCCTCCGGAAACCTCTGCCAGCGGAACACACTCCGCCAAATCCCAAGTCATTGGCAGAGCAAAGCGCGCAAACGTGTTCCTGATCTGGTCATAATCAAGCGTCCATGTGCAAATGCCGCTGCTTCGGTCAGCCAAACGATCAAGCGCAACCGCTAAATACGCGCCAACTACCTCGGCGAGCTCCGCACGGTCCTTTCGAAGAACATCAACCGCTGCCCGGCTGTGCTTTGCAAACGTCGCAAGCGCCAGAGTTTGGCGAGGCGTGAAAACGTCACCCCACGTTCGCATTCCCCAACGGTGGAGCGAAAATGCGCGACAAGCACCACTCCCGCCACCCTTTGGAATCGGCTCAGTCAACAAACCGAAAGGCAGCCCCTCGAACGCACTAGTGAGATCTTCAATTTCCACAACTGCCGCCGTGATCTCCTGCTCATTGGGCAACCTATAAACCTTTGTAGGTCTCTTGCGGTTCGGTTCCTTGCGCTCCACGACAACGGCGACCATTTGCGTGCCCAGCAAACGCTGATTGCCTTGGCGCGGCAGGTCATCCTTCGTGGTGAGCGCAATGATACCAGGGCGTCCACCACAAGGGCTCCACACGCCGGCGCGGTTCATCGTCCCGTTGTTCAAAAAGTCTTCGAGCGTCTCCCCGGTCACCTCCCAGCGCTGCAAGAACTCGTGTTGTTCCACCACACGTTGTGGTTGCGCCAGGTCTGCTTCACGCAGGAGTTTGAACGTCACCCCCGAACCATCGGAGTTCGGCACTGGTAGCAACGCAGTGCGCTTGCCTCTTTTCCTTCCTAGCCAAAACGTCTTGAGCAACGGGATCCGTCCCGTCGTTTGCGGGTCGCGTGCCGTACGCGCCCACAGGTAAGCCACGGTCGGTTCGCCATCCGCCATCGGGTAGCGCGCCGCCAGGTCCTGTCGCGCCCGCTCCAGCACCCACCGCCCCCACGCGCGTACATGCCACGCTAAGTCAGCATCCTCCAGCGCGAGCAGTTGAATCTGCTTTGCGTCCGTGAAATGCGGTTTCTGCTCGCCCTTCCGTTTCTTCATCTTGCCCGCGATGAAATCTTCCACGAAGTCCGGCCACTCGCGCACGAAGTCCGGTAGCGGCCATTTCTTCCCCGCGAACCGCTGCGGATAATCCAAGGTGCATTTCTGGATAAACCATGCCACCGGGTTCAGGTCCGCAGACGTGACCTCGCAACCCAACCGCATCGCCTCTAATGGAATCGCACCGCCGCCGGCAAACGGGTCGAGCACCTTGGGCGCACGTCCGCCGAAGAAGTCTTTGATGGCCGCGCGCAACGTGTCCATTTCCGGCACGTTCTCATTGCCCCACACCAGCACGCCGCCCTCCACCGTTTCCTTTTCCTCAGACACCGTGTTTCCTTCTTCGTCTTCCGACGCGACGACGCGTTTCACCACCGTCCCGCCGATCAAGTCGAGCAGCTCCTGCCGCTTCTGCGCGTCGCCGGGATCAGGCAACAGCGTGCAGAGCAGCGCCGCCCGGCACGCCGCCAGCGGCCGTCGCGCCGGCCAGATGTGCAGCGTCGAGATGTGCCCATGCCGCACGTTCTTCTCATGCACGCTCGTCAGCGACGCCTGCTTCAGCGGAAAGGCGACCTCAATCAATCTCGGTTTATCGGTCATGGATAATCAGGGATTTTCCTGGATCACCACCGCGTTGAAAACAGCGTTGCGAACAGCGTCCGTATTGGGCGCGGCCCGCAATTCGGCATCCAGCCGTTGCCGGGCAAACGCGGCGCGTTGGAACACTTCCCGCAATGAAGCAACGTGCGGATTCAGCGTGAGCGAACGCAGGCACACGATAATCAATTCTTTCAGATAAAATTCCATGTTGGCCGTGAACAGCGGCAGTTTGAACCGCACCGCCGAGCCATGCACGATGCAGCAGCGAATCCGATACAACCGCCCAAGCTGCCAGAGCAGGTGCTTCTGGTGTCGCACGAGCGCATCGGCGGTCTTCTTCGGGTCTTGCAGCGTCGCTGCCAGTTGCTCGATGCGCATCGCTACCACCGGATTGTTCGGAAAGCAGCCCGCAAGCTTGGTGACCAATGCGGGCGTCTGGAGCACTTTCAACGCACCGGGATATTCCAGTTCGGTGAGCGTCGCCGCGCCCGACCCGGCGATCAGGTCCGCGTCCCACGCGATTTCCTGCGCCTTGATCGTCCGCACCGTGTCGCTGACCAGCCGGTAGAAGTAACGTTGCAGCAGGGCGTCGCTGGCGTGACGACCCACCGTCTGGCCGATTCGCTCGCCCTCAGTAACATGGGCGAGAAATTCCAGTCCCATCCACCAATTCAGAAACTTGTCTTTGTAAGTGTCGGCATCGCTGCCAAACCGGTAATGACGAATAGCTGCCTCCATGCGCTCGCGCGACTCTGACTCGATCGTGGACCGACCCAGTTTCTTGGTCATGTCATCCGCGAATTCTCGGAATGCCTTCGGATCGAGGTGATGATGGGGATTGGGAACAAGATGGCGAACTGTTACCAGTTCATTGCGCCCGTCACTCCGTTCAACGTAACAGCGCTCCTCCACTTTCAGCGGCGAGGGCAGGAAGTTGAAACGCATTTGGTCAAGGCTCGCTTCAAACTTCTCCCGCGCAGTAATTGCAGCCGAAATGAAATCAACTCCCTTTACCCTGGTCTCGACAAAGCAGGCATTCGGTTGTTCGAATGCGAGCTTTTTCAAGTGCCCGGACGTGGGCACAAAGCCCGCGTTGGGTCTGAAATTGAAACCGGCAAAATCGCCAAAGTCGGACAGTTTTGAACTGCCGCTAAGTCGCAGGATAACCTTGTATTCCTGCTTCCCCCAATTTAACTGCTGAATCAAGAAGCGGAGGTTGGCGGCAAACGTGTCATATTGCGCCAGCTTCTTTTTTTGGAAGAACAAATCCACCCAACCGAAAAGCGTTTCGAGCGGCCAGCCTTGATCCACCAGGTCGCTCAACAACGCGCCGACTACGGCCTCGGTCTTCTTGTTGTCACCGCCCACAATCGTGTCCGGCAAGATTTCGAGCAGTTGCTTGCAGTAATCGCGCTCCAGCGCCGCCGAAAAATCCGCGACGATGAATCGCAACTCCCGGAGCTTCTGTTCCTGCACTGCGTCCTTTTCCTTCTTCTTCTCATCCGGGATTGGCGGGGTCTTCAACAACGGCTGAATTAGGCTGAGATGCCGCACAAAGGATGTGGCAACTAGCGGATCTCGCGAGAGAATCTCATCCGCTTCCGCGCACAGCTCTTGAAACTCGTCTGGCTTGGCGCGGCCAATCCGCAGTTCCTGGTCCAGTTCCCGGATGATGGTGCGCGCGTTTAAACAGCGCACCCGGTGCGAATCCAGGGACAGTTCGTGCGTCATACCATGCCACAGTTCGAGGAAGAACTTCTCGTGCGCGGCCAGCGCTGTAGTAGGGTGTTGGCGATTGAGCAGGTTCATGATAATTCAGGCTTGCCAGGAGGGGACCAACATGGAATATTGAGTGCATATTTGGGAGTTAAGGGTGTCGGTTAGTTCCGCGAGGAACTGTGGCAGCAATGCCCCCGCACCAAACACTCCCTTTAATTTTTTGGCCTGACGTCCCGCGAAAGCGGGACGTTTCTTTTTCGCCTTCGCGTTCCTTCGTGCCATCCGTGGGCCCCCTTCTTGTCTGGCGAAATCCACCAGGAGCCGTTTGCCCGACCCGGCAGCCGCTGGTTGCCGCAATGCCAGCGAAAGGAATTTCCCAGCCGGTGGCTGTGGAATTACAACCGTCCCCTCCGGCAGAATCGCTTCCACCGCCTTGGTGACTCCCGCTTCAGCCTGTTTGATCGGTTTCATTCGTGCTAATCCGTGAAATTCGTGTCGTTTCCCGTGCCCCGCGGACAACTCATTCTGGCTCCGCCTCCTTGATGATGTCGCCGATGTTCAATGTAAAGCTCTGTCGCGTCTTAAACGCCAGCCGCACCGGGTCCTGCACCCGGAACAATCGCGGTTCGGTTGCGCAATCCGTGACCACGTACAGCCAATATTTGTCCCGCACGTTCGCCGCCGTCGGCCACTCGTTCTCCGTCAGGTGCACCTGTCCGCGCCCCGCCCGGCCTTTGACCTCGATGACAATCTTCTCCCCGCTGGCCCGGTGGCTTTCCAAATCGTAACCCCGCGCCAGATACGGCGCCGATACGTCGAACACCTTCGCCTTCTGGCGGTCCACTTCGTAGTTGATCGCCACGCGCATCGCAATGGCCTCGATGTTCTTGTCGTAGCCCTCCAGCGCCTCCGGGCTCTGGTCGGGAATCACCAGCGCAATCGCGATGCGCTCCAGCGTGATGATGTCCAGCAAGTCGCCCCGCCGCTGTTCGTAAAGCAGCGCCTCGGCCTTCTCCTGCTCGATCCGGCTCTGCTCGCGCTTCACCAGTTCAAGTTGCGGCGCGGCCTGCGCATCCCCGTCACGCACGCGGCGGGCATACTCCACCCGCCGCTCCGCCATCTCACCGGCGGAGAAATCAAACCCGCGCTGGAGGTCCTCCAGCCGCGCCGACGACTCTGCGCGAACCGCCGTGCGCGCCTGCTGCAAAAAGGTTGTCTCCGCCAGCATCCGCGCGTGCGCGTCCGCCCGCTGGACCTGGTCCATCGGCGATTGGAGCAGCGCGCCTGCCTTCCAGGCCAGCGCCGGAGGCGCCCCCACCAGTGCCAGTAGGTGGTTCGGCGCACAGGCGGCAAACTCCCCGGTGTTGTCCCAGCGCAATCCCATCAGGCGGCGCTCCAACAGGCGCGGTTTCCCGCCGCCGCCGTGCAACGGCCGCTCGCCCATCTGGCAGACATACAAAGCCGCGAAGTACGGGTGTTCCGCCGACGGGTCCAGGAAGAATCCCCCGCGCCGGGCGTCGTTGCCAAACCGGCGGATGGTTTCATCGCAAAAGGCATCAAACAACGGCTCGCCTGGGCGCAGGAATGCGATCGGGGCGGCCTCGCTGCCCGCCGAACCGTCGCGCCGCACCGAGATATAAGGCGGTAATCCCCCGCGCCAGTGGCTTGCCACGGGTTCAATCCAGGCCGAGCCCGACGACCGGTTCAGCCGGGCGCGGTCATTCAAGTCGCCCTCGATCTCGAAACCCAACCGAGGCACGGCCTTCTCGACGAAGTTCTGCACGTAGGCCGGCAGCAGTTGATTGAAACGCTCGATCTCGATCTCGCTGTTCAGTTGCCCCAGCCGCTTCGCAACGTCGCCGAAGGAGGACGCCTGCTTCCGTTGCTCCTCAACCGCCGCCCGCAGCCGCTGCGTCGCAAACAAGGAATCCAGTTGCTTCTGCGCCGAGTAGGGGGCGGTTTCAAACAGCGCCTCGCGCAACAGGTCACGAATGGAGACCTCCACGAGCTGCTGGCCAATCACGTCGAACACCTTGTCGGTGCAGAGCTCCCGCCGCGCTTCGTCCAGCTTCGCCAGCAGTGTAGCCAGCACGTCGCCTTCCCGAGTCTTGTCGGCAACGAAGTTGAAGATGCGCACCTCGTCATGGCGCTGGCCGAAGCGGTGCAGCCGCCCCATGCGCTGCTCCAGCCGGGCCGGGTTCCACGGCACGTCAAAATTCACCATCAGCCAGGCGAACTGCAAATTGATGCCCTCGCCCGCTGCATCCGTCGCCAGCATGATCCGGGCGCTCGGCGCGTCCGGGTTGGTCAGGTTCTGGCGCCGGCGTTCGGCGGGAGGCATGAAGAAAATCCGCTGGCGCTCCCGCTCTTCCACGTCCATGCCGCCATGAATCGCCGCGATCTGCCCCGTGTACCCCAGCGCCTCAAATCGTTGCTGCAAATGTTCCAGCGTGTCCCGGTGCTCCGTGAAGATCAGCAGCCGCTCGTGCTGGAACTCCGCCGCGTCCACCAATTCGCGCAGCTTCAGGAATTTCGTCTCGCATTGCTCCCGCAGGATCGCCTCGCCCTGCGCGATGATTTCATCCAGGTAACGCAGCTCGGTTTCCCGCTGCTTCTCCGTCTGGGGCCGCGCCAACTCCAGCGCCTGGTCTTCCACCCGTTCCTGGCTTTCGACGCCCGTCTCGGTGGGTTCAGAGTCATCGGCGGTCCCGGTGTCGAATTGCTCTAACAGGCGCTCAGCACTGGGCGACTTTTCGGCCGTCGCCGCGCTCAGGATACGCTCGCGCCGCCGCTTCAGCGACTCACGCATTGCGTAGGTGGAACTCGCCAGGCGCCGTTGCAGCACTGCCACCACCATCGCCGCCGCATTGCGGTTCAGCGACTGATTGGTTTCAAAGCTCCACCGCAGATAATCCGATGATTCCTCGTAGAAATCCCGCTCCGCTTTGGAAAGTGCGTATTTGACCGTCTGGCACAGGCGCGGCTTGTAGATCGGCAGCGAATGGTAATCCACCATCTCTTCCTTCAGCCGGCGGATGAAGAACTTGCGGCGCTTCTCCGGCCCCACCTGGTCCAGCGCATCCTCCGTCGAAAAGACGTTCGCATCCAGCAGCCGCCACAGCGCGAAATACGGGAATTTCTTCCCCATGTGCGGCGTCGCCGTCAACAGAATCAGATGCGTGGACTTCGCCATCGTCTCCGCCAACTTGTAGCGCCGGGTCTTGCTGTCAGGCCGTTTGCGGTCCGCCCACGCCAATTTGTGCGCCTCATCGAAGACGACCAGGTCAAACCGCCCATCCGTCAGGTTCTGCAAGCGTTCCCGCACGGCCTCCGTCGCCGCTGTGTCCACGCTGATGATGAACAGCCCGTGGTCATTCGAGAACGGATCGCCGCTCTGAAAGTCCTGGCCGCGCAGAATCCGGAACTCCAGGTCGAAGAAATTCCGCAGCTCCCGCTGCCAGTTCCACGTCAGCCCGGCCGGGCAGCAAATCAGGACGCGACGCAGCCGCCCACGGTTGATCATTTCCCGGATGTAAAGCCCGGTCATCACCGTCTTGCCCGCGCCCGCGTCGTCGGCCAGCAGGAACCGGAGCGGATTCTGCGGCAGCATGTGTTCATACACCGCCACGCGCTGGTGCGGGAGGGGAACCACCCGGGAGAGCTCCAGGCCGAAGGCCTTGTTGAACTGGTGACCGTTCCGCAGGCGGTGGGCATCCACCACCAGCTTAATCGCCTCGGGGTCGCCCTCGAAATTCAGCGCCGGCGGAATCGCGTCATTCAGCTCGTACCCCAAAGACCCTTGCGCCTCCTTCGCCGAAGCCAGTTCCTGAATCCGGGCCAGCCGGTCGCTTTGCGGTTGCGCCTTCCCATTCTCCCAGCGGTTGACCGTGGTGAAAGCGACCCCGAGCGCTCGCGCAAACTCCACTTGCGAGAGCCCAAGCCCCAGCCTCACCCGTTTGATGTCTTCCGCAGTCACGCCATCAATTTAGCTACATCACTAAAAATGTCAACACGCAATATAGCGAACGCTATATTTCTAATTCTACACGGGTTAGTTAAGCTGAAGACCCGTCATAGATCTGGCATTTTCGTTTTCCCGGCTCCAATGGGTGTTTTGGTGGGCGCTGGGAATTTCGCCATTTTGGGGCCGCCATCGTGCCCAAAGCCCTCCCCCTGTCGTCTTCGCCATTGGTCAGGAAGCCGGCTTCATGCCCTTACATTTTTCAAATTCCCGGCACACAGAGTGCATATGCTCAACCGGCGTGAATTATGATGCCAACCAAAAGTTCATTATGAAGACTCCAGTTCAAGAATCCTTTGTGCCCAAGCTCGCATGTGCGCTTCTCATCGCGCTCCAGATATTTGTGATTACCGGGTGCGGGCCGGAACCAGGCAAGCCGGAACAATCCTCGATCAAGCTCGGCGCGGTTCTCCCACTTACCGGTGATTCCGCAGCTTGGGGGGAACAGGGGCGTTGGGGCATCCAATATGCCGTCGCCGAGGCCAACGAGAAGGGCGGCATTGGAGGAAAGAAGATCGAGGTGGTGTACGAGGACTCCCAGGCGATCCCGCGCCTGGCCATGACAGCGGCGACCAAGCTCACCGACATTGATAAAGTCCCAGCCATCATCGGGGATATTGTTAGCGCCACAACTCTAGCTATGGCTCCTATCGCGGAACAGAAGAAGGCGGTGCTGGTAGGCATTTCCTGTTCGGCTCCCGCCATCAGCCAGGCTGGGGAATTTGTGTTCCGCGTCTGGCCGTCGGACAATTTGGAAGGCGAAGTTGCAGCGAAATGGACTCGTTCAAAGGGCTTCCAAAAGGCCGCCGTGCTGCACATCGCCACCGATTACGGCCAAGGCTTGGCTGCGGTCTTCAAGAAAAGTTTTGAAGCCAATGGGGGTAAGGTTGTCTCCATTCAAGCGTACTCCCAGGACCAAACAGATTTCCGATCCAACCTCGCCCGAATCGAGTCTGAATCTCCAGACGTTGTCTACCTCATCAGCTACTACAAAGATGCGGCTTTGGCTCTGCGGCAGGCAAAAGAAGTCGGCCTCAAAGCGCAATTTCTCGGCGCAACCGCTGTCGAAAACGACGAGCTGTTGAAACTCGCCGGCAACGCGGCTGAGGGTCTCGCGTATCCGACCATTGTTGACTTCGACGCCGATCATCCAACAAAAACTCAAAGCGCGTTCCTGACCAAGTTCACCCAATTGCATGGAAAGAAACCTGACTGGGCCGCCACGCACGCCTATGACGCCACAGCCGTGATCATTCAGGCCCTCGAGGCAGGTGCTCGCAGCGGTGAGGAGATTCGGGCCGTCTTAGACAAACGCCGCCAGTTCCAAGGCATAACAGGCACCATTAAGTTTGACGAGAATGGTGATGTCATCGACAAACCGGCCATCATGAAAACGGTGCGCGACGGCAAGTTCGTCCGGCTGGAACCATAGAAGTTTAGCCGCATGCTTTCCCAGGTTCTAGTTATGATTGTGACGCAGTGGGCGCTCTACTGCCTTCTGGGCCTGGCCTTTTCCCTTAGCTTCCGAGTTGCGGGGTTCTTTGACCTGTCGATCGGCGCAGCCTTTCTGTTAGGCGGTTACTCGACTTGGTGGGCCGCGCAAAGCGTGCCCCTTGCGGCCGCGTTTCCCATCGGCATCGCCCTGGCCAGCACTGTCAGCATCCTTGTGGGGCTTTGGGGTGTGGCACCCCTCGCAAGTCGTTTGCCTCCCCTCAACATGTTCGTCGTGACGCTCGGGGTGCTGTACTTCGTGCAATCCCTGGCTGCTCTTGCTTTTGGCGAATCAGCGAAAGTTCTGCGGTCGGGGCCGAACCCCACTTTTGCGGTCTTTTCCGCCAGGATCAGCTTTGTCCAGTTGTTTCTGGTCGCGGCGGCTGTCCTGGTGACTCTTTGCCTGGCGTACACACTAGCTCGCTCCGGCTGGGGGAGATTCGCCAGGGCAATCGCTGATGACCGACATTTGGCTGATCTCCTCGGCGTACCGATTCAGAACACGCTCCTCAAAACGTACGCGACCGGCGGGGCAATCGCGGGCATCGCTGGCAGCCTCTTCGTCGCTGATCGGGCCCTTGACCCAGCTCAGGCCATGACGGTTCTCCTGGCGGCAATGGTCGCCGCAATCTTGGGCGGCGAGGCCATCCTCGGGGCAGCTTTGGGGGCGCTCGTTTTGGCATGTCTCGAGTCAGGGCTCGGTTTTGTGATGCCGGGTTTCTGGAAGTCCACGGTGGTTTTTTGCATCCTCCTGGCTGTGCTGGCCCTCCGGGGTGGGGGCATGTTTAGGTTCATCCGCAGGAAATTGTAATGCTCGATTATTTTCTAAAGCTGATGGCGTTGTGGGCCGTATTTGGCACTGCGGCAAGTGTTGTCGCATATCTGGCAGACCAGGCCCGGCTTATTCACGTTGCCGCCGCCGCCATCATGGGCGCCGGCAGCTACACCGCAGCCTTGCTGGCCACCAAACTTGGTTGGTCCCCGTGGCTCGCCATCTCTGCGACAATTCCGGCGGGCATGCTCCTGGGGTTGGTGATTCACCTGGCAACTTCTCGACTTTCAGATGACTATTTGGCGCTGGCAACGCTTGCAATTGCCGTGATTCTCTATGGTCTCATGCAGAATTTGGAGGCGATTACAAACGGCCCCATGGGCGTTTCCAATATCCCACAACTCGCACCTGTGCTGGGTCACCAGGCAGCCGACCTCCTCGCACTGCTCGCCATAACAGCGGTCTTAATTAACACCATCCGCAAGACGGGATTCGGCCGTCGCGTCCGTGCCACCAGGGACGACCAGGAATTGGCGGACAACCTGGAGCTTCGGGCAGCCCGCGTTCGTGCCGCGTTGTTCGTGGGCAGTTCAGCGATTCTGGCGCTTGTCGGCGGCTTTTATGGCTTCGTCATGCGCTTCATCGATCCCTCCAGTTTCACCCTCCGGGAATCAATAACGATCTTAGCGATGGCGTTGGTTTTCAAGGTGCCCTTGCTAATCCGCGGCGCTGCGGGTGCATTGTTCTTTATTGCCCTGCCGGAACTCCTTCGTTTCTTTGGGGTCGAGCCAACCATCGGCGCTCAGCTCAGACAGCTTGCGTTTGCAATTGCACTGATTGTGATTGCGGCACGAGCGCGTGAAATGGTCGGCCAACACGTAATCGTGCGAGGAAAAGCCCATGCTTGAAGCGCGCGGAATAAGAAAACGCGTGGGAGGCTCGACGCTCCTGGACGACCTGAATCTCTCCTTAAAGCCCGGCGAAGTCGTCGGCGTCTCCGGCGGCAACGGCTCCGGTAAAACCACCCTGATTGATATTCTTATGGGAAGAACTCTCCCCGATGCCGGGGAAGTTCTGGTGGATGGTCGTGTTGCAGTCACCAAAGGGCGCGCCAGCCGTTCACGGATCTTTCGCACGCACCAAGTGCCGCGATTGTTCTTCCAGATGTCCATCGCCGAGAATGTTTGTTTGGGGCAGTGGGCCTTTGGTCCTAACGGAGCGTGCAACGGCGCCCTCAGCGGGCTTCCCAACGAGACGCTTTCTGCCTATGTTCTTTCTGTGGGGCAGCGCAGGCGGGTAGTCCTAGAGTGGCTCAAGGCGCGCATCGGCCATTGCCGATATTTTCTGCTCGACG
>Ga0209777_10004508_pt1 | contig 16406 bp, 19 predicted proteins | sample FrelakmetHBP12HB_FD_187147 | JGI IMG/M metagenome (GOLD analysis project Ga0209777, IMG submission 187147) | Freshwater lake sediment microbial communities from the University of Notre Dame, USA, for methane emissions studies -HBP12 HB (SPAdes)... | ecosystem: Environmental > Aquatic >...
ACGGCCTCACCCTCCGCGCGTATGCCTAGCCGTATCCCTCGACCAGCCTGTTGAGGAGTTCCTTGTCGTGTATCCCGAAACGCGAAAGCAGGGCGTCGAACCTTTCGGCGCGCGATTCCCCGCTCGTTTTCCCGTCGCTGAAAACGTGCTCCCTCGCGATCTTCCATATCGATCCGTATTCGCCTTCGAGTGCATCGCGACCAAATGCGGGATTTTTTTCAATAATCATCCCGTAAACCACTTCCATCGCCGCGATTGCAGGGGGCTCGAAATCATGCAATGTGCCGTCCAGATCCAGGAATAACGCCTTCACTTTCATGCGTTTCACGCCGACAATCCCATTGCGGGTGAGCTGTTAAATATATAGCGGGATGCTCGCCGCAACCTTTATAAAGGTGAATCATCATACATATTGCTTACCGCTTTTTCAGAGGCGTTTCTCGCGTCTGAGAATACGGCATGTGGAAATCTATTCCTTATAGATTTGACTCACGCTTCAAGAGCAAATGATCAAGTACGATTCCTGATCAATTCCGATTGGGAAAACTCTCAATTCGTGGAAATGCATGATCGACTAGATTAGGAGAGTTCACCTCTTCTTAACTCCAGTTGATCCTGCTGGAGGGTACTGCTATCAGAGTTCGACTAAGCCATGCAAGTCAGCTCATCCACCTGGGTGGGCGGCAAACGGCTGAGTAACACGTAGTCAATCTGCCCTAAGGACGGGAATAACCTCGGGAAACTGAGGCTAACTCCAGATAGGCGATGGGAACTGGAAGGCCCCATCACCGAAACGGCTGGTGAATTGGAGCCAGTCCGCCTTAGGATGAGACTGCGGCTGATTAGGTAGTTGGTGAGGTAACGGCCCACCAAGCCGATAATCAGTAGGGGCCATGGGAGTGGTGGCCCCCAGAAGGGTACTGAGACAAGGACCCTAGCCCTACGGGGTGCAGCAGGCGCGAAACCTCTGCAATGCGCGTAAGCGTGACAGGGGAACTCTGAGTGGCGATAACTTAGTTATCGTCTTTTGCGGAGTGTAAACAGCTCCGAGAATAAGGGTGTGGGCAAACACTGCCCATAACTTATGGCTTTTACGGTCATGGGAAGTGGCCTATGACTGGTGGCAGCCGCCGCGGTAACACCAGCGCCTCAAGTGGTACCCACGAATATTGGGCCTAGAGCGTCCGTAGCTGGACTGCTAAGTCTACTGTGAAATGTTGTGGCCTAACCTCAACGCGTGCAGTAGATACTGTCAGTCTCGGGAATGGGGGAGGTTCGGGGTACTTCCGGGGTAGGGGTAAAATCTGTTGAGCCTGGAAGGACCACCAGTGGCGAAGGCGCCGAACCAAAACATATCCGACAGTGAGGGACGAAAGCTGGGGGAGCGAACGGGATTAGATACCCCGGTAGTCCCAGCTGTAAATGATGCAGACTGTGGTGTTGCTCATGAGTAATCATGGGCAGTGCTGTAGCGTAGGTGTTAAGTCTGCCGCCTGGGGAGTACGGTCGCAAGACTGAAACTTAAAGGAATTGGCGGGGGAGCACCACAAGCCGTGGATGCTACGGTTTAATTGGATACAACGCCGGAAATATCACCAAGGGCGACGGCAGTGTGAAGGCCAGACTAAAGATCTTGCCTGACAAGCCGAGAGGTATTGCATGGCCATCGTCAGCTCGTGGTGTGATGGTCATCTGACTGCAAAGCCAGATGGCCGCACAAACTGTCCAGTTAAGTCTGGCAACGAGCGAGACCCATGCCTTTAGTTACTAACTTCTCCTCCGGGAGAGGTGTACTCTAGAGGGACTGCCCGTGCTGAATGGGAGGAAGGAGTGGGCGACGGTAGGTCAGTATGGTCCGAAACCCTTGGGCTACACGCGGCATACAGTGGTCGGAACAATGGGTTGCTACTCCGAGAGGAGATGCTAATCCCCTAAATCCGGCCGTGGTTTGGATCGAGGGTTGAAACTCACCCTCGTGAAAATGGAATGGCTAGTAATCGCGGGTCACTATCCCGCGGTGAATGTGTCCCCGCTCCTTGCACACACCGCCCGTCAAGTCATCCAAATGTTTTCCTGGTGAGGTTCCGGTTCATGCCGGATTCGAACCGAGAAGGCGTGAGGGGGGCTAAGTCGTAACAAGGTATCCGTAGGGGAACCTGCGGATAGATCACCTCCAATTTTGATTCACATCAGGATTGGAACGCGAGTATGCAAGGAATCTTCTTGATCTACTCAAATTGAAGCGTGAGGACAAATTTTTTCCACAAAATTTGTTCGAATTGGCGATAGCGATCACCAATCAAAGGTCAATCTATTTTAATTTGACCATCCCTAGTGCTAACCATGCCCCATCTCAAGGTCAAGATCCGCGAAGGCGCGCTCGAGCTCGACGACGAGAAGCTCGTTATCAGGAAAACTTTTGAGTCCGGCATCATGGACAACCTGGTAACACGGACCACCAATTTCCTCGCCCGGAAAGAGGACGTGATTCCCATCAGGGACATAACCCTGGTTGCTTTCGAGTCAGGCAAGCCGGAAAGCATCTGCCCGCAGATAATCGTCTATTACGGGAAGAAATCCCGGCTCATAGAATTCTGTCTGGAGGGGAAGCCCACGGCGAAGAAATCCGACCTGAGAAGGGTGCTGGACTTCTTCGAGAAAAGGGGAATAGAGCTGGGAAGAGTCGCCGGGGAATAATGAAGGAAAATAAGAAGAATGATATGTCGTCCCTCATCCCGGCATTGCGTGGGCGGCGAACCGCCCACGGCTCCCAGGATTCACTTCGTTCATCCAGGGACGAGCATCTCGACATCAGACCGTTCCAGGGCACGGTACACTGTCATGTGCGACACGCCGAGCACATCGGCGATGTCCCTGATGCTGAGTTTTTCCACGACAAGGAGGTCCAGGATCTCACCCAGCCGCGCATCTATTTTGCGCGGGCGGCCCTTTTTCGCCCTGTTATCAGCACTGATGGACGTACCTAAAGGTGGTCCAAAGACAGGCCCGCATGCTATTGGCCTTAATCGCCTGGCCGGACTTCGCGATCACGCTCCGGCTTCCTGTTCCGATGCTTCCGATACTTCTTTCACTTTTTTCCATGTCTTTCCACCTCCTTTAGGTTGGTTACTCTATACGCTGTTTAACTCATATTTAAATGTTTGTAACAAATTTCCCAAAGGAAATTTGTTTGAATTGGAAACGAAGTTTCCAATCAGATAACAAAAAAGGACAAAAAGAAAGAAAACGCCCGTTTTTTCTAACACTCCCTCATAGAAGCGCGAGCCGCGCCCTCTGCGAGAGCTCCAACGGGCCGGGTCCCGAGAGCGTGACGCCCATGACCCTTCTTATGGTCTCGACGTCCAATCCAAGGCCTTTGAGTTCTTCCATATGATCACCAGATTGCGGTGCAGCGAGAGGCCACACCAGGGAAACCTTTCCGGAAGACAGCCCTTCCGGTAGCATGAGATTTTTTCCAAGAAGGTACCGGAATCACACGGGCCGACACGCGGACGCGCAGGCCCTTCTTTCCCTTCCTTCAAGCCGCCAGGTTAAAAGCGCCGATGGAGGCGTCGTAGTGCCAGGCAGGGATATCCCTCATAAGGAGCTTCATTGCATCTTCGTATTCCAGCATCCCTTCCATGGCACACACCTCCTTTGATGGTTTGATGAATCTTCACGCGAATCGGAGGTTTATAAAAGGATGTCACAAAAATGCTTTATCAGGCAGGGAGGAGTGGTCGCATGTCAGACCTAGATGGTATTATCCGAAAGCACACGCTCAAGAATGCGTTTGATTTTGGCAAGGCGAACCCCGGCGCGGTGGCGGGAAAGGTCATAGCCGAATTGTCCGACTGCAAGAAGGACATGAAAGCGACTATGAAGTCGATTTCCGACGCCGTTGCCAAAGTCAACAAGATGAAGAAAGCCGACATCGAAAAGGAGATGACGGGATTCGTTTACGCGGAAAAGCCGAAAGAGGAGAAAAAGGAAATCGAGGTTGAGGGCGCGGAGATGGGCAAGGCCGTCGTCCGTTATCCCCCTGAGCCCAACGGCTGGCCGCACATCGGGCACGCCAAGGCGTTCTGCCTGTCCCATGCGATAGCGAAAAGATACAACGGCAAAATCATCCTCAGGTGGGATGACACGAACCCCGAGGCGGAGAAGGCGGAGTTCGTGGACGCGATCAAAGAGGGCATCAAATGGCTGGGGCTGGACTGGCAGGAGGAGAAATATTGCAGCGACTACATCCCCGAGATGTACAAGCTCTGCGAGAAGCTCCTGAAGGACGGGAACGCATACGCGTGCTCGTGCAAGCAGGACGAGATATCGAAAGGCCGCGAGAAGACGTCGCGCTGTGCGCACGGCTCGCAGCCTTTGGCGAAGAACCTCGAGATGTGGAAGAAAATGCTTGACGGCTCGGTCGCCGGGGGCGCGATGACCATCCGACTCAAGGGCGACATGGCGTCGCAGAACACGGTCATGCGGGACCCGACGCTGTTCAGGATAATCACGACTCCGCACTTCCGGCAGAAAAACAAATACCGCGTGTGGCCGACGTACGATTTCCAGGGCGCGGTCATGGATTCGCTTCTCGGAATAACTCATCCGATACGCTCAAAAGAGTACGAGCTCCGGGACGAGCTTTACGCTTTCCTTCTGGATAAGCTGGGCATGCGCATACCCAAGATGCTGACGATATCGCGCCTGGAAATCAAGAACGCCCCGATCAGCAAGCGACTGCTCCGCCCGCTTGTCGAAGAAGGCAAGCTAATGGGCTGGGATGACCCGAGGCTTCCGACTTTGGCAGGGCTCAGGCGCAGGGGAATCCTGCCTGAAGCCATCCGCAATTTCGTGCTCTCCTTCGGCCTGTCCAAGGTGGAGAGCGAGCCGGACTGGGAGGCGCTTCTTGTGGAGAACAGGAAGCTCCTGGACCCGGTCGCGGACAGGTATTTCTTCGTCGCGGACCCGGTCGAGCTGGTAGTCGATGACGCGCCGGAGGAGACCGCCAGGCTCCGCAGGCACCCGAAGCTCGACCACGGGTTCCGCGAAATCGAGACCAGCGGCACGTTCTACATAAGCAAGGCGGACGCCGATACGCTCGAGAAAGACGAGACATTCAGGCTGAAAGACCTCTTCGACGTGGAGATAAGCGGGAGGGAAGGAAGCGCCATCCAGGGGGCGTATGCCGGAGACGAAAAGGTCTCCAAGAAGTTCCAGTGGGTGAGCGACGGGCGGCTGGAATGCGATGTCCTGGTGCCGCAGGACCTGCTCAGGGGCGGGGAGTACAACCCGGAAAGCCTGAAGACCATAAGCGGATACTGCGAGAAGAACTGCGCCAAGCTCGCGGCCGGGGAGATGCTCCAGTTCGAGAGGTTTGGCTTCGTGAGGCTGGACAGGAAGGCGAAGGACAAGCTGACATTCATTTTCACCTGTTGAAATGGAGGGATGACGGATGTTCACTGGTTCGCGGTGGGAGAGAATAAACGAATTCGCCAGGGAGCGGGTGTCCGGCAACGATTCGTTCCATGACATCGAGCACACGCTCAGGACGGCGGACGCCTCAATCTTTCTGGCGGTGGCCGAGCGCGGCGACCGCGGGGTTTGCTGGGCTGCCGCAATGCTCCATGACATCTGCAAGAAGGAGCAGGGCGACCATGCGGCAGAAGGCGCTAAACTTGCCAAGAAATTCCTCATGGAGATAGATGTTGACGAGCCGACCGCCGAGCGCGTCCGAGACGCGATACATTTCCACAACAAGGATTTCGACGACAGCGCTCCGCTCGAGAGGAAAATCCTGTGGGACGCGGACAAGCTTTACATCGTGACACCCGAGGGGTTCCGGAAGAGGATGATGCCTTATTGGGTGATGAGGAAGGGCAGGAAGGCGGGGATCGAGACCGCGGTCTCCGAATATCATTTCTTCATGGCGAGGTTCCACACGGAGACTGGCAGGAAGGAGGCTGGGAAAAACGCCGCCGAGATGGAAAAACTGATGGAAACGCTGAAAAACGAAGCGTAGATTAACTTTCGCTTATTTATGCTAAAAGGGGTGCATTGAAGATGGTTGATTCGGGAAAGGTAATTGGCGCATCAACGATGATGCTGGTAGTGTCGCTGGTTTTCAACCTTTTGATTCTGGGGGCGAGTGTCGCACTGGCGTTGCTGGGAGTCGGCGCGGGCGCAGTGGCAGGCAAGGACGTCGGCGCGGTGGCTGGCGTGCTCGGCTGGATTGCGAACTGGGGCCTGGCGATAGTGGGCTTCATCGGAAATATCGTGATAATAGCTTATGCGGGCTTTGGCGCGGCCAAAAAGGGCAATGACATGCTCGGCTGCGGCCTGGTGGGGCTCCTCATATACGCGGTGGCCGGCCTGATAATGGGAGTGCTGAACGCGGTCGTCGGGCTGCTGGGCGTCGGTGGCACGGTGGCGACCAGCGGGAACGCGGCGACAGGTGCGATCATGGGCCTCTTCGGCGCAATGGCCCTGGGGATGAACGTGCTCTGCGGCGTCGGATGGTACGTCGCCGGGCTGGTCGTCAATTTCCTGCTGGCGCTCGTGGCCGGGATGGTTGGCGGCGCGAAGTAAATCCTTATTTTTTTCCATCTTTTCTCTTTCCTTATTTTCCTTTTTGCCGGCAAACAGCCGAAAACCAACGTAATCCTTTTTATTGCTTGTCCTTGAAATAGGATGACTCTTCTATTTTTCGAGATGTCAGGTGACTCCATGGCAATCAGCAAGATACGCAAAAGAGACGGAAGTGTCGTCGATTTCGACAAGGAAAAGATCATCAACGCCATATTCAAGGCCGCGCAGTCGGTGGGCGGCTCGGACAGGAAGGAGGCGGAACGCGTAGCCGACAAGGCGATAGAGTTCATCAACGCCAAATTCAAGGACGATTACGTCCCGTCGGTGGAGGAGACTCAGGACATCGTCGAGAAAGCGCTCATAGACATCGGCCACGCAACTACAGCCAAATCATACATCCTCTATCGGCACAGGAAGACGGTCGAGAGGGAGGCGAAAAGGGTCCTCGGAGTCAAGGACGACCTCAAGCTGCCCCTCAACTCCATCCAGGTGCTCGAGCGCAGATACCTGCTCAAGGACGACGAGGGCAAGGTCATAGAGACGCCGAGCCAGCTTTTCACCAGGGTGGCGCACTTCATCGCATCGAACGAGAAGAGCTACGACGCGGATGACAAGACCGTGAAGTTCTACGAGGACGCGTTCTACGAGATAATGACCAATTTCGAGTTCCTGCCGAACTCGCCGACGCTCATGAACGCGGGGACCGGCCTCGGCCAGCTCGCGGCATGCTTCGTGCTGCCTGTCAGGGACGACATCGAGCAGATATTCGACTCGGTGAAGCACGCCGCGATAATCCACAAGACCGGCGGGGGAACCGGATTCTGCTTCTCCTACCTCCGCCCCAAGGGCGATTTCGTGAAGAGCACGGCGGGGGTCGCCTCCGGGCCGATATCCTTCATGAGCGCGTTCGACAACGCCACGAACGTCATAAAGCAGGGAGGCAAGAGGCGCGGCGCGAACATGGGCGTCCTCCACGTGTGGCACCCGGACATCGAGGAGTTCATCACCGCGAAGCAGACGAGCGGCGTGCTCGAGAACTTCAACGTGAGCGTGGCGGTGGACGACAGGTTCATGAAAGCCGTGGAGAAGAACGACGATTATGAGCTCATGAACCCGAGGAACGGCAAGGCGGTGAGGAAGGTCAATGGGAGGAGCCTTTTCAAGCTCATAGCGTATTCGGCGTGGAAATCCGCCGAGCCCGGCCTCCTGTTCATGGACACCATCAACAATACGAACCCCACGCCGAAATTCCCGATAAACGCGACCAACCCATGTGGTGAAGTTCCCATGCCGGATTACGAATCGTGCAACCTGGGCTCAATAAACATGGTCAGGTTCGTGGATTTCGACTGGTCCAAGACCCAGTGGAAGAAGAAGATAGACTGGAAGCGGCTGCGCTATGTCACGAGGCTCGCCGTGCAGTTCCTGGACAACGTCATAGACCTGAATAACTACCCGATACCCCAGATAAGGGAGCGCACGATGCACCACCGGAGGATCGGCCTTGGCCTCATGGGATTCGCGAAGATGCTGACGAAGATAGGGGTGCGCTATGACAGCCCTCTCGCCACTGAGATCGCGGATGAGACCATGGGGTTCATCACGGACGAGGCCAGGAAGATGTCCGTGGAGCTCGGCCGCGCGAGGGGCTCGTTCCCGGGCTTCCAGGAGAGCGCCTGGGCGAAAAGATATGACGCCATGCGGAACGCGACCGTGACGTCCATCGCCCCGACGGGCACCATATCCATGATCGCGGACTCCTCCAGCGGCATAGAGCCGCTCTTCGCGCTATCCTACATCAAGACGGTGATGGACGGCACGAAGCTCTACTACTCGGACGACGTGTTCGAACATGTGCTGAAAGTCAGGGGGTTGTATTCGCCCGAGCTGATGGAGAAGGTCATAGACCACGGCACCATACAGGGCCTGGAAGACATACCCAAGGAGATACAGGATGTCTTCGTGATATCCTATGACATAAAGCCCGACGACCACGTGAAGATGCAGGCGGCGTTCCAGAAGCACACGGACCTCGCGGTCAGCAAGACGATAAACATGCCTGCCGAAGCGGCGGTGGAGGACGTCGAGAGGGCGTACATGCTCGCCTGGAAAGACGGCTGCAAGGGGATAACCATCTACCGCGAGGGGAGCCGCGGCGAAGGCGTGCTCAGCAGGGGCAAGAAAAAGAAGGAGAACACGAACGCGCAGCCCAAGGAGCCGCTCGAGGCGTAGGTTTTAAACCATTCGACGTGAATATTGATATGTCAAATGATTATCATGGCGGGTGTTTGGTTTTATGAAGACCACAGTTAGCATGATCAAGGCGGACGTAGGAGGGTATCCTGGCCATTCGACGGTCCACCCTGAGCTCATGAGGAAAGCCGGGGAAGAGATGGAAATCGCGAAGAAACAGGGGGACATAAACGATTACTTCGTAGGAAGGTGCGGCGACGACCTCGAGCTCATAATGTCGCACAACAAGGGCGTGGACAACAAGGCGGTCCACAAGCTGGCTTGGGACACGTTCGTATCATGCACCGCGATCGCCAAGAAGCTCAAGCTATACGGGGCGGGGCAGGACCTTCTGGCCGACTCTTTTTCCGGAAACGTCAAGGGAATGGGGCCCGGAAGCGCGGAGATGGAGTTCGAGGAGCGCAAGTCCGAGCCGCTAGTCTGCTTCATGATGGACAAGACCGAGCCGGGCGCGTTCAACCTGCCGATATACAAGATGTTCGCCGACCCGTTCAACACCGCCGGCCTGGTCATCGACAAGGGGCTGCACAACGGATTCTCGTTCGAGGTCTATGATATCCTTGATAACAAGAAGGTAATGCTGAACACCCCTGACGAGATGTACGACCTGCTCGCCCTCATAGGAGGCAAGAGCCGCTACGTGATAAAGCGGATCCATCCCAGGAAGGGGAGCCCGGTCCCGGAGAAGGAGGCGGTCGCGTGCATAAGCACGGACAAGCTGTCCAAGATAGCAGGCACTTATGTCGGAAAAGACGACCCGGTGGCCATGGTCCGCTGCCAGGCAGGCCTTCCCGCTTTGGGCGAGGTGCTCGAACCATGGTCCTTCCCGCACCTCGTGTCCGGATGGATGAGGGGCTCGCACAACGGCCCGATAATGCCGGTCGCGATGGAGGACTCCAATCCCACGAGGTTCGACGGCCCGCCGAGGGTCGTCGCGCTCGGTTTCCAGGTCTGCGATGGCACGCTGGGGAAGCCGGTGGACCTGTTCAGGGACATGGCTTTCGACAACGCGCGCAGGAAGGCGCTCAAGATCGCAGATTACATGAGGCAGCACGGCCCGTTCGAGCCGCACAGGCTGCCTTCGGAGGACATGGAGTACACCACGCTTCCGGCGGTCCTGGACAAGCTGAAGGGAAGGTTCGCGTCCCTGGAATGAAGCCGGCCGAAGAGCCACGCTCATTCGGCAATCGAGTTCGACGCATCGAACTCGGTGCCCCAAGCTCGGATCGCCGAGCTTAGGGCCGTCAATCCCAATCGGGGATTGGAGATGATGGGATGGAAGAATTCCTGTTCGCGGGGCTTGTCGTTGTTCTTTTCGCCTTATTCATTTTCTTCTTCTTTTTCCAGGCCAAAAAGGAGACCGCGCGGATCGAGATCGTGAATGGGAATGGCAAATCCGTGTTTGTGGACGCGGAGCTCGCGGACACCACCGCCAAACGCATGAAGGGGCTCATGTTCCGCGATTCGCTAGGCTCGAGCGAGGGCATGCTATTCGTGTTCGGTGACGAGGATTACCGCAAGTTCTGGATGATGAACACCACGATAGCCCTGGACGGCATATTCTTCTCCTCGAACGGCACGGTCGTGGACATAATCAGGATGGAACCCTGCAAATCGCTAATCTCGTGCGAATCCTACCCTTCCCCGGCAAAGTCGATGTACGTGCTGGAGGTCAACCAGGGGTTCGCGGAGAAGAACGGAATAGTTGTCGGCGGCTCGAAGCTGAAAAGAACGGATTAGAATAGAAAAACGCTAAGGGGCAGGGGGATGGTTATGTTCGGCCCCATTAGCGTTGTCCCCCTAAAGAGACAGTTAATAGTATGAGGGCTGAGATTTATATATCTTTTCCTGCCTATGTGAAAAATCACATAGTTTTCTACGACGTGTTTTCTAATCAGGTGCATCGATTTTCGCGAAATCTATGTAAATATCAACAATAGGGTATATAAATAACCTTGTTCTTTAACATAAATACCATGTTGTGTCTTATAGGAACCGGCATATCGTTCGATCTCACCCTGGGCGCAGTCGAGGAGCTGAAGAAATGCGACGAGGTGTACCTGGAGAGATACACCAACCCGATATCCGACGAAAGGATAGCCGCGCTGGAGCGCATTATCGGGAAGAAGGTGATTGTCATCGGCAGGGACAAGGTGGAGAGCGATTTTCTGGTCGGCAGGGCGATGGAAAAACGTGTGGCGCTCCTCGCATCAGGCGACCCGCTCACCGCGACCACGCACATAACCCTGCTTATGGATGCTAAAAAGAAGGGTGTAGAGGCGAAAGTATTCCACAGCTCGTCCATCTATACCGCGGCGCCCGGAAAGGCGGGACTCCAGATATACCGCTTCGGCAGAACAGCGACGCTCGTGAACCCCCGGCCAAAGTACAAGCCCATTTCTTCCCTGGACGTCATAAGGCAGAACCTCTCGCTGAACATGCACACCCTCGTGCTGCTCGACACCGAGCCGCAGCCCATGGAGGCCAGGGCTGCACTCGAGATGCTCTCGGAATTCGGAAGCGCGGTCGTCCTTTCGAGGCTGGGGGAGGAGGACGAGAAAGTGAGCTATGGGAAGATCGCCGACCTGAAGAATGCCGAGCTGGGGAAGCCTCCGTTCGCGATAATCATCCCAGCAAAGCTCCATCCTGTGGAAGAGGAATATCTGGAGCTGCTGAAGCCGAAGTAGGCTGCTTCTCATGCAGAAGCCCGTGGCGGCGTGGGAAGGTTTAAATAGTGCAACACAATAATATAATATCATGCACATCCCATTCCGTAAGATAGGCCTCGCTTCAGCCGCGATGCTCGGACTTGGAATAGTCCTGTTCATAGCGGCGATCCCCCTCATCGGGAGCTACGTAGGGCTCGGATCGTTTCTCTCAACCTTATCCATGCTGCTGATCATCCTGTCCATCGTCCTAGGGCTCGTCATCTCGCCATTTCTCGCAATCGCGGAGGTCCTCACTTCGCAGAACGACGCCAACTACAAAGGTTTCTGGACCATCATCCTGTTCATCTTCGGCTGGCTCGGCCTTGCGGCTTACTTTATTAATCGGAACGGGCCGGTATCGAAGAAATGGCTGTGGCTCGCGTTTGCAGCCGTGGTTCTGTTTTTTGTCATCCCGGTCATAGTCCTTGTAATGGTGGGGCTCAACACCATGCAGCCGGCCGTGAGCGAAACCCAGACCTACTGGGCGGCGGCGTCACCGTTCGCGATAACCGGATGGAAGTATAGCGGAAGCGAACTGGATCTTATCCTGGTGAATAAGGAAAATCAGCCTGTGACACTCACCAACATTTCCATTGCTGGGAACAACCAGTATATCAAGAACCTGCACGCCATGAACAACACGTTCGCAGTGGGCGAGTTAAAGATCATGGTGATCACCGGGATTACAAATTGCGGCGCGACGGGTGCTTCCTTCGACCTCACGAATATCCAATTCACCTATGACAAAGGAACCATGACTGGCTTGAAGCAAAAGGGCGGCAAAGACCTGATAGGCAAATGCGCGAGCGCGGATGAAGGGATAAACAGCGATAAATAGCCTGCCCAGGCAAGGTTTGGCTCGCAAAAACCTAAGTTTCAGTGTATGCTATGCGATGATACCAAAATTTCGCAATTTTTCCATCAACCTTTAATCTTCACCTGGACAGGGGCTTTCTCCTCTTCCACGACCTTGAAATATTCTCTCTCCCGGAACCCGAGGGGGATAGCCAGGACCATGTCGGGCAGGGATCTGATGCGGGTGTTGAAGAGGAGTACGGAGTCGTTGTAAAACTCCCTGCGGTCCGCTATCTGGTTCTCGATGGCGGCGAGTTGCTTCTGGAGTTCCAGGAAATTATCGCTTGCCTTCAGTTTTGGATAGTTCTCCGCCACTGCGAAGAGGGATTTAAGAGCGACGCTCATCGCCTCGCTGTTCTTCGCCTTCTCCCCGAGGGTCTGGGCGCCAAGCATGGAGGTGCGGAGGCGGGCGATGTCTTCGAGCATGCTGCGCTCGTATTTCATGTAGCCCTTGACGGTCTCGACGAGGTTCGGGATGAGGTCCGTTCTCTGCTTGAGCAACACATCTATGTTCGCCAACGCCTTGTCGATGTTGTTGCGGAGCGTGATCAGGCCGTTGAACACCGTGATGATGTAGAAGAGGACCAGTATAGCGAGGACAAGCACCACGTAAGCGACGAAGATCGGAATTGGGAGAGCTATTATGATATCACCATTTTCACATTAATCGCATAAAAATAAAACCCCATACTTTTCGTTTAGGGGTTGATGAAGAGAAAAACATCATGTCACCGAGAGCCGGATAGGAAGAACAGGACGAAGAATACCATGATTGCGGATATGCCGATGCCGTAGGCGATACTGTCCCACATCAAATACGAAAGCCGTTCCCGTATCTTCCTCTCACCGGAATCGCTTAGGTACATTATTTTGTCATCTTTCCCCTGCCTGACCACTAGGTTCTCATATCCCACTGGACTTGCCGGTGCGGCGTCGCGCGGCTCTGCGTTACCAAGAACGTAGAGCGTGTCGCCTTCTGTGACGAGAAACTCGAATAAGCGCACATCTTTGTGTTGGCATCTCATAAACGCCTGCCTGCTCTTATCATCAATGGTATCGATATAGTCGAGCACGCGCGGGCCTATCCGCGGATGGGGCGTGCCGAAATCACCGGTACCCGAGATGTACCCTTCAAAGACAGTGCTATTGAGGATATCGACCTGGGCGCTGTTTGGGTCAATGAGCATCTTCCCTGTCTCGTCCTGAAGATAGAACATAGAATCCGAACTGGCATGAAAAAACTCGCTCCATGTGCCACCGCCTTTTCCGGGCACAAAGTATTGTGCGAGCACGCGCCAGTAGGCGCATTTGGTCTTTGATATAGGACTCGTGATGGGCGTGCGGCATTCAGCTTTGCCGGCCAGCTCAACCAGGCCTACAGCCGCTCCGTTGACCTTTGATGTCGGCGTGTTATCAATCTTCTGGATGAGAAGGTATGTCCTGGCGCCGTCGTATATCAAAAGAAGCCCGGCAAAGAATAAAATAATAATAAGAAAGCCCAGGAAGACTGCGGCGAAAATCGAACTGAAGCCGAAAAAAAGGCAGAAAACAAAAACAAGTATGAATAAAATGAATGCAAGCGCGGACTTGTTCATATCTTCGAACATAATAGAATAAGTCTAAGATAGAGAATATAAAGCAAACATAATAGCCCTTTCCTGAATCTCAAAGCTCGGCCTTAGGGCGTGCCGATTAGAAATTTAAAATTAAATAAAAAATAAATTCAGATCCTCGGGTATCTCGTCACCTGGCCCACGATGTCCACGTGGGAGAGGAACATGCGCCTGCAGCAGTAGCGCCGCACGCTGAGCTCGTCCAGGGCCTCCTCAGGGCTCTTGGTCTTGACCAGCTCCTTGTACTTGTCATAGAGATGGCCGACCACAGAGCCGCAGGAGAAACACCGTACCGGGAATTCCATGCAAGATCACCTGTATGATTTCTGGTATCTCGCCCTTGCCTTGGGGCCCCTGTATTTCTTGGATTCCACCCGCCTCGTGTCCTCGATTATCAGCGAGCGGTCGATTTCGTTGAATTTCTCCTTGAGATTCATGGAATCGAAATACTGCACAAGCGCGTTCGCTATCGCGGTCCTCGCCGCCTGCGCCTGGCCCATCGCGCCGCCTCCGAAGACGTTCACCGACACGTTTATGGCGTTCGCCTCCGGCCCGACATAACGGAGCGGCTCGCGGATTATCTCGCGCACATAGGGGTTTGCGTATGCGTCAAGCAGCACGTGATTGACACGGACCACTCCCTTTCCGCCCCTTATCGAGGCCCTCGCGACAGCCATTTTCCTCTTGCCCCTGGCCACGACCGATTTCTCCTTCGGCTTCTTCGCGCCCTTCTTGGCGCGGGGCGCCTTTGGCGCCGCGGGCTCTGAAGCCACGGGCTTCTCCGCCGCAACAGGCTTCTCGGCCTCTTTGGGCTTGGGCGCCTCGGCCGGAGGATGGGCAGCCAGCTCCTTCTTATGGACGTCTACTGCGGCTTCCTCTTTCACAGCCTCCTTGACGGCTGGCTTCTCGGCCTTCCTGGCCGGAGCCTCAACTTTCTTCGGCTTGGCGGCCTTCTTGTCCTTTTCAGCTTTTTCGCTTTTCTCTGCCATCGTATCAACCTGAGTAACCAATCATCCTGCAAAGCTCGAGCATGCTCATGGTCTTCGCGCCTTTCTTGAGCTCCACTTTCTCGAACTCCGTGCTCGGAACCAGATTCTTCGGGTTCCCGTTGTAGGCTAACAGCCTCCTGTACGCGGCCTTGCCCCTCGCCGCCTTCCAGGGAAGCATTCCCCTTATCATCCTCTTTACGAGCATGTACGGCACGCGCGGCCAGTGCGGCGAGTGCTCGGGCGTTCCCTTGTTCTTCGCCCTCCTCCTCAGGAGGAACTTCGCCTTTATGAATTTTGGGTCTCCCGAGAGGATTATCTGCTCCGCGTTTATCAGGTGGACCTCTTCCCCGTTCAGGGCGGCCTTCGCGATGCGGCTCGCGAGCCTTCCGAAAATCATTCCTTTTCCGTCAATGACCATCATAGTGACACCTTATTTGAGAAGCACCACTCCTCTACCCTCGGGATTCGATTTCACGAGGCTCTCTATGCTTATCGCCTTTCCGCCGGCGTCGCTTATCAGCTTCTTCGCGGTTCCGCTGAACGCGAAGGCCGCGACGGTCAGCTTCTTGGATATCGCCCCGGTGCCGAGCACCTTGCCCGGAACTAGCACCGTGGAGCCGTCCTCCCCGTATGCGTCGAGCTTGCTGAGATTGACCTCCACCCTCTGCCTCCTCGGCCTTGAGAGCTCGGCCCTCACCCTCTTCCATATCGCCTTCTTCTCACGGCCAAGGCCGTCCACGAGGGATGCCAATACCGGGTTGTCTTTCGATTTCGTCTTCATGATATCGCCCACCTTAGGCTCGCCCTCCTTTTGGGAGAACTCGAATAAGCAAGAGGATTATAGGAGAGGAATGTTTAAAAATGAAGGGTTTCAGGCGTTCCGCTCAGATAGCCGCTGCGAGCAGCCCCAGAAGGCCGATGAAAAGGGCAGCGAGGCTGATGTTCCGCGCGCTCCTTAGCGCCTTCGCCTGGTCCTTTGAAACGAGAAGCGAGTAGATGATGGAGAGTATGCCGACGTCGGCAGTGGCGACTAACGGGCCCGAAACCGCGTTGAGCCGCAGGCCGAGCGCGAACGGCACTAGCGATAGGAGCATGAAGAGGACGTAGAATGCGCATGCGACTATGATGGACTGCCTCGCGCCTATTCTCATGGGAAGAGTTTCTGATTTCCTTGCCGCCCTGTCTCCTTCCATGTCCTGCACTGATTTGATTATCTCCCGCGCGAGGCCGGATACGAAACCCAGCAAAGCGAGCGCCACGGCCAGTGGGGTAAGGCATGAGGAAACCACGTAATTGCCGAATATGAACGGGATGGCCATCGTGAGGCCGATGTACAGGTTGCCGAGCAGCGGAAGGTCCTTGAGCCTCCAGTTGTAGAGGACCGCGAGCGCGTTGAACAC
>Ga0209777_10004509_pt1 | contig 16404 bp, 12 predicted proteins | sample FrelakmetHBP12HB_FD_187147 | JGI IMG/M metagenome (GOLD analysis project Ga0209777, IMG submission 187147) | Freshwater lake sediment microbial communities from the University of Notre Dame, USA, for methane emissions studies -HBP12 HB (SPAdes)... | ecosystem: Environmental > Aquatic >...
CCGATCTCGAGGTGCGACGGCTGCGGCTTCCACGAGAAAATGTACCGGTTCCCGAGTTTCGGGGCACAGAGGTCGACGCTCGCCGACGGGGCGATCGAGATTCGCCGCATGCCTGGGACTGTGAAGACGTCGTCCAGCTTCCGCGCGAGGTCCTCGCAGCAGCCGTAGCCGTTGAGGCCGAACGGCGCCAGGAGCGGCTTCTCGTACCGCAGGGCGAACTCGGCGTGCATCGCGGGCGAGACCTGGGCGAACTCCTGCGTCTCGGCCGACGCCCACATATCCGACGGCCGCACGCGCGTCGGGTCGAACCCCGGCCGCGGCAACTCGTCCGTGTACCCGTTGCCGCCGGACGAGTGGTACGTCGAGTCGTTGTTCAGGCTCCAGAGGTTGAGGTCGGTGTACTGCCGGAGGAGCCTCCGGTGCCCTTCCTCGAGGAACCCCATGACATCGTGGACCATGGCGGGGTTGTCGATGAGGTCGACCATCGCCTCGCACAGGCCGCGGCGGATCGTATACATTGACATCAGGTGAAACGAGATGTGGGCGATCCCTTTCTGGCGCACCTCAAGGATGTCGCCGAGGAGCTCCCGGGCGTCGGCCATCCACTGGGCCGAGGCCTTCTCGTCGACCGAGACCTCGGGGACGCGCATCTTCTTCAGGTCTTTCCATTCCTTGAAGACCGGCTTGAACGTCCACGCGCCGAGGGCGTCGGGCGCCGGCACCCGCTCCGGCTCCAGGCCCCACGGCGTATGGTTGATCGCCTTGCCGACGACCCACTCGGCCTCGCAGACCGTGTCGTCCTGGAAATGCTCGTGGGTGTAGATCCGGGCTCGCAGGCCCCATTCGATGCCGCGCGCGCCCTTGTCATCGCAACGCAGGGCCGAGTCCGGCAGGAGTTCCCGCCACGAGCCTTCCGGAAAGATGAGGATCATCGGCCGGGTGGGCTTGAGGGCGTTGTGCTTCTTCCACAGGTCGCGCCGCTCTTTCATGACGGGCAGCGCGGCCACTTCGGCGACCCGCTTGGCGAGGTCGCGCAGGATCGTGCGGTCTTTCGGGCCGATCATGGGTCTGGCCTCCCACGCATGCGAACAAAAACACGCGCCCCGCAAGCAGGGCGGCTAACGAGGCGCTCATAGTGCATTCTTATGTATAGGCTACACTTTCGGATTCGCCACGTACGACCCGCCGCGGCACCGCTTCAGGTAATTCAGGCCCGCGACCTGGCCGGTCATCTCCAGGTCCTCGCGGTAGACCGGATCGTGCCAGCCCTCGATGTCGATCGCGCCCTCGAAGCCGCCCAGGCGCAGCTCCGAGATGATGTCGGTCCAGTTCGAGTCGCCGAAGCCGGGCGTCCGGTGGAACGCCCACGGCACCGGCCCGCGCACGCCGTGCTCGCGGATGACGTCCCAGCGGATCGTCGCGTCCTTGCCGTGCAGGCAGAAGATCTTCTTGATCCACTTGCGGAGCTGGGCCATCGGGTCGATCAGCTTGACCATCTGGTGGCACGGCTCCCACTGGAGGCCGACGTTGTCGGCCGGAACGGCGTCGTACATGAGGTTCCAGCAGTCGGGCGTCTGGGCGATGTTCCAGTCGCCCGTCAGCCAGTCGCCGCCCATCTCGCAGTTCTCGAACGCCAGGCGTACGCCCTTGTCGGCGGCGCGCTTCGCCAGGGGGCCGAACACCTTCTTGTACTTCGGCATCGACTCAGGGATCGGCTTATCGACAACCCTTCCCGCGAAGCCGGTCACGAGGCCGCAGCCGAAGAGGTGGGCCGCGTCGATCAGCTTCTTCCACGCCTCGCGCGTCTCCAGGCCCTTCGGGTCGTCCATCAAGGGGTTCCCGAACGCGCTGACGCTCGAAATGACGGCGCCGGAGCCCGCCAGGACGCCCTTGACCTCGTCGGACAGTTTCTTGAGGTCGGTGCCGCCGAGGGTCTGCCAGAACGAGATCGAGAACGATTCGAACCCGTGCGGCAAAATCTGGCGGATGTACTCCTTGGTGGTCGCGCCGCCGCTGACCATCGTGCCGATGCGGATCTTCTCCTTGAACATCCCGTCGTCTCCTTTGCGTTCCATTTGTGCCAGGGCCCCCGCTTGTGTCGCGCGGGTCGGAATACTGTACAGGCCGCGTTGCCGCGCTGCAACGATTCTTGCGGCACAGGGAAACGGCAACGGCGGGCACTAGGGACTAGGGACCAGGCACTAGGGGATGTAAACGGACTTTATCATTGATAACAGATGATGTTGACAACCCCTAGTGCCTGGTGCCTGGTGCCTAGTGCCCGCCTTTGTCTTTCCCGCCGTTGCCGTTCCCTGGCAACGAATCCTTGACGCCGCCGCCCGGCCGCCTATGATGGCGGCTTGGCCGTGGCCGCGCCGCGCGGCAACCCACGCACTTAACCACGAAAGGAAGACCGACCATGAAGCGAATCCTCGGACCCGCCCTGCTGGGCGCCGCTCTGCTCGCGGCCTGCGTCGTCGCGCCGGCCGCCGCCGCGGACAAGGTGAGCATCGCCATTATCGATGGGCAGAACAACCATAACTGGAAAGCCACTTCGCCGGCCATGAAGGACATCCTGGAGAAGACCGACCGCTTCACGGTCGAGGTCCTGACGACCCCCTCCGACAAGGACCCGAAAGAGGCCTGGGACAAGTTCAAGCCCGATTTCTCGAAGTACAAGGCCGTCGTCATCAACTATTGCGGCCAGCCGTGGCCCGAGGACATCCAGAAGGCGTTCGTCAAGTTCGTCGAGGACGGCGGCGGCGTGGTCTTTTACCACTTCGCGGTCGCGGGGTTCCCGCAATGGGCTGATTACAATAAGATGATGGGTATGGGCTGGAAGGACAACAAGTTCGGCGACCGCCTCGCCTTCGACAAGGACATGAAGGAAGTCCGCACGCCGAAGGGCGAAGGCCCGAATAACGGCCACGGCCCCGCCCACGAGTTCCAGGTGACCGTCCTCGACAAGGCCGACCCGATCACCAAGGGCATGCCTGCCGTGATGAACCACGTGAAGGACGAGCTCTACGGCGGCCAGCACGGCCCGGCCAAGGACATGCACGTCCTGGCGGTCGCGTGGGGCGCCAAGGACAAGGGCAGCTTCGACATGTACGAGCCGATGGCTTGGACGATCCCGTTCGGCAAGGGCCGCTGCTACACGCTCCTGCTGGGCCACGACGTTCCGGCCGTGAGCGACCCGGTCTCGATCGCCTTCCTGACGCGCGGCACCGAGTGGGCCGCGACGGGCGAAGTGACGATCGCGCTGCCGAAGGACCTGGCGGCGACGGAGGCGAAGAAGGAAGAGAAGAAGTGAGCGGACAGGCTATTCGTTCGTAGGGGCGGCCCTATGTGGCCGCCCGGCCTTTGACGTGGCCGTTGCCTCGAACCGAGCCGCGACAGTTATGGCGCGGTGCCGTTGACGTGCCTTCGTCGGGCTGCCCGTGCCACGACGCGTCAACAGCACCGCTCCATAACTGTCGCGGCTCGGAGACATCAAAAGCCGGATAAACATGCCCCCCTACTATCCCGACCAGCCGCGCTGGGTCGACATCGCCGAATCGCTCAAGCCCACGCTCCGCGTCACGGAAGCGCTGCCGCGCGGGCTTGTCGAACCCGTCGCCGACGCCGCGGCGTTCCAGGGCTGGCGGATGCGGCCCGTCGAGGGCCTCGCGGCGCTGCCCACGAAAGCGCTCGGCGCGGGCGAGGGTTTCACGCTCGATTTCGGCGAGCACGTCGTCGGCACGTTTCGCATGAAGCTCAAGGCCGTCGGCCTCGCGCAGGACGCCCCGGTCCGGATCAAGTTCATCTTCGCCGAGGTCCCCGCCGAGACGGCCGAGCCGTTCGACCCGTACCCGGGCCAGCTCAGCCGCGCGTGGCTCCAGGACGAGGTCGTCAACGTCGACGTCCTGCCCTGCACGTTACGGTTGCCGCGCCGATACGCGTTTCGATACGTCAAGATCGAGGTCCTGGCGACCTCGCCCTGTTTCCGGGTGGCGCTCGCCGACTTCGCCTGCGACACGGTCACGTCGGCCGACCCGGCCGCCGTCGCGCCGCCGAGCGAGGCGCTGCCGCCCGAGTTCCAGGAACTCGACCGCGTCAGCCTGCGGACCCTGCGCAACTGCATGCTCACCGTGTTCGAGGACGGGCCGAAACGCGACCGCCGCCTGTGGCTCGGCGACCTGCGGCTCCAGGCCCTCACGAATTACGCCTCGTTCCGGAACTTCGCGCTCGTCAAGCGGTGCCTCTACCTTTTCGCGGGCCTCGCGCGGGAGGACGGCCTCGTGGCGTCGTGCGTCTACGAGGTCCCCGAGCCGGCGATCGGCCACTGCTTCATCCTCGACTACGCGGCGCTGTTCGGCCCCGCGCTTCTCGACTACGCCGAGGCGAGCGGCGACTGGGCCGCCGCCCGCGAGCTCTGGCCGGTCGCCCTGCGGCAAATGGACTTCGTCCTCGCCCACGTCGGCGCGGACGGCCTCTTCGTCGACCCCGGCACGTGGTGGATCTTCATCGACTGGCACGCGGGCCTCGAAAAGACCGTCTCGATGCACGGCCTGGCGGTCTACGCCCTGCGGCGAATGCTCGCCCTCGCGAAGGCCCTATCCGAGCACTGTGGCACCGCCGCCCCCGGCGGTGCAGAACGGCAGTCACATACGCACACCGCCGAGGGCGGCGGTGCCACAGGACTTGCCAGCTTCCCCGCGCTCATCGAACGGATGACCGTGGCCGCGCGAAAGGCCTGGCGCGACGCCAGCGGCCTCTTCGCGAGCGGCACGAAGCGGCAGATTTCCTGGGCCTCGCAGGCGTGGATGGTCCTCGGGGGCGTGCTCTCGCCGACCGAGGGCGCCGCGGCGCTCAAGGCCCTGCCCGGCCGCGCCGACGCGATTCCGCCGGCCGGCCCGTACCTCTATCATCACGTGGTCGAGGCGATGCTCGCCTGCGGCCTGCGCGACGAGGCCGTGGCGCTCCTCCAGTCGTACTGGGGCGGCATGCTGCGCGCCGGGGCCACCACCTTCTTCGAGGTCTACGACCCGGCCGACGACCGGCTGTCGCCGTACCGCAGTCCCCTCATCAACAGCTATTGCCATGCCTGGAGCTGCACGCCGGCGTACTTCATCCGCAAAGGCTTCGCGCCGCCTCCTGCGACAAGGACTGCGACAAGGACTTGACACGCCCCCCTGTCGCTGATGATGATAGTGAAGTGCATTTCGGGCCGGGCGTCCCAGAGTTTCGCGCTCGTTGACGGGGGCGGACCGCTGGCACAGAATGCCTTCTCGCCGCCCCCCTACGAGTTGCAGGCCACCGTCGCGGAGAATTGCCATGAAGATTCTGGAATTGGAGATCCAAGGCTACCGCTCACTCAAGGATGTCCTGTGGAAGCCGGACAGCCTGAACGTTGTGATCGGCCCCAACGGCAGCGGCAAGTCCAACCTGCTGCGCGTCCTGCAACTCCTGAACGCTGCCGCCGACAAGCGGTTGGCCAAGCGCGTCCAGGAAGAGGGGGGCATGGAGCCCATGCTGTGGGACGGAAAGGCCCGGCAGATCAGCCTGCGCCTCAAGACGTCGGGGGTCGATCCGTCCCGCCAGAGTGATCGCGAGAACTTGACCTACAAACTCGAACTCGACCGCCTCGGAAAGTCGAGTGCCTACAGGGTGGGCATGGAACTGCTTGGAAGCTACTATCAAGCCGAAAGAGGGGAAAGGGACGGTCCCTTCAAGTTCCTGGAACGTGACAGCCAGCACTCCGTCATTTTCGACATGCACGAGAAGGAGCTTCGTCCCCCCCCGGAGTCCGTGCCGGAGACGGAGACGCTGCTGGCGGTGGCCCCAGGGCCTCTCAGCGCGAACCGGGTCATTGACAGCTTCCAGCAGCAATTGGCGGCGTGGGGGATATACCACGGCTTCCATGCCGGCAGCGATTCCGCGGCGCGCAAGGGAACGGTGTCTCGGTATGAGTTGGCGCTCGAACCGACCGGTGACAACCTTGTTTCCGTGCTTCATACACTCTACACCGGCAATCGCGACTTCAAGCGGGAACTGAACGAAGCCTTCCAGGCGGCCTACGGACCGGATTTCGAGGAACTGGCGTTCCCGCCGGAGGCCGACCAGCGGATTCAGCTCCGGATGAGGTGGAAGAGCCTGAGCCGGGAACAGTCGGCGGCCGACCTTTCCGACGGCACGTTGCGTTTCCTTTTCATCCTGGCGATCCTGGCCAACCCCAAGCCGCCCGCCCTGATCGCGATCGATGAGCCGGAAACCGGTCTGCACCCTGCGATGCAGCGGATCGTGGCGGAGTTCGCGGTCGATGCCGCCACACGGTCCCAGGTCGTGTTGACCACCCATTCCCCCGAGTTCCTGGACGCCTTCGACAAAACCATCCCCCGGACCACCGTCGCCGAGTGGCATGAAGGGCAGACACGTCTGCGAAACCTGGCTGGGGATGCCTTGGAGGCATGGTTGGAGGAGTACTCCCTCGGAGACGTGCTCCGCACGAATGAGGCCGACGTCATGGCCGAGGAGGCGGGGGAATGAAGTTCATCCTTTTCGTCGAAGGTCACACAGAGAAAGAGGCCGTCGGGGGTTTCCTCAAGAGATGGCTGGACCCACGTCTCACACAACGAGTTGGCGTCAATGTGGTGAACCTAAGAGGGAACCGCGGCTTTCAGAAAGACATCGCCGACAAAGTTCGTTTCCACCTAACCCCGCCGCGAGGCGGAGATGTGATCGCCGCCATAGGGCTTCTCGATCTCTACAAAGGCGCCCCCTATCCCAAGGACAAGACTGCCGTCAAGGAGCGGTATGAATGGGGCGTCCGGCACTATGAAGACATGGTCGACAACGAGAAGTTCAGGATGTTCTTCGCCGTCCACGAAACGGAGGCATGGCTCTTCAGCAATCCCGCCGTATTCCACCGCGACATCGGTGATCTGATCAAGAAACCGCTTCGCGACCGGCCCGAGTCGGTCAACTTTGACAAGCCTCCGGCCTACAGGCTGGATGAACTCTACAGGCAAGCCTTTGAACGTAGCTACAAGAAGACGACCCAGGGCAGGCTGCTGTTCGACAAACTCGACCCCGAGACGGCCGCGGGAAAATGCCCTTATCTGAAAAAGATGCTGGACGAACTGCTTGCCCTGGCCGAGAAGGCCGGGTGCTGAGCGCACTTCTTAGGGGGAGGACGCCATGGCCATCTCCGTCACCGAACCGATCGGCGCCGCCAACGACCGCGTCGCGCGGGTGCTCTTCCGGCCGTTCAACCTCGGCAAGTGGTTCGTCCTGGGGTTCTGCGCCTGGCTGGCCAGCTTCGGCGAAAGCAGCGGCGGGGGCGGCTCCTTCAACTCGGGCCAGTCGTTCGGCCGCGGCGGCGGGGGAGGAGGCCAGGAGATCAGCGACTTCTTCGATCAGGCGGTCACCTGGGTCCAGGCGAATTTCGGCCTGATCCTGTTCTTTGGCATTATCGGGCTCCTGGTGCTGATCGCCCTGGGCCTTCTTTTCACGTGGCTCGGTTCGCGCGGCAAATTCATGTTCCTCGACGGCGTGGTGCGCAACCGCGCCGCCGTCATCGAACCGTGGCACCGGCTGAAGACGCTCGCCAACAGCCTCTTCTGGTTCCGCGTGGTCCTGGGCCTCATCGGCCTGGCCGCCTTCGGCCTGATCGTGGTCATGTGCCTGGCCCTGGCCTGGCACGACATCGCGGCCCGCGAGTTCGGCCCCGGGGCGATCGTCGCCCTCATCGTCGGCGGGGTACTGTTGTTGCCATTCGCCATTGTCATGGCCATCATCAATAGTTTGCTCAACGATTTCGTAATCCCAGCAATGTATCTGCACAACACGCGGGTCATGGGCGCCTGGGGCCTGTTCCGCCACGAGATCGCCGCGGGCCGGGTCGGGGTGATCGTCCTCTTCTACCTGATGAAGATCGTGCTGGTGATCGTCATCGCCATCATCGCCCTCGTGGTCACGTGCGTGACCTGCTGCATCGCGGCCCTGCCCTACATCGGGACGGTCATCCTGCTGCCCCTGTTCGTTTTCATGCGGAGCTACTCGCTCTATTTCCTCCAGCAGTTCGGCCCCCGGTGGCGCGTCTTCCCGGACGATATCAGCCTGGCACCGCCGCAGGCGAACCCGTAACCCTCCTGAAAGGAGCCTGACCATGCTACGACTCGCGCTCGCCCTCGTCACGCTGGCGATCCTCGCCGCGGCCTCCTGCTCGACGGCCGCCCCCGCCGACAAGGCCGACATCATCCCCTTCGACCCCGCCAAGGCCGAGGTCAAGAACCTCGAGGGGCAATGGAAGGTCGTCGACGGCGACCTGTGGCTCATCGGATTCCCCGAGAAGGCGCAGGCCGAGTTGGCCCTGAAGATCATGCGGCACTACGGCATGAACCAGCAGGGATGGGTCGGAAAGCCCGCGCGGCTCGCGTCGTACTACCTCGCCGACGGAAAGGCCCCGGCCGGCCCGTGCGAGTGCGAGGACGCCATCGCCTTCAACCCCGCGAAGATCGAGCTGAAGCAGGTCGCCGGCACGTGGAAGATCGTCGAGGGCGAGCACTATATCCTCGACTTCGGCCAGAACCAGGCCGCCGGCAAGGAGATGCTGGAACTCATCGCCAAGAACGGATTTACCTATATCTGTTACGTCGGTCGGCCCAACGCGGGGATGACCTACTTCCGCAAGGGCGGCGACGCGGCCGCGCCCGTCCAGGCCGACGGCGGGCGCCTGAAGGTCAGCGTCGTCGAGGGCGGCAAGGGCCTCGCCGTCCGGCCCGTCATCACGGTCCGCAGCGCCGACGAGCCTGGCCGCACGCCCACCGCCCTCATGGAGAACCCCGCCCTGTTCGCCCTCAAGCCCGGGGCTTACACCGTCTCGGCCCACGTCGGTACGGGCGCGGAGTCGGCCCCCGAGCGCGTCGAGGTCAAGGCCGGCGCGACCGCCGAGGTCACCCTCGGCGCGGGCACCGGGACGCTGGAACTCACCCTGACGGCCGGCGGCCAGCCGTGGGCCCGCACCTGCCTGATCCACCTCCGGAGCGGCGACCGCCTCGTCGCGTCGGAATCGGCCTCGCCCGCGAAGTTCCAGGCCCCCGCCGGGACCTACCTGGTGCGGATCGCCTTTACGACCGGTCAGTCCTTCGACATCCCCGACCTCGCCATCACCGCCGGCGACACCAGCCGCAAGACGGTCGACGTGCCGGCCGCCCTGGTCACGGTCAAGGTGACCGGCGGCGGATACGCTGCGGGCAAGTTCCCGTACGTCGAGATCCTCGCAGCCGATAAGATGGTCACCGCGCTGTCCGACAACCCGGCGAAGTTCCTGCTCCTCGCCGGCGACTACACGGCCGCCATCCAGGAGAGCGGCAAGCTCATCGCCAAGAAGGCCTTCACACTCCAGGCCGGAAAGGACCTGACGGTCGAGCTCCAGGCGGGGCCATGACCGCGACCCTCACTGCCACGGGCAACGCCGGCGTCCACGTGGCCGCGCCGGGCGCGAGCGTCTTCGTCGATGCCTTCTGGGACGCCGTGCCGCGCCTCTTCGGCGGGCACAAGCCGATTCCGGCCGACCCTCTGCCCGCCGACCTCATTCTCGTGACCCACGCCCACTGGGACCATTTCAGCGCCGACCGCGTGGCCGAGGCGGCAGCACGGACCGGCGCGAAGGTCGTCGGGTCGGCCGACGTGATCGCCCGCTTGCGCGGCCAAGTGCCCGACGGATCGCTCGTGGAGATGGAGCCTCCGGAGGCTTCCGGAGGCGCGAAGGCCGCGGCCGCCGAGGTCACACTCGGCGCCGCTACGGTCGCCGCCTACCGCACGCGGCACAGCCGCGGGCACAACTCGTACCTGGTGCGGGCGGGCGGGTTCTCGTTCTTCCACGACGGCGACAGCGAGGACACGCGGCCGTTGGACGTCGCGCACCTCGCGCCCGTCGACGCCCTGTTCCTCTGCCCGTGGCAGGGCTCGGACTGGGCCGCGTTCGTCGAGCGCCTGGCCCCGCGGAAATGGTTCATCATCCATCTGTCGCCGGAGGAGATCGCCGACCAGCGTGCCGGCCGGTTCCTGCCGGGCCTCTCGGACCGCGTGCCCCTGCCCGACCGGACGGTCGCGCTCGGGCCGGGGGAGAGGTGTGACCTGTAGGGGCTGCGGTAACATCGTGTGCCACGGGTTGCTTGCCAACCCGTGATCGAGATCGTGCCGTTGACCATTGGCGTTGACGTGGCCGTTGACGTTTTCGTGTGCCACGGGCTGTCTCAGCCCGTGATCGCGTTCGTGCCGTTGACCATTTGCGTTGACGTGGCCTTTGCCTTGCCTTCCGTCCCGCCCCGGCGGGGCGACGGAATGTAGCCGCGGGTGAAGCGTCCGGCCGCTCCGCGGCCGACGCGCAACCCGTGGGAAGTCGGCGGGGCGCTTGCGGACAGTTCCTTTCGCCCCGGCGGGGCGACGGAGTTGTGTCATCCGGCGAAGGAGTACGTGTCCGACCGACGCGATACTCGTCCGCACGATGCCTCCGCCCCTCCGGGGCGGCACGAATACACCTATCTCTCTCCGGCACCCGCTGGCTTCCACGGGTTGCGCTGCGCTCCACCCGTGGCTACACTCCGCCGCCCCGCCGGGGCGGGTCCAACGGACGCCCCCTCTCTCGCCGCGGCCCCAGGCAGCCGGGCGAGAGTGCCCTCGCCCTGGAAGGCCCCTCGGAAGTATCTAAACTCTTCTCTCTCGATTCTCGCCTCGGTACAATGGCCCTGTCGAAGCCCCGGAACGCGGAGGTTGGAAAGGGCGCCACATGCGAATCTCGGTCTGGCTCCTCTTGACCACGGGTGTCGCCTGCGCTCTGTTGTTCGGGCAAGCGTCGTGCCAGGCGGGCGGTGCCTCCGATTCGTGGTGCAACCCGTTTCCGTCCGGCTATGCCGACGCCGGGAGCCGACCCGCCGTCGCATTTGCCGGCATCTCGGCTCACCGTGACGAAGCGGAGACGCGTTTGGAAACAGTTGCGATCCTGCCGCTGACCAAGGCCGACCTGGACTACTATGGCTTGGGGGCGAGGGCGGAATCGCCGGAAGGCAGTCCATTCCTGGTGCGAGGCCTCCTGGGGTTTGAAGGGACGGGGCGGTTCTTGGTCTACCAACATGGGGACGATCTCGTCGTCCTTCACGGGTCGCTGGGCTCTTACATGCCTCGGCCGAGGCGACGGCCGCTCGTCGTCTGGCTGCCCAAGGAGCCCACACACGTGTATGTGGATATTAATGTTGCCCAGTAATGCTGAGGGCGAGTGCCGGGGCGGCAGTGGCCGTTTGCCTTCGTAAGGGCGGCCCTACGAACGTCAACACCTGCCTGAAGGCGCGGCCACACCCATCCGGCAGCCCCCCCGAATTCTATTGCCTCGACAGACATTCCCCATGTACGATGTTCGCTGTAGTTCCTTCCCTATTTACAGGAGAACCGCCATGAAGCGTGCCGCCGGCCTGCTCGGGATCGCCTGCCTGTGCGTCGGCCTGTGCCTGGCCGCCGAGTTCCAGAGCGACGAGGGCAAGCGCCTGGTCGCCACGTACACGACCGCCCTCGACGCGGCCAGGACGCAGTACGTGGCGGCCCTGACCCAGGCCCAGGCCGACGCGAGTGCGAAGGATGCGGCCGCGCTGACCGCCGAACTGAAGAGGCTCCAGGCGGAGCCGCCCCCCGAGCCGCGCGAACTCAAGGCCGATGCCGCGCAGAAGCCCTTCGCCGATTACGAGGCCGCCGTCAAGGCCGCCAGGACCCGGTTCGTCCAGGACCTCCTGGCCGCCCAGCGGTCCCTTCAGATCAAGCGCGGCGACGCCTCCGACGCCGAGAAGGCCGCCATGCTCGAGGAGATGAACCGCCTGGCCGACGAGGAAAAGGCGATGCGCGAAGAGATCCGGACCGGCAAGGCCCGGAGGAAGCCGGCCACGCCGCCCGAGAAGTCGAACGTCAAGCTCGAATGCCGCGGCACCGCCAAGGCCGCCGCGGGCGACACCTATGTGATCTCCGGCGACGAAGCCGACCGCCTCTGGACGGCCGAGCCGGTCGCGGTCCCCTTCAAGGCCCGGATCGTCGCCAAGACCGACTCGTCGAACCTGCGGGTCTTCTACGGCAAGGGGAGCATCACCTTCAACGGCGCCGATACGGCCGACGAACTGCGGACCGAGTCGTTCTCCGCAGGCCAGGTCCTCACGTATCCCGGCCTCGGCAAGGTGGCGCCGAACGAGTGGGCGGTCATCGACGTGATCGTGTCCGACGCCGACACGGAGGTGCTCGTCAACGGCAAGAGGCGGTTCCGCGTGACCGACGCTTGCCACGGCCTCAAGGCCAAGCTCGGCATCGGCCCCGGGCACGATTCCGTGGTCACGGTGAAGGCGGTCGTGGTCACCCCGCTCAAGGCGGAGCCGGCGGCGAAGTAGCGCGGAGGGGGCCATCGCTCAAAGGGGTCAGGAGCCCTATGTGTAAGGCTCCTGACCCCTTGGGCGCCGGACGCCAAAAGAGGCCAAGGGGTCAGGAGCCCTATGTGTAAGGCTCCTGACCCCTTGGGCGCCGGACGCCAAAAGAGGCAAAGGGGTCAGGAGCTTAACGGATAGAGCTCCTGACCCCTTCCGATAATTCTTGACTCCCCCCATCCCGCACCCTACTCTCGGCGTCCCTGAAGCGTACCCAGGCATACGGCCGCCGACGGCCGGGTCAAGCGGAGGGGAGGTCGCCGCGGCGACCGTCCCCCAAAGGAGACATTAACTCATGTCCAGCAGATCGGTTATTGTGGCAGCCCTCCTGGCCCTGGCCGTTCCGTTCGCGGCCCTGGCGGCCGACGGCGCCGCGAAGGCCCCGGAACTCAAGAAGGGCGACAACATCATCTTCCTCGGCGACTCCATCACCGACGGCGGCCGCGCGCCCAAGGGCTATTGCACCCTCGTCCAGAAGGGCGTCGAGGCGAAGATGCCGGACGCCGGCATCACGTTCGTCAACGCCGGCGTCAGCGGCAACAAGGTGCCCGACGTCCAGGGGCGGCTCCAGAAGGACGTCCTCGACAAGAAGCCCACCCTGGTCTTCATCTACATCGGCATCAACGACGTGTGGCACTGGAAGAAGGCGGCCGACGGCACCATGACCGGCGGCACGCCGAAGGACAAGTACGAGGCGGGCCTCAAGGAAGTCATCGGCAAGATCAAGGACGCGGGCGCCCGCGTGATCCTCTGCACCCCGTCCGTGATCGGCGAAAAGGCCCCCGGCACCAACGAGCGCGACAAGATGCTCGACGAGTATTCCGACATCAGCCGCGCGGTCGCCAAGGAAACCGGCGTTCCGCTCGTCGACCTCCACAAGGCGTTCCAGGACTACGAGCGGGCCAACAACAAGGACGACAAGGACCGCGGCGTCCTCACGACCGACAGTTGCCACCTGAACGACGCCGGCAACCAGCTCGTCGCCGACCAGATGCTGGCGGCGCTGGGCATCGCCCCGGCGGCCGAGAAGAAGTAGCTTCTCCGGACAACGCCATGGAATCGTTGACGATGAGCGCCTTGGCCGCCCTGCTCCTGGTGGGCATCGGGGCGGCGGCGAGTGCGGAGGGGCAAGACCCCCCGGACCTCCGCACGCTGGCAGGGCAGGCGGTCGAAGGGACCGACCTTCACTGGAAGTACGCCGAGGCCGTCGTCGAGTGGGGCTTCGAGGAGCGGACGGGCGCCCTGGCCTACGACGGGTGGATCGCCTCCACCTACACGCAAGGCAAGGTCGGTCCGTTGGCGCTTCTGCCGGGCGATGCGGCCACGGCCTTGACCGGCGACCTTTCGTGGACGTCTCGTCCGGCCGGCCGCACGCGCCGGGGGATCGTCGTGCCGCTCCTCTATACCGACACGGCCATCGGGCCGGGTCAGACGGTCGTCACCGTCCGCACGAGCTCGGGCGGCTTCTCCTTCCGGCCGATCGACCTGGAGAGCGGGCCGATCCTCGCGCCGGAGCTCGGGTTCTACGTCGCCCCGGCCGCCGGCGCCATGGCCGCCGCCGACTTCCAACGCGACCTGGCCGCCAAGGGCCTGAAGACCATCCGCCAGCGCGTCCGCGAGCACCCCGAGCAGACCTGGCTCGCCGCCGTCAAGGCCCTCAACGAGGGCCGGGCCCTCCCGCCCTTCCCGAAGGCGCCGTACGAGCCGGCGATGTCGGTCGAGGTGCCCGACCCGAACCTCCAGGCGCTGTGGCGGATCGGCGCCTGGCAGATCCTGAAGTGCTGCCCGCGGATCGACCGCGAGGACGTCCGGAAGGTCGGCAAGGCGGACCTCTTCACCAAGCAGATCTTCGAGCAATGTCGAATCATCGAGGACCCCAAGGACCCGCGCGGGATGGTCGTCGTGCCCGACCATCCGTTCGCCCCGCTGGGCATCGAGACCGACCGGGTCCTCTGGGCGCTCGACCACCTCGGCATGCACGAGGCGGCCCGCGACGGCATCTCGGTCTGGCTCGAGAACCAGCGGGCCGACGGCGCCCTCACGCTGGGCTCGGACATCGACACGCGGCAGCACCAGTGCGGGGCCCTCAATATCCCGTGGGTGATGATCGAGCACTACCGGCTGACGGGCGACCGCGAATGGCTGAAGAAGGAATCGCCCCGCCTCCAGGCCGCCGTCCGGTGGATGCTCGACCGGCGGAAGACCACGATGAAGGAAACGCTGTCCAAGGACGAGGCGGCGGGCCTCCAGGCCGGGACCTGGCCGCCGTACGGCCTTCAGCCGCGGATCTCGATGGGCGACGGCGACCCGAACGCGACGCGATGCTACATAGTTAATGATCTCATCGCTTACCGCGCCATCCGGATGGTGGGCGAGGCCGTGTCCGAGATCGATCCGCCGGCCGGAGGGAGGCTCCTCCAGGAGGCCGCGCGGTACCGCGAGGACATCGCCAGGGTCCTCGAGCAGGCGATCGTCCAGGCGCCCCTGGTCCGGGTGAAGGACGGCACGTACCGCTCCTACATCCCCCTGGGGATCCAGGATCATGGGATCCGCTCGCGGCTCGCGCCCAAGGGGACGGACGTATTCGGGCATTGCGGCATTTACTGCTCCGACATCACAGGCCCGTCCGACGAGGTCGAATATGCCTTGAAGACGGGCCTCCTCGCGCTCGACGACCCGCGCGTCGACGGGCTTTTCGACGTGCTGGAAGACGTGCTCCTGACGGACCACCCGTGGCTCCGGAAGCGGAAGAAGGACTACGAAAGCGAGCGGGACTGGTTCTCCAACGCCGGGTGGGGATACCAGGCCGGATGGGAGAGGCTGCCGGAGTATTACCTCGCGAAGGACGACATCCCGAACTTCATCCGCCAGTTCATGAACCACTGCGCCGTCGATATCAACGTGACGAACGGCCGGTGGACCTTCAACGAGCACACGACGTTTGCCGACAACGACAAGTCGTTCGAGAACGCCATCTTCCTGACGAACTTCCGGCACATGCTCGTCTGGGAGAACGGGCCGGCCCTGTGGCTGGCCCGTGCGACCCCGCGGGGCTGGCTCGCGCAGGGCAACCGCATCGCCGTGAAGAACGCCCCGACGTACTTCGGCGCGGCCACGTACGAGATCGTCTCCGACGTGGACCACGGCCGCCTCACCGCGACCATCTCGATCCCGTCGCGCCAGGCGCCGAAGGAGGTCCTCCTGAGGCTGCGGCGACCGGACGCCCGGCCGATCCGGAACGTCACCGTCAACGGCAAGCCCTGGAAAGCCGCGGGGCCCGATCCGGAGACGATCCGCCTGACGGGCCTTTCCGGCACGGTCACGGTGGTGGTCGCCGACGCGCCCTGACCGGCCTGCCCCGAGCCCGCCGAAGGGCCTGCCCTGCCCTCCGAAAGAAGTGTTTTCTTGCCTTTCTTGTTCGCTTTTTATTTCACCCTCTCCTTGACTCAGGTCGATACAGTCCTAACAGTTGACTGGCGCATTCCGGGCCGCTGGACGGGGCACCTCCAGTCAAGGGCGACAAACGTCGCTCCTGCGGCCCAGGCGCTACGTCGGCTCACGTAAGGTCCAGAGACAGACCCGGTTGTCCCCTACGAACGTCTCCCTGCGCCCAGTCCATGGCTGGACCCGATGTGTGCCGCGCCTGCGTCGTACCTGCCCGGGTGGGGCAGCTCGGTTCGCATGCGGGTGGGCTTGCGCGCCGAGTGGACATAGCATACGGAGGAGACGCCCGTGAGGACCCTGTCTGCCTTTCTGCTCGTAGGGGCCCTGTCGACCAGCGCCACGGCCATGGTGATGCAAAACGACACGCCGCCCGCCTCGCGGCCAGGCGATGCGATGGTCGGGGAATGGGGCACGAACGCCTCGGCCGTGGCCATCGATCCGAACTACGTCCTCACGACCTGCCACCAGGGCGGCGGCGTCGGCTCGCTCGTCACCCTGGGGGGCGTGGCCTACCAGGTGA
>Ga0209777_10004510_pt1 | contig 16403 bp, 9 predicted proteins | sample FrelakmetHBP12HB_FD_187147 | JGI IMG/M metagenome (GOLD analysis project Ga0209777, IMG submission 187147) | Freshwater lake sediment microbial communities from the University of Notre Dame, USA, for methane emissions studies -HBP12 HB (SPAdes)... | ecosystem: Environmental > Aquatic >...
CAGAAGGAGTCTTGATAAATTCTATATTTGCAGTTGGATACGCTGGAGCATTTTTTCCATAGTACTGGACTATCTCTTGAGGAGTTAATGTTCCCGGAGTACCTACAGGTTTTGTTGCGCCAGGTCCGTAAACTGTTGCTCCTTTTTGATAAGCCGCATTTATATTAGCATTGATAGTATCTTTTTGTTGAATACTTGTTTTAAATTGTTGAGCTATTGCCGCATTCTGTTTTGCTAATGCCGCTTCTGCTGCCGCTTGTTGAGCTTGATAATCTAAATAAGCTTTTTCAAAACCAGAAACTCCTTGTTCAAATGCAGCAGATTGAGCTTGAACATTTGAAAGATATTGAGTTCTTTGTCCTTCTTGTAAAGCCCTTTGTTGTTGACCCGCAACAGCTGTACCAAGACCTGCGCCAAATCCTTGAGTGGTTGTTATTCTTGATTGAGGGAAGAAAGTAGGTTGACTCGCAGAAGCAATAGCTGATTGAAACATTTGTCTATTTTGAAGTATTTGCTTATATGTATCTTGAGGTACTTGTTCCATTTTTATTATCTACTTCTCCATTTAAATATTCTTATAGGAATAGTTTTAGGGATTGTCATCTCGTGGTCAGGTTTAACGTCGATAAAATTCTTTAATTTTTTTCGAGGAAGTGTTATAGAAATCTGTCCGTTCTTTTTATTTTGATATATAGGCGCTTTCAAGTCTAAGAATAGTTTCTCCTTTATATGAGATATCTTTTTTGTCATGGTAATTAAGATTTCTTTTTACTAGTAATCTTAATCAAATTATTCTTTATAAAGATGGTTCATACGAAGATTAAATTAAAAATTATTAAAAAGGAAATCCTCTACCTTTCCTATCCATATATTTTCTAAAAGCCTGTTCAATGGGAGCGTCTAACAATACTCGCATATCCTCTAACAACAGCGAAAGGTCATTTGCGTCTTTTATATTTACAATCTTTACATACTCATTGGGAGCAAAACTATTACGAACTTTCTTTCTTACTTTTATATCTAACTTGTCTCTATTCTTATCTGCTTTCACTATCATGATTTTTTCATCTTCTGTCATTTTATGGTGTTGTTGTTGTCGTCGTTGTAGCGGCTGGAGTTGCACCCTTTTGCATAAAGAAGAATATCAGTAATCCTACAACAGCTATTCCAATTATTATCCAAACCCATTTATTTATAGGTTTTGCGGTTGTTGCAGTCTGTGCTCTTAATGCTGCTTTGATTAGAAACTCGTCGCTATCAGTAGCGTCTCCTCGTCTTCTTATTTCATCGAGGTCTAAATTAGATACAGGTCTTCTATCAATCTCTTTGACTATCAATACTTTATGAGTCTTCATTCCTACTTTAAAATTCCACATAGCTCGAGGGTCTACCTCGTGAATCTTATTTCTGATGATAACCATATTACCACTATATATTGGTACTACTAATGGTTGTTCTATTTCTCCTTTGATGTTGAGATACATAATCATAACCGTATCTCTTTTTTTAGAAGACTTAGTAGCCGCAGCTTTCCAGTTTCTTGGGAAGTTAAAAGGTTTCTTTTTCTTTTCAGTATCGGCTTTCTTTTCACCGAACTTCTTTTCTTCAAGTATCTCTTTAAGTAGCTCTCTAACTTTCGGCTCTTTCATCTCTTGTACTGAGAGAGGTCTCAACGGATTTGCTCTAGCATAATGATAATTATGTCCCGGGTTTTCCATTTCCTCTTCTTGATATTCCTCAATCTGTTGAGGTCTTCCAGAAGGGAGTGGTGTTGTTGTTACTACTCTCCTACGGGCTGCGTTTCTGTTGAGGTCTTCTCTCCTCCGAATAAACTCCATTTCTTTTTCTGATTAGATGCGTCTGAGTTCCCGAAACTGCCTGCCGCTCTCGTCGTGAATTTCTTCTGAGAGACAAACAATTCTGTGAACCATCCTTTCTTTGAAGCTGATGTGGATAATGTTATTTCTCCAGTCTGTCTAAAGAACTTAGAAAATCTTGGATGTTTGAGTGTTACTCCTAACAAGGCAAGATATTGTGAATCTCTTACAGTCATCAAAGGATGTCGTCCTAGTTCCTGACCATTCAAGTTAGCTACCTTACTGCTATCTACGGATTTCCAAACCTTATTGAATAAAGTGTATAGACTATCTTGTTTTCTTTTTTGAGGGATGTCTGCCCATTCAGCAGTATCCGAATCGTCAGAAGAATCTTCCATCCTATCTTGTTGTTCTGCTAAGTCTTCACTATCAAGATATTGTTCTGTCTGTTCTTGTTCTGTCGGCGGAGCCATGGGTGGCATTGCTTCCATTCCAGCTTCATCTTCAGGGTTCATCACATCTATTTTTCCTCCTTTCATTAATTAGTTAACTATTGATTTATTTAGTTACTTAGTTTACTATCGACCTATCTCTAAAAACCGTCGTCGTCTTCTCCTCCACCTCTTCCAAACAGATTAATGTTTGTTTCATTTATGGCTGAGTAAGCAGAGGCTAAAAATATTAAGAGCCCGACGCCCAAAGATATTAATGCAATTGTGTTGGTATAAAAATCTGATATGATTCCAAGTCCATAAACAAATAAATATAATCCTAATACAATAAATAATATTCCGGTAATAAATCCTATGTAATTATTATGTAGCAAGAAAGCAAATATCAATAATATAAAAGCCGCGAGTCCAATGATTAAAGGTATTGTTAACGGTGCACTATTTCCCGTAGTAGTTATATAGAAGTCATAAGCCCAAGTCTGAGGAGTTCCACCAGGGTCTCCATAACCATTTACTATATATCTTCCAAGAGCAGAAGAAGTATTACAAAAAGAATAAGTATATTCGTTACCTGCAACATTCATAGCAGTTGTTCCCAATGCTTGACTAGAGTTAGGATAAGAAACTGAGATGATTGTATTTTGAGAACAAGTTGAACAAATTTGTTTTAGTATAACACAATCGCCTTGCTTAAATGTTCCCAAAGTTTGTACGATAGATGTGGTTGTATCCGCTAAACATAACGGTAGTATACAAAACAATAATAACAAACTAATGTAAATTTTTTTCATAAATCACCTCCTTAAAATTATTGATATACATTTTTTTAATATCCGTTTCCCATAAACGAATAACTTTAAATCCTTTTTCTTGGAGTTCTCTTGTTCTTATTCTGTCTTGTTCAACTTGTTCTTCTTGCATTTTATTAAGTTTAGAAAATCTTAAAATATTGCCGTGCCAATAATCTCCATCGCATTCTATTATAGTTTTTTGTATTATGCCTTCTTGAATAGGAATAAAAATATCACATTGATAAGCATGAGTTATGTCTCCAATATATTTATGAGTAAAATATTCTATTCTTAGTTTATCTAAAAAGTTTTGAATTTTAATTTCTATTTTAGTATCCTTAAGCGGAAAGATTTGTTTAGCTCTACTCTGTCTCATTTTGTTTATTGATTCAGGAGAAGTCTGTCTTTCTTTTATCATAGATTTTATTTCTGGAAGATTTAAAGTGTATTTAATTTTAGATATAGTTTCTGGTCTTTGTTTGTCTCCTTTTTTTATTCCCCGATTTTTTTCTAATACAATTTGTCCTCTTTCTTTTTTAGTTTTACTTATTAATTCTTTAGTTTCTTGAGTATGTTTTCCTATAAATCCCGAACTACCTTTTTTAAATTCTGTTTGTGGAGAAAAATGTTTACCTAAATGTTTTTGTCTATTTTTTTCTTTTGATTCTTCTGAATGTTTTTTTCCCAACATTCCTTTATGTGAAAGAATCATTTTCTTTCGAGTTTCTTCTGATAATGTTTCACCTTTTTTTACCATCTCTCTTTCATTAAGGATATTCTTTGAGTATATAAGTTTTATCATTTTGTTGGTGTAACATCTCCTGATTTAAAATCTAAAACTATTTTATTGTCTTCATAGGTATATCCATATTTGTCGTGAAGTACTATTTGATAAAATGAAATCCAAGCTTCTCTATTATTAGTGGTAGTCTCTCCATGACATCTTGAACAAAGAGTTATACAATTTTCCTTGATAGATAATTTTTTATCATAATTAACATGATGAACGTCAAGTGGTTTTAAAAATATTTTTTTACAATCCTCTTCAATCATACTACATTTTTGACACATGAAATTATCTCTTATCTTGATACTCTTTCTAAATTCTTTATTCCAAGTTTTACTATAAGGTTCAAAAGAAATTCCACCTCTCCAATTAGGATGTTTTTCTCCAGTAAAGTTTTCAGCCATTCTTTTAATTGTTTCATTAGTTTCTTTTGTTAATCCCGAATTCCAAATTTTACCTTCTTTATAATGTTTTAATATTTCTTCTCTGGATAAATTTTTATTCCAAGGAACTATATCTTTTAAAGCTTCTTTTGTTCTTTCACTAATTATGTTTTTAATATCTTCAGTATATAAAAATGGTTTTTCTTTTTTTGTTGATTTTATCTTATCTATAGTTTCCTGTGAATGTTTCTTTCCTAAAAAATGTTTATTGCCTACATTATATTTATGTCCTTTTTGAAATCGAGTAGCTTTACCTTTTTCTATCCATTCATTTATATTTTTTGGGCGTATGCCTTTATTCTGTCCCTTATGTGACTCTTTCATTTTATGTATAGATTCTTGCGAATGTTTAAATCCTAGCATCCAAGGTCTTGGTCCTTTATGAGATTCTTTTAATTTCTTTATAGTTTCTTCTGAATGTTTTTTTCCAAGTCTAGCTAGTCTTATTTTTTCAATAGTTTCTTTTGATATTTTTTTTACCATTTGTTATTACTTATCAGTCGAGAATTTCTCCGTGTGTGTATCTGGAATTGTAATGCCAAACACCATCGGCAATTTGATTTTGTATTATCACAATTGACCCCACATAATTCCAAATTGCATAAGCTATCTGACTTAATATATTATTCGATATTGGGCCACTATAGCCCCAAACAGAATTAGCCGCCAAAGTATAATTCATAGCATCGGCATAATATGTTAAGGAACGGTTTGTGTAATTCCATACAGCAATTGATATATCTGTCGTATTAACATATGCAACTGCAGGAGCTGTGTAAGTTAAATTACGAGAAACATAATTCCAAGTATTTGATGGAACAGTATCCACTTGGTCATTAATATTTAATCCTGTCGAGGATATTACATATGTGAAAGAAGAAGTCTTATCTACATTAGCTTGAGAACATCTTATAAGCCCGTTATAATTTCCTGTGATAGAAGTTTGAGATGGACTTAAAGTATAATAATAAGAATTGAAAGTTCTAGTCATCAAACTTTGATTTATCATCAGTGAGAAGTTTTGATAGTAAGTAGTCAAAGTACAAGCTATATCTGAAGTACAGAATTGAAAATTTGTATCGTAACAGAATGAAGTTATTGTAGGTGTTGAATAATTTTGGAAAGCATTCATAGTAGGAGTATAAACAAAGTCTATTGAACTTGTTCCTCCGCTCACTATATATGTAACTTGTTGTGAACTTGCTGAATAATTCTGAGTTGCTGCATAACTACAATTGATAATATATGCTCCTGCAGGTCTTGTAACATTCAATCCTTTCTGTGCGGTCTGGTCAACTCCATTGACAAACATTGATGTAGTCAAGTTAAAATTATTTGTACAAGAGAAGTTACTTGCAGTAGGATATGTTATAGGAGATGGAGGGAATGTTGTTACTGTAGTTGTAGTTGATAGAGGATTTATTACATAAGTTACATTTATAGATTGAGCACTATAATTTATGTTACCTGCAAATCTACAAGAGTAATTCCAAGAGCCGGCTCCTAGTGTAATGTTCTTTCCATTTTCGGTAGCAGTAACATCAACTCCATTTCTGTATAATAATGTTGGAAGATTTTGATAAGCTGTACAACTAGCATTTACTTGAGCAGGATATATTTGAGGAGATGTAGGTGGCACAAATGAAAGGTTCAATATATGATTAAATACTGTAAAGTTTTGAGAAGTTGTCCTGTTCTGAGTATCTGCAGGATTGTCATTTGCAGTAGCTTTAATATTCATTCTATAATTTCCATCTGCAACATTGTTTGTATTAAAAAGAATCCATATATTTGTATCTGTTGGAGAATAGAAACTTCCGTTGATTGTAGCATTGTATGTTCCATCAATATTAAGTAATGTTAGATTATGTTGAACAGTTCCTGGTCCGTCAGGGTCTGATGAAACTCCTATTAAGACATTCATTAGATTACTATACGTTCCATTAAGATTTAAATTATATGGATTGATACTGCTATTATATTCTAAGATTGCTGGAGAAGATATTGGATGATTTGTTGGAGCTATATCCCAATAAGATATTTTTGGATTGAAGAAGGTGTTACCTGCATTATCTGTTGCATACACTCCAAACTGGAATTCATCATTAGCAGACCTTACATTTTCTGTGAAGAAGTCTACAGTGAAAGGAGCTTGAGTCCAAGTAGTTCCGCCATCAGTTGTTGTCCATGTTACTTTAGTATCATTGAATGCAACGTTAGTAGGATTTGTTCCATTAACATATCTTATGTTATATCCTAATGCAGAACTAGATTCAAGAGTTTCAACTTCAATATATGATTCTGCAGTTGCTTTAACCCCCACAAAGTTTCCATTTGTTACTTCAAATGAAAATTCTGAATATGTACTATTTGCTTGAACAATTTGATTGTTAGGGTTATTGAAATCAGAAGTGAGGAAAGAACCAAAGAATCCGCAATCAGGAGAATTAATAACTTTAGTAGAACCTGTTGGGTCATAAGAACTATTACAAAAATATGCTTTCATTGTTGCAAGGGAACCAAGTCCTCCAACATCTACAAAACCATTCACAGTATAATTAGGAGTTCCTCTATATGCTTCTGCATCAAATCTTTTTAACAATAAATAATTATTATTATATATTGTAAAATTCTTTTTAGGTTCTGCGATTATAGACGACCAACTCAAATACATACTCTGTCTGAAAGCTGCTAAAGGAATTTGCCAAGTATAATTGAACAAAGCACTTGTTGAACTTGTATTTGTTATTTGAAGTTGATTATAATATCCATCTTCTATAGCATAACTGAATGTATCATTCATTGGTTGATAACAAGGACTTAATCCTTGACAACTTGCAAGTGATGTTAAATTCTCAAACCACATTCCTCTATTTCTTCCTTCTGCTCTCCATATTTGATAAGGAGGAGTTAATGTTCCTGTAACACCTAGAGAGTTGTTAGGATATCTTACTGACCAATAGTTTGGAATACCTGGTGCTAATTGGAATGAGTCAACAGTTCTTGTGATAAAAGCTCCTTGATATTGATTTGTTATTTGTTGAGTATTGATTCCATTTTTATCTGTACAATTTATGAGGACATTAAATAATCCTGTTGATGAACTATTGATGCTATTAACTCCTGTTGGAGTAGTACTTATTATTGTACAATTAGGAGGAGTATTATCAACAGTAAAATTTCCTGCTAGAGTATCTTCTGAAGTATATTTTTCTGCAGTTAAAGTTTCTCTTGCTTGAATGGTTAAACTATATTGTGCATCAGGAACTGTTGTTGTATCCCAAACATAACTATTAGTATTTATGTTTCCATAATTATCCACAATAGTTTTATTAAAACTTCCATCTGCATTAAGTAGAGTTATATTGAATACAATTGTATCATTATTAATATCATTAACATTAGACCATTTGATTGTTATATTTTTATTGTTCAAAGAACCTATTGTTGGATAAAGAATAAAAGGAGGTGATGGCGGATAATTTGTCTGATTGATTTTGAATGATGATTGAGTATAATTATTTATATTATTCAAAGTATTATTAGCAAAGAATGTAACTAGGTAAGTTCCTGTCAATGTTGTATTGACATAAGTTCCTATGTATTGATTTGAAGGTAAAGGTGTAGATGTAAAATTAGTCCAAGTAACATTTGCAGTCCCCCAATTATTTGCTGCGCTTTCAGATTCAAACAATGGCCATATTCCTGTATGCATATTTAATGTTCCACTTGCTAAAGATATCCAAGTCAAGTCAGTATTGTTTTGATAATAAAAAGTAAATAATGTCCCTTGTCTTTGTATTTTAAAAGCTCCGTAAGTATCTGATGTAGAAATTTTATTTGATAAGCTGTTACCTATATCATCTTGTGCATAGACTTGATATCCATTACCTTCACCTGCAAAATTAGTTCTACCTATGTAACCATAGACTACTGCATTTGAAGATGATGGTTGTTCTGAAACAACTTGGAAGTTAGCTGCACTATCCGAACCTAAAGATGTAAGATTATATTTTATTGTTATATTGAAATCTCCAAACAAAGGATTATTACCTATTTCAGAACAGAAAGTATCAGTTTGAGGGTCTCCGTTTCCTGAAAGATAAGTTATAGCTTTTCCTCCAGTAAATATTCCAGTACAAGTTTGGCTACTTTGATTCAATGAATTATTTTCGTTAAACCATTGATTACCATTTAAAAAATTATCAGATAATATCTGTCCTCCCATCATAGAAACATTCACAGTAGTTGAATCAGGTTTAGTCACAACCGCACTTACATAAGAAACATTATTGATATCTGTAACATTAAGGCCCATAACAATATTTTCTCCAACGGCTTCTGAAGTAACTGTTGTTCCTGGTTCGATGACAATTATAGTAGGTGGAGTTGTATCTTTATTAAAAGTTACAGTAGATGAATTCAAATTGTTTGCGGAGTCATTACAATAAACTGTCCAAGTATTTATTCCTTCTACACTAATAACTCCTGTGAAGTTTGTTCCAAAAGGAACTGATGGTGTTGAATTAGTAGCTCCTCCGTTTTTAGAATACCAACATCTGTTACCATTAATATCTGAAGCGGTATAGTTTATAGTTGAAACATTGACTGCATAGATTCCAGCATTGTTTAAAGGATAAGTTATGTTCACATTTGGTTTAACAGTATCAATTGTTATGGTGCTGTTTGTTGTTGTAAAACTATTACCGGCCCAGTCAAATATTTTATAGAACCAATTGTAAACCCCATCGACAAGTGTTACTGCAATACCAAGTGTTGATGTCAAAACATTTGGAGCATATGAAACATTTGTTTGATTGATTAATAGTCCACTAGTTGCATTATAAATATTCAATGTAGCATTTTGAATTCCAAGATTATCTGTTATGTTTACTGTAAAGTTTTGAGTAGTTGTTGAATTGTAAGTTCCATTCAAAGGATAGATTAAAGTTGCATTTGGATTTTTAGTATCTAAAGTTATGTTGTAGATGGCAGTTGAATTTTTATTCAAAGCTAAGTCTGTTATGTTTACATAGTACCAATATCTACCGTCAGCAATATTTGTAAAGTTGATAAAAGATATCTGAGTGTTGTAAGTTGTTACATTGCTAAATGTTGAATTGAATAAACTAAATGTTATGTTTGCAAAGTTTGTTATGTTGATTGTAGTGTTTATATAAACATTACTTTGAGAAAGATTAGCATAGTTAGCAGCAGTTCCTCCTGCATAAGATATCTGAGGTGTTTGACTTGTTCTTGTGAACACTCTTGTTTCGGTTGTGTTTATATTGTTTGCAACATCGGTAACTGAAACATTATAATAATAAGTTGAATCATATGATAGAGTGAAGTTATTGAAAGATGAATTACCTGTGTAAGATGTGTATGTTACATTCTTAACTAAAGAAGTTGTGTTATACAAATAGAATGTTACGTTAACAAAATTTAAATCATATAAGCTTACATTCACATATAAACTATTCGTATTAGCAAAAGTATTATTCAGAGGAGTTGGATTTGTAAAATTAACATTTGGATAAATGGTATCTTTAAAGAATGTTACCGAAGACGAATTAAGATTGTTACTTGTATCATTACAAAATACTGTCCAAGTATTAGAACCTTCTTTGCTTGTAAGTCCTGTGAAGTTTGCTCCAAAAACTCCTGGTGGTGTTGAATTAGTTGTTCCATTATTCCACCAACAGTTTCCAGGGTTTGTATCAAAAGAAGTATAGTTGATACTGCTGACATTAATATTATAAGTTGTGTTAAGTGGATATGTTAAATTAACTCTAGGATTAATGTTATCTTTAGTAGTTATACTTATTCCAGAGTTAAGTCCAAGATTAGGTGTATAGAAAGGATTTGTTGTGTTATAAGCCAAGAACAAAAAGTCTGGAAGTATGTTTGTTGTTAGATAAGATATGTTGAAGAAGTTTCCAGATGTTGTCATGTTCTGATAAGAAGTAAAATTCCAAAGTGGCATACCTTGAACATACAATTGTTTTATTTCTGCAGTAGTTAAAGTTCTATTGAATATCATAACTTCATCTATGCTTCCATTGAAATATTGATTTGCTCCTCCTGTAAAATTAACTCCAAACTTTACATTAGTTCCACTAACATTAACTGGGAATTGTGCAGTCAGTCCTGCTACGCTGTTAGTGTAGAAAGCTCCGTTGTATACTACAAAGGTCCATGCAGATGAAGTGGAATTTCTTTGCCATAATGCAATAGAAGTTATTGTTCCTTGAGTTACTGTTGCATTACCATAGTTTGTTCCATTACCATTTACGCTTAATGCATTATCAAAATATCCTGACATCGTGTTAGATGCACCTCCAATTGCAGTTGCATTGTTTCTTCCCATAGCATCAACAATTTCTCCAGTAGTTCCATTGTAAGAATTTTCATCAAAGTGATAATAAGAAATTAAACTATTTAGAGTTGAATTAATATCACTGTTATTATATCCTAAACTCACATCCCAAGCTCCAACTCTAACACTGATGTTTGTATTGAAGTAAGCATTAAACAAAGCTGAAACATTTACTGAATCTCCACTAGTAACATTTATTTGTTTAACTGTTTGCTGTCCTCCAGCATAGAATCTAGCGGTCTGGTTATTGTAGATTGCTTGTATCTGCGCTTGTGAAAGTCCTGTACTGAATACCATAACCTCATCTATCAAACCAGTATAGAATAAATTTGTTCCAGTAAAATTAACTCCTATCCTTACATTATTGGAAACATTGTTGTTGAAAGGGAAAGGTCTTCCTGCAAGACCTGCTACACCATTGTTATTAAATAATGCAGTTCCGTTTCTAGCAAGGAAAGTCCAACCAGTATCTGTTGCGTTTTTAACCCACATAGTTATTGAAGTCTTTGATTGAGTTATTGTTACGTTAAGAGATTGAGAAGAACCTGAGGTAAAATTATAACAACTTCCATAAAGACAATTTGCTACAAAGACGGGGTTGTTTTTCATTGTAGCATCATTACCATATACTGAAAAATCATAAGTTAAATTAGCTGTTGTATTTTGGACATCCATAGGATAATATGCAACTAAACTATTTGTTGGTATTTGAGTTATATCAACAGTTAAGTGAGAGCCTAGATTTCCTTCAGTAGATACATTAGTAAGAATAGAATCTGTAGAGAATATACTACTAGCAGTTATTGTAACTGTTGGGTCGATATATTGTTTTGAATTAAAAGTTATTATTGCCGTATTTCCATCATTACTCCATTGACAGTTTGCATAAGAGTTATTACATATATCCGAAAAATAATAGTATTGAGTCTGAATAGCTAGATTAGTTTTAGAATAATATTTTGTATAAAATATTGGAGAAGGATAAGATGTGCTAGTATCAGAAATTGCGGCCACTGGATAAGTTGAACTTATTACATAACTATAATTTGCTATCTGTGTTGAATTAAGGGTTGTATCATTAGCTCCAAAACATAATCCATTTTTACCCATAGCTAAACATTGAGTCTGATTTGCTATCCAAATAGTGTTTGGTTCAATATTGTATGCGGTTCCGTTATACTTCTGTAATACAAAATCAGTTATAAGTCCTGGATTAAAATCATCTATATATTCTACTTGAGAACTGGATTGACTTGTTATGGTTGGGTCGACATATACTGGAAAGGTTCTTGAAGCGTTAAGCCATTTGAAAGGAGTTCTGGTGTAGAAATATATTTGACTCCCTTGATTCTTGACTTCATATTGAATATTTGTTTTATTTCCTGCCGAGTCAATAGCGTAAGGTGTAGGTAGATAGAACAATATTTTTCCAGAAGGACTTATGAAATCTATTTCAGAATTTGTTGTGAAACTAGCATTACCATAATTAACACCATTTGAATATAAACTTAGATTACCAAATTTAATATACCCTCCAAAATCTAAACTTACATTAGCTCCTAAGTAACTTGCAGGAGCTCTTGGCACAGAACCTATTATATAATTTTCTTTTACTGTGTTTCCAGTTATTGCAAAGCTAAGATTTGTATTTGTAAAAACATTAGGATATTTGATAAGGTTTCCATTTATTATTCCTACAGAATCGGTAATGCTTGATATATAATCTTGGCTCCCCACATAATCACGATAACTCATATCACTTGATTGATAAATCAAACAATAAGTTTTTCCAGATTCATTATAACAATATTGAGTTCCATCACCATAACTAGAATGAGCCTTTATCATAAAGTCAAAAGTATTTGAACTGTTAGAATGATAATCATATCCATTAACTCCATAAGATACATAAGAAGAATTAGCTAAGGAAGTTGTGTTTAAAATTTTTATTTGAAGCTGTTGTCCAAATATTAAAGGTAATCCTATAATCATTAAGAGTAGAAATCCTACTAGTATCATCACTTCTTTTTTGTGCGTCATTATGGATATGTGAATTTGCTGTTGATGTATTTTATCAACACAGTATAGGCACCACCATTGGATGCATTACTGATATTTAAATATAGTGTATCATTGTTCAAAGAATATCCTTTCTTGATATTCCATTCACCCGTGTGTTGTTCTCTATTTTTATCAATCATATATCCACTAACATTATTTTGAGTGGCTTGGAAATTAAATGTAGTTGTGTTTGTTGGAGCCGTAACTATCAATTGAGTTAGATAATAATTGATTGGAGTTGATATGTTTGTTCCTGTTCCTCCAGAAACATTAACTATTACTAATTGTTGGAATGCATTTACGTTTGCTATCTGAGTTATGGTTTGATTCAGTTTTGTATCATTAAAATATATTTGAGTTGAATCGTTATACAAATATCCGTTAGCAGTATTCGGTATTAACCAACTTGTAATAAATCCGAAAGTATTTATGAAGCTTGTAAGCCAAGTCATGTTTATACTGAAGATGTTTGAATTGTTTTGAAACTGAGTTTGATTTAGTATTCCTGTGAATGTCCCATTAATACCGTTTGTTCCGTTAATACCATTAGTCCCATTGATTCCATTCGTTCCGTTTATACCATTGGTACCATTCGTTCCGACAACCGTTCCTACATTAACTGAGCTACCATTAGAATAGTTGATGATTAGATTTCCGTTGAATATATAAGAAACATTTATTCCAATACCATTGGTTCCATTAGTTCCATTGATGCCATTAGTCCCATTGATTCCATTTACTCCATTAGTTCCGTTAGTACCAACAACAGTTCCAACATTAACTGAACTTCCATTAGAATAATTTATTATCAAATCACCGTTATGAATATAAGAAACATTTATACCGATGCCATTAGTTCCATTAATTCCGTTAGTACCATTAATTCCATTTGCACCATTAGTTCCGTTTGTTCCATTTATTCCGTTTGCTCCATTAGTACCGTTGATACCATCACAAACTGTGGTAGTCCAGTTTAGAGTATATACACTATTATTTATTGAATATCCATAGTAAGTATAACCTCCGTTTGTACATGAGAGATTGATTGTATAATTAACATAGAATCCTGTTCCATTAATTCCATTCGTACCATTCAGTCCATTCGTTCCATTGATACCATTGGTTCCGTTATGAAGTGTTGGTATCAAACTGTCAATGTAAGTTGAATTATAAAAACCTAATGACATTATATTTGAAGTTGTATTAATTACATTGATTTGATTTTGAATAACCGTGTCGTTTCCAATTCTATTAAGAGTCTCATTATTTAATTGAGAAATAAGACTTTGATTGACCAGAGTTGTGTAATTGTATAGGCTACTATTAACAGAATATATTGTTGAATTCATATTCAAGATACTTCCTTGAAGTGTATCTATAATGACAGTTAATATTTGATTAAGGAAATAAGTTCCAGTAGTTTTGTTAACCAGGTCTGTAGGTATCTGAGAACCATTCAAAACATATCTTGCATCACTTGTGGTTTTATTGTAATAGTTCTGTGTAAGGTTTCCATTGACTGCATTGATTTGATTAGTCAAAGATTGATTTACATTATTGATAGTAACTGTTAAAGTGTAGTTGGTTAAGTTTAAATTATAATTTGTAATGTTATTTGCAGCAGTTAAAGAACTATTAACATTTTGTATATACAAAGTAAGTGATTGATTTATCGAGGTTAGATTACCGTTAACTGAATTAATCTGATTAGTCAAAGAGGTATTGACATTACTGATGTATAATGTTAAAGTATAATTTGTTAAGTTTAAATTATAGTTAGTTACATTCAAAGTAGAATTTATTGTATCAATCCTTATACTTAGATTGTTTACTTGACTTGTAAGACTCTGATTGACATTGGTTATATAAGTGTATAAAGCAGTATCATTATCACTCATGTTATTAATTATGTTAGTTAAACTTTGATTGACATTGAAAGTATAATTGTATAAACTGCTATTGACAGAATAGATTGTTGAGTTAACATTGAGTATACTTCCTTGAAGTGTATCTAAGATAACATCAAGAAGTTGATTAAGGAAATATGTTCCGGTAGTTTTGTTTATTAAGTTAGTAGGTAATTGAGTTCCATTCAAAACATATCTTGCATCGCTTGTAGTTTTGTTATAATAGTTTTGAGTCAGGTTTCCATTCACTGCATTAATTTGATTAGTCAGAGTATAGTTAGTAACATTCAAAGTTGAATTCAAAGTGTCTATTCTCAAACTAAGATTGCTATCTGTAGCAGTCAAGGTATTATTTATTTGAGTTAGGTTTCCATTAACTGCATTGATTTGATTTGTCAAAGTATAATTGGTAATATTCAAAGTAGAGTTAAGGGAATTAATTCTAAGACTAAGATTATTATCCGAAGCAGTTAAAGTATTATTTATCTGGGTTAAGTTCCCATTGACTGCGTTAATAGAATTATTCAAAGCTGTGACATCCGCTTCTAAATCATTTGTAAGATTTATTATAAGATTGTAAAGACTTTGATTTACATTTGCCGTGTAATTATACAAACTGCTATTGATACTTAATATAAAATTAGTATCATTGAATGCTTGGATATAAGTATTATCAATACTGATTGTTCCTGAGCCTGTAATAGGCCCTCCAGTCAAACCTGTACCTGTTCCAACATATGTAACGGTTCCTCCGACATTACCTGAGGTTCCTGTTTGTAATGATTGTCTCCAATCTATGAAGTCTGCTCCTCCAGCTGTTGCAGGTTGGAATCTTGCTTTAGGCACATTATTATAAGCAGCTCTCGTTTGTACAACAACAGTAACTAATGCTTTTGATTCTGCCATAGGAAGTCCGGTAGTTACTATGCTGTTTATTTCTGTAGAAGCTCCTGCTTGAGCATTAGCTAAAGAGGTATAGAAATTCTGTCCTTGAATAGCAAATATACTTCTTGTATTATTAATATCATTTGTAGCAAAAAAATGCATTAAGAAATAATTATTTTCTGGAACTTGTGATAAAGACCAAACGCTTCCAGTTAATAAATTATAAGGAGGTCTGCCATTAGCTCCAACATAACCAGTACTGTCTCCACTATAAATCATTGTAAAGTTATCTCCGTTCTTTCTGCTCCAGTTTCCAGTAGGACCTATTTGATAATACACATCTATTTTTGCAGGATAAGGTAATGCATTAATCAAATGTTGATAATCTTCATCTTGTATTGCTCCTGCGCTAAACGATAATTCCGCATCTGCCGCAGCATTACCTGTTCCAGCAGTAGTAAGATTTTGAGGGTCAAGTCCACTTACATATCTTGTTCCAATAAACTGATGTAAATAAGCATGAACAGTTCCTGGCATTATGTGTCCATGTTTCTCGTCTCCAATCCAGAAAGCAGTCCCAGTATTGTTAGACCAATAGAAAGCGGATACAGCAGCTTCTTGGGTTATGAATTGCAACCCTGTAATTATATTTGCAGTTAAAGTTGGTCCATCATAATAAACATAATATGTTCCAGTAGTAGATACTGGAACAATTACTGAGTCAGTTCCACTCTTAGAATACTGAGTTCCATTATACCAATAAGTATATGTTCCATTGATAGTAAAATTATGAGAGGTATTATTGAAAGACATGTCTGCACTTATCCCTGCATTAGTTCCTGTAGGATTATCAAAACCATAAGGGTCTTGATAATCCTACA
>Ga0209777_10004511_pt1 | contig 16402 bp, 27 predicted proteins | sample FrelakmetHBP12HB_FD_187147 | JGI IMG/M metagenome (GOLD analysis project Ga0209777, IMG submission 187147) | Freshwater lake sediment microbial communities from the University of Notre Dame, USA, for methane emissions studies -HBP12 HB (SPAdes)... | ecosystem: Environmental > Aquatic >...
GGCTCGCCAACGGGAGCTTCAACGGGTTCTTCACCAGCTTCAGGCGTCTCAGAGGGCTCCTCACCGTAATCATCCTCGAGCTCCTCCCTACTCTCTGCGGCGTTCGGGAAGTAATCAGCGAGGTAATCACGGAACCAATCGAGCTCCTCGACGATCGCGGGATGATCCTTCAGCAGCTGGATGTCCGCTGCGGAGTACTCGCCGCTTTCCTCCATCTGCTTGATGGCATCGCGCATGGCGGTCATGATCGTGTTCCTGACGTCAACGGGATCCATCATCGTCAGGCGGTACTTCCACTTGCCGAACGCCTTGTCGACGGCTTGCTTGGCGCCGGAGACTGACATGCCCATCTCGTTGGCGATGTCCTCGAACGACGTCCAATCTGCCTGATCCTCGAAGCCCGATGCCCTGTTCGCCTTGCGGGTACGAGGGGTCTCTTCGGGCTCTTCCTCATCAACGTCGGCGGGATCGACGAACGCTTCAGCGATGGGCATCTTGGCGATGACGTTACGAACTGCCTTGCGCACCGCCTCTTCGACCTGTCCGGTGCCGCCGGCTGCGACCTTCTTCTTCATTTCATCCTCTTCTTCTTTTTGGTCCTGCTGTTCAATGGCCGTCTTGACGGTGTCGAAGAGGCCGGGCATCTGCGTATCGGGTAAGTTCTTGACGAGCTGGTTCACAGCAACGCCGAACTGCGTCTTGTCATGCGGTTTGAAGTTCGGGTTGATCGGGTTCGTCACCGCCTGCGAGGGATCAACGTTGGGATCGACCTGCGCAGGGCCCTCATCGTTGGAAGACCAACCTGAGAACTCCTTGTTGAACATCGCCTCACGCATCATCTCACGCAAGGCTTCGTCTGTAACGATCACTTTGGTCATTTTTCCCCGTTCGGAACTGCAGCTGCGGGCGCATCGTTGTTGTACTTCCCGTTGACCCAATGATGCGCACAATAAGTAGCCAAGATCGCACCGAAGTACGCTCCAGTGGCTGAAACGTCGAACGGTCTGAACGTGATGTGACCGATCTGCTGAACTATCGACAAGCAGTACGCAACCGTGGTAGCGACGAAAGAGATGATCACAAGCGTTACTATGACGCTTGGGTTACCATCTTGATCCTTGATCCATGGGGACATCGGCACCTCGTGGCTGAGAGTATGCCGTAAATAGGACTCCACGTGCTATTTTGTCACTTTTGAAACTGCAAAGACGGTGAGGATCGTTGCAACAACGCCACCAGCGACACCGATGCCGAACCAACCACCTGGCGAGATGAAGGGGCTGGACGTCTTCTTCAATTCATCGTTGAGGATCGTGATCTGACGCTTTCCATCATCCACCTGAGCTTGCAAGTCGCCCTTGTCGGCGGTGCACGTTGTCGTCAACTTCTCAACTTGGAACTTGAGCTTTGCAGCGTCAACGTCGACCTGATCCTGCAGTGCAAGCTTCGCGATCGCTGCGTCGGCGTCGCTCTTGGCGATCACCTTCGCGATCGCCTCCGCAGAGAACAGGATCCCTGGGTACGGAGCGGGTTGCGACTTCACCAAGGGCGTGATGACCGCTGACGCTTGCACTGCGATGTCAGGAACGGTGAGCGTAACGTCTGCCCACGCAGGCGTCGAAAATGACAGCATTGACGCAACGAGAACCAGGGAGACAGCACGCTTCATCACTTCGCTTCTTTCTGAACTGCTAACCCTGGGAACTTCGACGCGGTGAGGTCAGCGAGGCCGTCCATGTCGTTGCCGTACTTCTTGACGATCGCAGATTGCTCCTGCGACTGATGCACCACGACCTGCGCAGATACGTCAGCGAAATTCGACTGGATCTTCGCCAAGGAATCGTGCAGCTCCTTCACCTCGTCTGCGTGTTGCTGCTCCTCGATCGCCTTGTTGTGGGTGATCTGGTCGATCTCTGTTTGATGGGAGTCGTTCAGCTTCTTGACATCATTGGCGAAATTGCTTCGCTGGTGCTGCAACGCACCCAAGGCGCAGCAGATCACCAGAACAAGGAGGATCGTGGACAGGTGCGCTTTGATGAAAGCGAGGGCGATCGTGAGAACGTTCATTGTGATGACCTCTATCAGTTCGGCTTGTTGGTCTTCGCGTCCCCATGGACGATCTTCGGAAGGCTGACGTCGACAGACTTTCCGGCGAGGATGCTGTGAATCTGCATGATCATCTGCTGGTGAACTCCCTGGTTGTGGGCAAGGATCGCCACGTTCTGTGCAAGCGCCTTGAGCTGTTCAGCGCACGCCTGCACGGCGCCGGCGAGGGAAACAACAGGCGTTGATCTGTCCACCAGCTCATCAAGCAAGTTCATCAATTGCGTCTTCAATCGGTTCATCGTCCCCTTCACTTATCAGACCGTACAAATTCTCGTCATTGAGTTCACTGGTAATGCGCATCTTTTTACGACGAGGAGAGATGGTGATGCCGACCTCAGCGAGCTCGATCTTCGCTTTGTTCCTGATGTACCTCGACAGCAACGCGTTGGCGGTGAGGTTGCCAGAGCCCACCAGCCTGGCGAACTCCTCGAAGGCTTCTTGCATCGACAACCCGTGCTGGATGAGCATCGTCTTGAACAGGGAGTGCGTCTCCCTGTTCAGCTTGATGTGAATTCCCTTGCACCTGTCATCGAACAACGAAACTGACATGCATCACACCGCGGGGGCGGCTCCCATCCCAGGCGCTGCGCTGCCCGACGCACGATCCGCTGCAGGTGCGGGGAACTTGTCCGCATCGATCGCTCCCTTGTCGGTGCCAGCTTCCATGCCGTGATCATCGCGAAGAACGTTCTCAAACGCTTCGATGACATCATCATCGTACGTCTTCTTGAGGAAGTTCGACGCACGGCGGAGGATCGTGCTGCGAACCTCGAGAAGGCTGTCGTAGTTCTCCACCAGCCTGACGATGTCATTCGCGAACTTCTCAACATCGATCGTATCAAGCTTGAGCTTGTCAGGCTCGTCGTCGGTCATCGCTTCTGCGCCGGGAGCTTGCGCATCAGGATCATCAGAGTCGTCCATGGCGTCTGCGTCCTCACCCGCTTCGGTGATCAACGTCCCGCGCAGGAGATCGCGCCAGTCGACCGACTCCATCTGCTCGATGTCAGCGCCCTCAACCTTCTTCGAGTCTGATTCGTACTCGCCGAAGTACCTGTCGATCTGCGCATCGATGCTGTCACCGCTTACGCCTGACTCGTGCGATATTGAATCGTCCTCCTCGTTGAGGAGACGTGCGATCGCACCTTCTGTGAACAACGACCTGAGCTTGCCCATCGTGATCCTCACTTCACCACCTCGGCGAGCGATTTCGCCTTTGTGACACGTTCTTCGATGACGTTCCAGTTGAGCTGCCTCATCATTGCGATGATGTACGACTTCTTGTCAGTCAAGTAATCCTTGAAGTACGCGTGTTCGTGCAGATCAATCACGATGATCGGGTACAACCCAAGCATGACGTCCTGGCTGTGGTTGCTGATCATCGTGTTGACGTACTGCTTCAGGAACACGTTGTAGCCGCACACCGCCCAACCTTGACCGCACGCCATCGCACCTGCCATGAAGTCCTTCTGCCAGTCGGAGAAGGTCCCCCACGTTCGCTCAAGCTCGATGTACGACATCGTGTTCATGGCGATCTCGCTGTGCGGGTCGAAGCAGTTGGCGAAGTAAAGTTCGTGAAGCCAGACGCTGTTGAGGTTGTACGTCTCATCGAGCTTCAAGCTGCGGAACTCGCTATGCTTGCTGTCAGACTCGCCCCTGGGAGCGGTGTCGAGCTCTGCAGAGACGCGGTTCAACGTGTCAACGTACTCCTTGTACAGGGCAGCGTGCGATTCTTTCGTCTTCTGCGAAACGAACTCGCTCACCTGGCTGTACGACTTGGGTTCTGCGACGTACGATTCGTTCAACGATGAGAGATCCTTCTTCAAGGATTCTTTGATGATCGAGTCTACGTCGACACCGTCGAGCAGGTTCTTCTTGTTGTGCGTGGTCATGTCTGTACTTATCTCGGAACAGAGGATCAGTGCTGCATGGTTCGCTATCGCGTTGCGGACGGGCGCCATAGTTACTGTCGATGTCAACGGAACTCTTGAGAATGTACATCACCGAGGTCATGATGACGCAAAACATCATCAGAAAAGACCCGGAAGGCACTGGGAAGCTCGTGGTGAGGAAGCTCGTGACGTTCAAGAAGGATGCGTCGAGGTTCGCTCCAGGCGAGGACATCGACACGGTGCTCAACCTGAACGGTGACGTTGTCGTCGGTGACGTCGAGAAGTGGCAACCTGATTACGAAAAGACGAAACGACGTCCCAGGTCACGCAGTCACGGCAAGACACGCCGGTTGGCTTGATCAGCCCAACTTGTAGTTGTTCTCGAATTCCTCTTTGTCGATGAGGAACTCATGACCCTGCTCACCGTCAGGCGGAAGCAGGATGACGTCGTTCTTTCCCACCGACTTCACCGTGTAGAGCAACCCTGAATCCTTGTGCTTGACCTTCAGGTCCGGAGAGATCACAGGGTCCTTGCCGTCACCGTCGACCTTGGCGTTCATCACCACATCGACCTTCTCGGCGAGTCGTTTGAGACCTGCTGTCCATTCCTCACGCATGATGCGAATGACATCGTCTGATTTTAGCGTCTTCATCGTTTGGCGATAAGTATCGCCTCATCGAGGCTCAACACCTCGATTCCTGCCTCACGAAGCAGGTCAACGCCGGAAGTGTCGCGGTAGGGCAACCCGTAGACGACGCGAGCGATCTCTGCGTTGATGATCAACTTCGTGCAATCGCGACAAGGGCTATGGGTGATGTACATGTGCTTCTTCTTGGCGAAATTGAAGTCGCACTTGACGAGGGCGTTCGCTTCTGCATGGATGAACCCACTCTTACCCGGCTCCGTTGACTCGTGCACGTGCGGGCCTCCCTTGTAATTCCCGTTGTAGCCCACGCTGAGAACTTGGGTGTTATCACACGACACGATGATGGCACCCACCTGCAAGCGAGGATCGTACGATCGATGCGAGATCTCCCACGCAATGTTCATCCACGTTTCAGGCCACGACGATCGTTCACGTTCGCTCATTCACCACCAACCTCCTGAACAATTCAGTCTCACGCCTCTGTATTTCTCTACCGATGGCTGCGCCAGAAAAACCTGCAGCCATCACGTCATCACCCGAGACCGTCAGGCGGTACTTGATGAAGGCATTGAGCATGTCAGCGTAAGGTTGACCACGCTCGTAAGCGTACGATTCCAGCTGCGCATCGGTGATCTGATGTGCGTTCGCTGCCCTCCGCATTGCGTAAGCGTTCTCAACGTCAAGATCCATGAACTGCATCAAGAACTTCGTCTGCGAAGCTTCGGTGCAGGTGTACTTCAGCTCGTTCAACTTCTTCACGACGAAGGTCGGAGCGTTGTCCTCGAGCAGCAGCGCCAAAAGCGTCGCAGGATCACGTTCCTCGACTTGATACGAACTGACGTCCAACCCGGGTAGGATCTCCTTCCACATCCCGTAATCGTTGATCGAGGCGAGGAACGATCCTACGGACAACGCAGACTTGACGCCCTTCAAGAACTCATCACGGATGCGTTCTGGTGAAACGAACCCGGTCAGAACGTGATCTTTTTCGATCGCTCGCATCGTAGCACGACCGATGCGCCAGCCAAACCTCGCGGCGAACCTCAAGGCTCGCAGGATGCGTAGGCGATCCTCGGCGAATCGCTCGCTGGGTACCCCCACGGTCCTGATGACATGTTCTTCGATGTCCTTCAGGCCTTCCACCATGTCGACGATCTCTTCACGATCGATGTCGTAGAATAAGGCGTTGATCGACAAGTCACGGCGCTTGACGTCCTCCTCGATCGTGGTGAATGTTACTTTTCTTGGATGTCTTCCGTCGTATTGCACGTTCCTAACCTCCCAGTGATTCCTTGCTCTCGACGCAGTCGCCACATTTCCTTCTTTGCTTTGGAAAGTCGACGTTTGTGTTCTACAGAACGCCCTGGTTTCTTCTTACCTCGTTTTGATGCACTCAAATGAGCACGATGTTCATCTGTTGCCAAAATTCCCTTATTCCAAGGCGTTGTTCCCTTTTTCCTTTCCGAAATCAGTTTTCGTGTTTTATCAGAATGTTTCTTATCGAGACGACGTTTGTTGCCGATTAGTGATTTTGAAACTGAACACGACAAGCGTGCTTTTGTTTCGTCTGTGACAATGCGATTGCGACTTGCATTTGAAATTTTCAATTTTGCTTCATCACTATGATGATATCCACGACAACCCGTTTTTCCGCCGGGCGCCACATTGACCAAATCAAATCCTTGATGACGATGATCAGCAATCAAACGAGTTTCAACATCGTCAAGTTCGCCGGCATCTCCAGACCACAAAATGATAACCTCAAGCTGATCAAGAAGATTTTTCGCAATCAATGACTTGATCCAGTTCTGTTTGTGACCGTAACCTTCAGTATCACACTTATGCATTTTCAAACGATGCGATACATTCGTTGTTTGGCCAATGTATCGCACTTGATGTGCAATAGGACACACAAGCCCATAGATGAAGCCTTCATTCATGGTCTAACTATAATCATCAGACCTGAACGTGGCGATCTCGTACTCGAGACCTGAGCGATCGGGTCCCAAGTAGCGAGCTCGAACGACACCGAACGACTTGCCCACCTCGTCGAGGCGCCAGAACGTGCAATCGCTCAGCAACGCAAGCACCTGGTCGGGGGTGGCGTTCGTTGCGAGGTCGTAATCCTTGGGCTCAAGGCCCATCACGGCATCACGAACTGCACCCCCGACCACGTAGAGCTCCCAACCCGCTGATTTGAACACCTGCGAAAGGTAGATCAGGTCGTCAGGAAGGATCATCTTGTGATGCTTACGAACCTCAGGCATGTCACTACAGTACCATGGAAACGTTCGAACTTTCACTTATCGTGGATCTTGGGCCTGTTGTTGACTGCCATGTGGTGAAAGTGACATCGAGGTTCGTAGAGCTCCGTTCCGCCCACCTCGATCTCACCTGCGTCAGCGGAGACCTGCTTCTTGTGCGTGTAGAACGCATCACGACCGCATTCAGTGCAAACAGCTGGGCACTTCTTGACGCACGAGGCCCACGGAAGCATCTTCTCGACCTCGCGGAAGGGCTTGCACGAGTACGACAGGTCGAGCGTTGACACCACGATGCTGATGCCCGTCCTGTACAACCAGACCAACACGTCTGCGATGCCCGGGATCATGAACGCTTCATCGACAGCGACAACGTCAGGTGGGAACTCTGCGTTCGACAAGGCCTCGAGGACGTCCGGACCCTCCTTCACGATGATCGCCTCGTGGCTCCAACCCGAGTGGGTGATGACCGCTGTACCGCTGTAACGATCGTCGATCGCGGGTTTGAACAGCATGACACGCTTGCGCTGGTACTTGAAGCGCTCGAGCTCGAGGAGAAGCTTTGACGTCTTGGTCCCGAACATCGGGCCTGAAAATACGGTGAACGTAGGGTTGTTGATCATGTCTCAGTAGCTCTTCAGGATGTGAAAGGGCGGTCGAACGCTAGCATTGTGCTCCGCGGCGGCCTTCAATGCCAATGTAATCCGCTTCTCGGGCTTCATCCTGCTCTTTTTTGTCGCGTACATCGCTCCCATCGCTATGGGCCCACCGATGCCGATCGCAAAGTAGCCCAACTTGGGCCTGTTGACCTGAAAATCGGAATCGATGACGTACAACAGCCCATCAAGGCCCACGATCACCTCGGCGTCCTGTTGGTCGGTACCGGTGTTGGACGTCAGGACGCCCTTGCTCTTCACCATGTGCCTGAACGTGTCGATGAAAGCGTTGACCATGTAGTGCATGCGATCGCCGGGAGGTGGGTCCGGGATCTTCATCGAGTACCGCAGAAGCTGCCCAACCCTGTAGGAGCCTGAGAATCCCATGATGAAACGATCGCTGTCATCGATGAAGACCTTCTCGTCCTTGAGGACGGAGATCATCATGGTGTCGGTCTCGATCGCAGCGCTGTCCCCACCTATGTACACTGCGCCCAGGTGCTCGAGACCGACGATAGCGGTCACGATCAGGCGCCCTTCTTGACGCTAACGATGACGAAGGGCGGCGCGCAACCAGCGTTGTTCTCAACTGCCCTCTGCAACGCAGCGTTGATGCGCCTGGTCGGGCTGAGGATCTTCGAGGATTCACGCAACGAACCCAGCGCCGCAGCAGCCCCCGAACCCACGGCATCGAAACCTTGTGCCGCAGAAACGAGCTGGAAATTGCACTGCAGCTGGTAGAGTTCACCGCGGTAACCGATCAGCATCGCGCCCGTGAACTCGTACTCGCTTGTGGGTTTGCTTTGGTGAACGCAATCGAGGTTGATCAACCCCCGCCTGAGAACGGGCACGAGCTCCGTCACGAGGTACGACTTGTCGGAGGTCGCAGCCTTCTGGCGTGGGAGTTCGATGCCGTGGGCCAGCGCATCATTGACCTTCGGCAAGCCGCAGACGCCGAAAGCGATGCAATCGTTCTTGATGAAGACCTTGCGATCCTTGATGATGGTCCTGTTCAAGGAGTTCATCGTCGTGCAAGCGCTGTCGGCCCCGAGGTACACGGTGTCGCCCTTGATCAAACCTACGATGATCGTCATTTCTTGCTGTCCTCGAGAGCCTCTGACACCGCCAGCAACAACGCATCATGATGAACGATCATCAGGTTGCGCAACACGACAAGGTGATCTCGGCACAACGCTGCGCCGAGCAAGCTAGCCATCTCCCACACGTTCGTCACTTGTCCTTTGTCATCGTCGCTCATGCGTCATTCTCCTTCTTCACGTCCTTGTTCTGCTTCTTGATCTCTTCTTCACGTCGTTGCTTGTCCACGTGCCACGCCATCTTCATGGTGTCGACGAACTGCTTGTAGTTCATGCCGAGCAGTTGAGCGACCTCAAGCGATTCTGACACCGCCATGACGAACAGTTCTTCGAGAGAGGGAGGCTTCTCGTCCTCGACGCCTTCGTTCGTCATCGTCCGCATGTGATGTTCCTCAACGTTTGATCGTCTCGATCATCATGACCGATGGTGAAGTTGTAGAGGTGACTCTCGCCGAAGGTAGCGTACAGCAGATCCTCTAGCTTCTCGTTCGAACATTGATGAAGGCAGCCCATGACCGTGATCAGAGCCTGTTGCCTGCTGACGTACAGCGTCGTACATGCACCCACGTCACACCTCCTTGGTTGGAGGACAGTACTCCGAAGTGGGGTACAGTTCACGGTACTTCTTCTTCGTGATGTTGTGCTCGCCCGTCCTGAGGAAGTGATCGACGAGGTAGAAATTCCGCTCGTACACGTGAAGCGATCCCACCTGCCAACGAAGGACGCCCTCCTCAACGCCGATCTCCTTCGCAACATCGCACAGGACGTCGTGCTGCCAGCACCTGTCGTTCTTGTACCCGATCCAGGCGTCGTTCGATCGCATCTGGACGACTGCGTCGAGCTTGCCATCTCGAACGAGGTACTGCACGACGTTGGTACACATGAAGTCGCTCATGCCGTCCTGATCGTAGTCGAGCCACATCAACGGACGCGTGTAGATCACTACTGCTCGACGTGATTCTGGGTTCTTCTTGAGCTCTGCTACAACGTGATCGAACTGACATCCGTTCTCCGGGCTGCGAACAGCCCACCCGTAGTTCGAATTGATCATCCCAGAACTTGAAGCGATCGCTTTCCACACTGCGGGCGCTCCACCCGGGAAGTCATCAACGCTGCGGGACATCGATCGGTACCAGTCTGCCTCGCGATGGACGTAGTCCCAGTTCATCTCGCCGAAGATCACGTCCTCATCAGCGATGAAGCCTGCACCCACGATCTCGATCGTACGTGAACCCACGATCGACGTCATGGTCGCCTCGCGGTTGATGCTGGTGAACTTCTTCATCTTGAGAAGGTAAGCGAGCTCGCATCGAACGTCGGAGGTACCTAAGCGCATCATCGAACGCCGCCCGCTGTAAGGATCAGTTCACGCGTCATAGCGCGTTGCAAGTACTCAGGAGCATCAGGCACCTGCGCCTGGATCTCTGCAAGCGCAAAGGCGTACACGCGTTGGATGCGCTCATTACGATCAATGTCACATGCCCTCGTGCCAGCTGCCAGCATTTCTTCTCTCGTCTTCATATGCTCAACCTCAGGTCCTTGACGGCGTCCCAATTCGCATCGTACCAATCACACGTCCTGTCGAACCCCTCCCAAAACCTGACGGTGGGCTCGTAACCGATCTCTTCTCGAGCGCGTGAAACGTTCGCGAGCGTGTGCAGCACGTCTCCTGCACGTGTGGGCGCGTTCCTTACTGTTGCTCCCGGGTAGCGCTTCACCAGAGCCTGCAGGATCTCGTTGTTCGTTGTCCTGTCACCGCATGCGACGTTGTAGGGTCGAGCGGCCGTGTACCCGTCTGCTTTCGCAGCCTTGACGCACGCATCAGTGACGTTGTCAACGTAGCACAGGTCCCGGCTCTGCTCGCCGTCGCCGTCGGAACGCATGGGTTCACCCTTCTTGATCGCCGTCAACCACGCCGCGACAGCACAAGCGTACGGGCTGTCGCCCAACTGTCTCGGGCCGAAGACGTTGAAGAATCGTAGAGGAACGCTCTGGAACTTGTAGAGCAGTTCGTACAGGTTGAGGTACTCCTCAACGATCGACTTCTGCAACGCGTACGGTGACTTGGGATCCTTGGGATCGTTCTCGTGGGTGGGAAGGTGCTCTGCGCCGCCGTATACGCTGGAGGAACTTGCGAAGATGAAGCGCTTGATGTTGTCCCTGCACGCGTCGATGAGCTTCAGCGTCTTGTTGACGTTGACCTCGTGCGTCTCAAGCGGATGCTCGACGGAGTAGCTCACCCGTGGAAGCGCAGCGAGGTGAAAGACGTAGTCGAACGACTGCTCGCGGACCTCGTGCAGCATCGCTTCATCAGCGAAATCGCAGATCCAGAACTTGTCTTCCTTTTCGATGAAGTCAGCAGGTAGGAACGCAACCTGCCCATTGCTCAGGTTGTCGACACCGGCGACGTTCCATCCCTCGGCGAGGCATCGTCTGACGAGGTTGCTGCCGATGAACCCGGCCGCCCCCGTGATCAACACGTTGGTTTTTGTTGCGTCTCTCATGCTCTTGACCCTACCTTACGTGCGCTAGAAGTTCAACTGCCTGTTGGCGGTGAGGTGTCACCGAACCTCGCGAGGTTGTCACCGCCAGCGTAAGCGAGGCACACACCGGGATCCATGACCGGTAGCAGTCCCATGATCTTCATCGCTGCGGGGGTGGTCATCTCGTACGAGCACCTGCGACGGATCGTCTTCTTCAAGCGCTCCCGCGCTTCATGGATGTCATCGTGTCGAACTGCTTTGATGAGGTTGACGGTGTCCTGCACGAAGGTGCTGAAGTTGGCCGGGGTCAGAGCATGATGGCCCACCAAGGCCTCTCGAGCCAGGCTCGAATATTCGAAGTTCTCTAACCACAGTGGCATACATCCCAGCTCGACGCATTCTCTAGCGGCCGTTCCACCGTACGTGTCCTTGTCGTAGAGGCCCAAAGCAACGTGGCTGTTGCGTGCCACGAACTTGAACTCGTCACGGTTCAACGTGTGATCGTGAAGCTTGACGTAGCCGTCCTTGCCGCAACGTTGGAGGAGCTCCTCGTTTATGAACTTGAAGTTCGGGTTGCCGCACACCACCACGAAGTCCTGCGCCTGCTTCCGAATCTCGGGGAGAAGTTCGAACATGAACTTCATGCCGTTGGTGTAATCACCTGAGCTGGGGCTGATGCGGTTCGGGAAGAACAACACGACCTTGTTGTGGGTCTTCTGCTGCCATTCGTCGACCGTGAACCTCATGTTGCTGTTGTCGATGGGAGACGTGATCTCCGTAGCGCTGTAACCGTCGTCCCAAGGCGTTGACTTCGATCGAACCTCCTCGACGATGCGAGGCATGAACCAGTCGCCCATCTCGTTGAAGAACTGGTTCATGGCGCTGTCGCACTGCCAGAAGTTGTGATCAGCGCGGATCGTTGCTTCACACTGTCCCAACCACAAGGAGGCTTCCTTGGGGAACTTGGGAACCGTGGGAAGGTCCACGAAGTGGCTGTGCACGTAGAACTTGGGTTGGTACCCGCCGATGACGTGGAACATCGCCTTGAAGTTCCTGAGGTGCATCGGGTCGTTCATGTACACGGCATCGTAACGAATCGAAGGGTCGAGCTTGTGCATGCCCACGTCGAGCGATTGCGTGACCCTGGGCCAGTCGAAATCGTAACGGGTCACCAGCGCGTTGGGAAGGACCTTGCAACCGAGGTATCGAAGCCGTTCAACGCCGCCAAGACCGTAACGGTACGCATGAGCGTCCCACAGGTCGGGGTTGACATCGTAAGGATGAGTGACGCACTGCTCATGACCCTCGTCCATGTCAGGACCCATCACATCGATGTGCAGGTCAGGGTTGAGCTTGAGCATCTCACGGACGCGACCCATGACCATCTGCCAGCCTGAATCGCACTCGAGGACCGACTTGTACTTGTCGTTGAAGTTCGAGAGCTGCGTTTGGATCAATAGACGTTTCATGTGTCGGAGTGCTCCTTCATGAACTGTTCCCTGACATCCTGGTGACATTCGCACTTGCATTCACGTTCGTTCGAGTGATGATCGCATTGGGGTACTTGCATTGACCTTCACTGTACCACAACTTGTTCACCAATTACACACGCAAGATCATAGTTAACAGCATGCGCATCAACATCAACGCTCTCAAGCGACTCATCAGCGAAGCAATGGGCAATGCATACGAAACCCTGGGCATCGAACCGGGTGCTTCTCCCTTTGAGATCAGGCAAGCCTGGCGCAAGATGGCGCTGGCGGCGAGAGCCCAACGAAAGATGGGCGATCCCTGGTCGTACGCACAGATCGAGGACGTCAACGCTGCCAAGGACGCCCTGATGGCACACCCTGAGGATCCCAGCTACGAAGGCTACGAGAACCCCGACACGCTTGGCCCGCCCGCTCCCGCAGCCCCCAAGGGTCCCGGCATCCCGCGTGGAAGCAAGGAATCGTACAAGATCTACGCTCCCTGGCGCGAGAAGCGTGCAGTCGTCCGCGTTGGTGGCAAGGTGTACGGCACCGGTCCCGGTGGGAAGCTCGCCAACGGTGAGCAGACTGCGTTCAAGGGGAACGATCGTGCGAAGGTTGCTCCCACGGCGGGCGGCAAGATGAGCATCAACGCCACTGACTCCGATCACTCGCAAGAGTGGGATCCCATCGACCAGAACGATGACATGGAAGCAGACATGGACGAAGCACGCAGGATCATTGACGCTCTCGTCATCGACGAGCTCGTCCGCCTCGGTCGCTGACGGTTCGCCCAACGATGCGCATTGACCTCAAGAAGCTGCGCTCAATCATCGTCGAAGCGCTTCTGAACGCTTACGACGTGTTGGGCGTTCCACGCACTGCGTCAGACGATGAGATCAAGAAAGCGTACAGAGCGCTGGCGGTGAAGTACCACCCGGATCGTAACGTGGGTGACCCGTCTGCGCACGGAAAGATGGTCAACCTCAACAAGGCCAAGGATCGTCTTCTCAACCCGACTGAGAAGTTTCGCTACGGTCCTGAGTTCCAAGAGTACATGACCGCGGGTGAGAAGTCAACACCGTCAGAAGCACCTCCGCCACCGCAACAGCGCGCATGGGGAGATGATCCTTGGGGCGACGTTCGACGTGAACGAGAACGTCAGGAACGTCAACGACAGAGCGAACCACCCCCTCCTCCGCCCCGACCTCGTGAGGATCCCAGGACGGGTGGAACCGCGGCGACGCACTGGACGAGGAAGTTCACTAACACCGCACCCGGGCACTACAAGTTCTACAACGTCACGCTTGCAGGCACCGCAGTCAAGACGCACTACGGTCGCATCGGCAAGGATGGGTTCCATTGGAACAAGGAGTTTTACTCTGAGTCAGAAGCGAAACGATTCGCCTACAACCTGATCAACTCAAAGATGGACGAAGGGTACCAAGAGATCAGTTCTGATTACAGTCCCCCGCCTCCCCCACCCAGGGAACAATCCAACCTCTGCGATGAACGTGGGTGTATCAAACCCAAAGATCACATCGGTATGCACCGAAACAACAACGGCGAAGAGTGGGAAAGCAACGTAGGCCCCACGCAGCAGCAACGACAGCAGCGTGCCCAGGACGTCTACAAGGTGTACCCGTACAAGCAGGCACGTAGGGTCGTGCGCGTGGGTGGAAAGTTGTTCGGAACCGATCCGGGAGGTCGATTGAAGGACGGTGGCAACACCAAGTTCAACGCCAACGATCGAGCTCGGGTCGCACGAGACGGGTCACGCATGAAGGTCAGCAAGCAGGACAGCGATCACACGCAGACGTGGGACCCGATCGATGAAACGCGAAGGATCGTAGACGACATCATCTTTGAGATGATCGAGGAGATTGCGAAATGATCACGATAACGCCAAAGATGCTGCGCCAACTGATCCGAGAATCGTTCAGACGTTTGCGTGTCAACGATACCACCGCGTCCGACGAAGAGAGGAAGCTTGTCGCTCAAGAGCGTGGTCCCAACAAGGGTTCAGTAGCAAAGGGTCTCGTGGGGATGGAAAGCGCCATCGCCGAGGAGATCGATGAGCTTCGCAGCTCGCCTGAGTTCAGGGACCTAGATTCGTTCATCTCGTACAAGCTCGACAACGACGAGGTCACCTACAACTTCATCGAACTGCAGGCCCTGGCACGCAACATGGCATCGAAGCGCGTCGGTCGCAAGGTCGACGGTGCCGACAAGCTCGACATCGACGGTGTCCGCAACGACCTTGAGAAGGAGATGGGGTTCAAGTACATCCCACGCGAACCCATCAAGCAAGTCCGCGGGACCTCGAGCCCCGCGCACGGTACGTCCCCCTTCGCCGGCATGGGAGGTGGCGGTTCAGGTTTCGGCACTGACTTCGGTACTCCTCACGTCGGTGGTTTCACCGGCTTCGGCGGGGGACCTGGCGCCATCGGTGGAAAGTACGACTGGGATCCCAACGATCCTAAGAACCTTGGGATGGGTGCGAAGAAGCGTCCCGGGCGTTGAGCTGACGTTCGACGGACGTGTACGTCACAGCGATCGGTAAGAACGCGTCACCGTACTTGACGTAGTCCTCGTGCGTTTCAAACCCGTCAAGTACGAGATCACGTAGCGCCTTCTCGACAGGAAGGATCGCACCGATCGTCCGTTCGTACCAGAGCTTGATCTCTTCATGCGTCATGGTTTGCACCTCACGTCTCCTGTGACACCCATCAGCAACCCGGGCTCATTGATGATCGTGAACCCATTGGGACACGCCTGGTTGATGCAGTCGACCCAATTGTCGCCCGTGCACGTCCTGATCCAGCGCCCATCGAGGCTCGATCCAACGTGAACGTCTGCGCATGCAGCGATGATGAACGCCGCGATCGGCACCCACCTCTTCATCGCAGGTTGTGCTTCATCCACTCCTGACACATCAGCCCGTGCTCGGCAGACTCCATCACGTCAGGCAACGCCCGATGAGCGTACCTCTTGACGATGGGCTGCATCCCCAGGCCTTCGCAGAACATCTTCATCGTTGATACGTCGAAGTGCCGGTGCGACAGGCGCTTGTGCAATCGAGGCATGTGAACCTTGATGAAATCACCGTCGAAGTGAACGCTCGACCCCGCAAGCACGGGCTTGTCGTCCTCGTTCTCGAGGTTGGGCATCAACCTCAGCAGCTCGTCCTCTGATTCGAACACGTCGTTCGAGTTCTCCTTCACGCACTCCTTGAACAGACCGTTCTTGGTGTGCATCTCGCGGACGACTGGATCAAGCGTCTTGACGAGATCAGGATGAAAGTAGAACGTCGCCTGATGAATGGTGCGAACGTCGAAGGGCTTGTAGAACTCCGACTCGAGGACTGCGATCTCGAGAAGGGAGTGCTTGTACGGGTCGAGACCGGTCGCTTCGACGTCCACCCAAATGTAGCGTGATGTCACTAGATCATCTCCTTGAATTGCTCTGCACGGGCATAAAGCTCACTTGCTTTGAAAGCATCTCCACGACGGCGCGCTCGATCGCCTGCGCCTCTATACACTTTGTAACCTCGTTGCGGTGAAATCATTGCTTGTTGTATTCTCCAACGTTCCCATTGAGCATCCGTACCTGCAGCTCTTCGCTGACGTAGCTCATCTGTGTACGACCTGACAATAGCCTTCGAAAGCGTTTCCCGATACTTGGGTGAACTATAAAACGACATGTCAGCGTTCTTTAATGCTTTCTTGACGTTCGCAGAAATACGAGCACGAAGTTCAGGAGTGGGATTCAACCCACCCATTCCTCCATCGTTC
>Ga0209777_10004512_pt1 | contig 16402 bp, 19 predicted proteins | sample FrelakmetHBP12HB_FD_187147 | JGI IMG/M metagenome (GOLD analysis project Ga0209777, IMG submission 187147) | Freshwater lake sediment microbial communities from the University of Notre Dame, USA, for methane emissions studies -HBP12 HB (SPAdes)... | ecosystem: Environmental > Aquatic >...
CCAGGAAACCGAAGGTTCGGATGTTCCTGAAATCCGGTCAACCTGGGCGCGCGGCCCGAAGCATACCCCATCCCTTTAGGGTGGGGTGGCCGCGCGCAGTTTGATTTTTCAACGACGTCTCTGTTAGATAGCAAGCAACTTGTGCTAGCGGTCCTTTTCGCCCCAATCCCTGCCCCCATGTTTCGAGCCTTCATTCTCCCAGGAACTTCTTTCGTGTCATGCGGCAAATGGCCAGCATCGTCGCCAGGCACCCCTTGGGGTTGAAGCCGCTGATCCGTGCGCCAGGGCGGGCGCTCCTCGTAGGCAGGCTGCTCTTTGCTCTCTCGTAGCAGCCTCTCGCAACGGCCGTTCCTCCCGGCAGCTCGATTCTCTGCAGGCCAAACTCTCGGGCAAAGCCGTCCACCTTCTCGATGAACCCCGGCTCAAAGCACAGGCCCGTGTCTATCCTGGCCACCTTTGTCAATCCGGTTCCCTTCAGCATCGACCTCATATCTCGGCCTTTGCCCAATGCTGCGTCCTCCTGGCCCATCGCCTTCCAGTGGGATGCCCACATGGGAGTCATGAACAGCGCCACGTCCTGGTGCTCGGCTAAAGTTCGATCATAGTTTTCGTTTCCGCCCAACGCGAGGGCTATGCAGTCATCGATTCTCTCACCCTGCTCATCGGTCAGGAAGTAGATCGGGCAAGCCAGGTCGGATAGGTCGTGCTCCAGATCGGCCAGAGCGTTGCCGCATTTGCCGTAGAAGATCAGTATCCCGTCCGAGAATGCCGCTAGGCGTCGAATATTATCATATACCGCAGCCTTAAGCTGCTCCAGGTCGGAGTGCAGCCCCAGGCGAAGCGGGCTTACCACCACCGCGAGATCTGCCGTTTTTGGCTGGCCGCTCCTGCGAGAGAGGATGCCGCCCGGACGGCTTTGCCTCTCCTTGAGATGCAGGGCAATGCTGTCCAAGCCTAGCAGGAGGTGAGGGCGGTTTTGTGCCCTCAGCTTTGCGGAGAGGCTCAAGGCTTCCCTCCCGTCCACGAGGAGAAGCTCCCGGACCTCTCCATCGGCGGAGAGCAGGTGGACTAGCTCGTCCTCCAGCATTCGGCAGGCGACTATGGACAGTACGGGCATGGGTTAGCTGACTTTAGTGGTCAGGGGATATCAAGATATGCAATAGGATACTATCATAAAAAAGTTAAAGACTCATTCCATATCTTCACCAAAGGAAATAGCATCTTCAGGATGGCCGAATAGGGAAATCACTTTTTTCGATTGTTTCATCAGTCCATTTTTGCTGAACCAAGTCTCTGCGTAGATATCTGTCCCCACTACCTGCACAGGTGATGTCAAATCGTCCTTATTCTTTGAGAAATATGGATTCCGGTAGCCTCTGAGAGTAAGGACCTCTTCAAATCGGTCTTTGTGCGTAGATTCCATAATTGAGCAGATTTTGGGTAGCATGTCCTTCCAGAATTTGACTTCGAATCTTTCGCCGCTAAATATAAAATATTTGACTTTATCCTGGTTTGAATCATCATCGATCAATGGTGGCAAAGTCATGCCCTTTGCAGTATTCTTTGCTGCTTTAATTACGTCATCAATTTTGTCCTGAATAAATTGATCGCAGGTCTCCTTTGTATAACCACAAAATTGTTTAACAACGCTTTTAACCAGTTTTCCCTCATGAATCTGGGATGCAAAAAATGAAACAAACTCTTTAGAAGGCTTATTAAATTCCCTTTCTAGAATGGCTCTAATTTCGCCCTTGCATTTTAGCTCATCTACTTTTTCAATTAATATTTCCTCATCCATTGGATTAGAAAAATTCTTTATTACAGCAACAATGGAATCTTTGACATTCAGCATATCATGTTCAAGAAATGGAACGTTATCCATCTTACCAGGATCATCAAGATCTGAATAGAATCGATATATTATCCCATTAGTTAAAATGCCAAACTTTACCTTAGTAAAGGCAAAATATGTTTTAAGCTTTTTATAAGTTGCATCACTTATATCTGTATTACAGGATTTACATTCTATAAGAATTTTAACCTCATTATTTTTAAAAATAGCATAATCAATTTTAGATGGCCCTACACCATCCAGATCCAAGTTAAATTCTGCTTTTACTTCATTAGGATCGGATATATCATATCCTAAAGCTTTAATAAAAGGCTGAATTAATGCAGTTCTTGTTGTAGCTTCAGCAGAAGGTCCTTGTTTTTCTATAATTAATTTTTTTTCAGGAACAGTTGAAGCTATTTTACGAATCTCATCAATGAAGTCCATACTTATATCACCGCGGGCGAAGCATTGAGTCCTAAATAAAGAATGAGGAGATATACTTTTGCATTAACGCCATCAAATGATGAGTGGATGCTTCCCAGTGGCATCTATTTCCTGAATATTTGTAGTGACCTTCATAGACCGCTTGCCTATCTTGGACCCGATCAGCGCCGTTCTGATTTTCAGTGCTTACCTGGACATAGCCTAATGCTATCATTACAGTAATAAATTAGCGTTATGATTTTTCTGCAATGTCCTAGCAACACATTTATGATGGTTCTAGGATGTATTATGCAAATATGCCTACACAAGATTCAGGAACTGCAGGACAGTTAAAGAAGGGCGACCATCGCATCGTTATTTCGAATTGGCGCTTATGTGACGACAACAGTCTGGAGATAGAAATCCCACTCGAACGATTTCATAACGATAAATATAAAACTGACGAAATTCGTATATTTGATTACGAGGGGGCCTTATTTTGGCTAAGGGAAGCAACGAAAGTCGAGCTATACAATCGACGAGATATTACTACATCAGAAAGAACCAGATGCACGATACATTCCAATGACCATGAGACTGCCCTCGTCCGATTTGATGACATTAGCAGGTGGGACATCTAACCCCTCCTCGTTAATCTTTCAAAGATCATTTAAAAGGGATAGGCGTTCCCAAATACAGCTCGCTTTGTGGCTAACCTGAAAAAAAATAAAGATATCCACTTGTCTCGTCAGGTTATGGGATCACCGTTTGGTGAAGTGACACTCACGTTCTTGGGCAATGGGATCGGACCATAGTAACCAATCCTAATTGCCATGGATTCGATTTTCTCCTTTGACAATGAGACTTGGTCTGATCCACCTGGTCTTTCCCATATCTGGTATAGGCCACCAGTGTCGGCATCGTAATGCACGCCCGCTGCTATGTACCATCTGTCAATGAACTCTAAGGCAGTAATGCCTGGATCAGTTGGGCTCGGTACGCGCACCCTCGCAACATAGTGATCCCAGTTTTCTTTAATATTCATGCTACCTAAGCCAGTAATATTAAGCGAATTCATGAATTCCTCTATCACTGAATCCGGTACGTTCGTGAACAATACTACCGCAGATTCATTAGAATTTAGATCCGCTTCGAATTTAATACAACGGGAGTGCGGAGGGTCACGAATTCCCCATCCTTTAGGTTGGGGATGAAGTGAACCCTCGCCCGGATTTCATGTTTTCTTGAGATTGATTAACAAGGCTATCATGCAGCCGAAAGCAAATATGCAATTATTCTGATAAGCATATCCAGGAAACCGAAGGTTCGGATGTTCCTGAAATCCGGTCAACCTGGGCGCGCGGCCCGAAGCATACCCCATCCCTTTAGGGTGGGGTGGCCGCGCGCAGTTTGATTTTTATTTATAGGAATTGGGCGCTCGATATCACTTTTTCCTCGATAGGAATGCCATGTCACACCGTTGATTTGCATGTCTTTGATTATAGTGCTATCATCGAATCTCGATTGTGCATAATGCGTTTCGGCCCAATTTTTGCTGGCACCAACGCAATCGGGGACACCCAGACATTTCCCAATGCTCAACTTGATATTATTTTTAGAATCACGATCAAGTTCAAGGACAGCACTATCTTTCCACCCAAATACCATTTGCTCCCTGGGCGACATATCCGATTCAATGCGGTCTAGACCCTTAGAATCTACTACCTCATATCCATCCATTTCACGGAAGTTGAATGTGATATTGTATGGTTCAAGTGCATAATTACCGCGACTGGAGTATAGTGTATGGGTAATAGGTACGATACGAATACTCTCGAATAACTCAATATTTTCTTCTAATGACATATGATCTGTAGTTACAATCAGGGATAGCGGTCCTTCAATAGTTGTATTGAATACTCCGTTCTGCTTACCCTCTTTGTATATATTCCCAAGTTTATCAACATCAGTATAATAAGTTGCGTACGTATAGTTAAGATTTTGAACGCTCAAAGAACCCTTTGTAACATTCTTGGCATCATTAGGTAATCTTATAAGCTCTTCTAAGTAGTCAGTATCTAGCTGGAATCTCGCTGATGCCGGAAATTCTTTTGGCCCCGCTGCTCCAACTGGATACGATATAAATCGAAAATCAACGTCACCATTAATATTATTGCCATCGCATCCAATCATTGGTCCTGATAATCCATCGCTACGATCCTGCACGGTATAATTCGACTTGAAGCATATTTTGTATCCTCGTATACCGTCTTCAGCATGCATGGTATCCCAGTAAGGGCAACGAAGCGAGCCATCTTTGAAATTGAACTCTACGCAATATTCTCTCACATTAGCATTATCCGCTGTAGTGCAGCCACAAATAGTTAGAACAACGAATAGTCCAACAAATGCTACCAAAATTATTTTCGACATTATTTGTCTCCTACGCGATCCACAAATCATCCATTAAATCATAAAAAGGTTTGTGAGAGACTGCCTTCCGGCCTGTTGCCAGCACCTCACACCAAGCCTCAAAGCGATATGACCGCCTAAACCTTGGTGGTGTTCGGTCTGTTGCTCGCCCTCTCTCAAATTTTTCAACAATATTAAAAAATATGGGAGAGGTAAAACAAATAGAATTTATGTGAGGCCGGAAGATAGAATGAAGGCCAGGGAGGCATTGAGATGAGCCAGGATTCGAATCACAAGGATAGCATTTTCAGAGCAGCGGGACTAATTGGCTACCTGGTAAAACGGCTGAATGAGGACAACCCAGATAAGCAGATCGGAAAGACGATAGTCCAGAAGATGATGTATCTGCTCTCCCGAAAAAATATCGTCAGATTTGATTTCTCGATGTACCATTACGGCCCGTATTCTTCAGAATTATCGGGAGAGATGAGCTTTGCCGAGAGAAACGGAATCATAAAAGTAGCCTGGAAAGATAATGAAGGCTATTTTATAAGATCAAGTGAGACTGCGGAGCAGTTCTTTGCCCTTCTTGACGACGAAGAGCGGCAAGCAGTAGACGACTTTGTCAGGCAGTTTGGCAAATTCAATGCCACCGATCTCTCCTTGGTCGCAACCGCCCTTTACCTCAAAGATAATTTTGGGGTTGAAGATAGCAGACTTCCTGAGGCGGTTCATAACGCCAAGAAAAAATACAGCACAGAATACATCGAGAAGATATTGAAATCCAGTGGAATCCTGCAAAATTAAGATTAAATGGCAGGCCCGCCAACGGTTGCCAACGAGCCTGCATGCCAGTAAATCCTGATGCCATCTCCCTCCATATACCTGATCTCCAGTTCAGTTCGAAGAGGAGGTTGCCTTAATTGCCATTGCTTAACCATTTGTCCATTATCAGGGGTTCACTCCAATGGCTTTTAGTTCAATGAGTCAAAATAAAAGTGATTTAGTGACCCCTTCCCTAATTGTCCCACCTGCTAATAAGCAGCATCATTCTTTCGGGAAGGACTTACTCACTTGATACGCTATGTACTATTAATGCTATTTATAGTTAGTTTGGACTCCTTTAATGTTAAATGGCAGGCCCGCCGACGGTTGCCAACGAGCCTGCATGCCAGTTAATCCCGAAGCGTTCTCCTCCCCATATACCTGTAAGCGATAGTTACCCGCGGTGGGTCTGCTCCCTTCCGGGCCTGAACCGGTTCCCGCTATTATGGTACACAGACCTTCCTTCAGGAAAATCCATGGACCGGTGCCATCCCTGCAGGACGGAGAATCATAGTTCGCAACTGGACTGAGCACACAGCACCCAGAGTCTTCCGTCAGCTTCGCCCCCCGCGTGTCGACGATTTCGGGTTATAGGTGACGCCGAACCACCCGGACTGCCCGCCACTTTTAACATTGAGGTGAACAGCTAATAAAGCTAACGCCAAAAAGAGGTAGTAAATTATGCCAGAAGACTTAGCCAGTAACATGGGATTCATCATGGGAACCAGGCATCGAGAGAGAGTTGTTCAGATCCTGGGCTCCAAGGGCAAGCTGTCCGCGGAAAAGGTCGCCAAATTCGAACACATCCCTGCAATATCCGTCAAGAAGATCCTGTCCGATATGGCGGATAGAAGCCTCGTCTTCGAGAATGAAGGCATCTGGTGCCTGACCGAAGCCGGCCAGGAGATCGAGAAAGAGATGAAGAAGAGGGCTTGATCTGCCAATGGATCTGATGCAGGCCATCCGGGCCCGCCGGAGCATAAGAAACTTCCTGGATAAATATGTGGAAGAAGAGTTGCTTTTAGCTGTTCTGGAAGCTGGCAGGCTTGCGCCTTCCGCCCGAAATATGCAGGACTGGCGCTTCATTGTAGTAAGAGATGCCGCTACGCGTAGCCTGCTGGCCGAGGCCGCCAGAGACCAGCAATTTGTGGGCCAGGCACCTGTGGTCATCGCCGCCTGCGGAACCTCCGATCTGGTCATGACCTGCGGCCAGCCAGCCTATGCCATCGATGTGGCAGTCGCCCTGGATCACATGACATTGGCCGCCGCCGCGTTTGGTCTAGGCACCTGCTGGATCGGTGCCTTCTACGAGGATAAGGTGAAGGAGATCCTGGGCGTGCCTCCGGAAATAAGAGTCGTGGCCCTGCTGCCCCTGGGCTACCCGGCCGTTGAGCCCGAGCCCCGGCCTCGCAAAAGCCTGGATGAGATTATGGCCAGGGAGCACTGGTAACCGGTAGGGCCCGGCTTTCGCCCTCCCGCGGGGGTAGTACCGTCAGCCATTTGGTTATAACCAGTGGCTAACGACTAATTCCACCACAGAGACACCACAGTTCACAGAGAACGCACAGAGCGACTAACTAACAACTGGAAAACCATAGTAATTTGTTTCTTCTGTACTTCGCGGCTTCGCGCCTTCGCGTGAAACCGGACCCTGTTGAATCTCACGCGAAGCCGCGAAGAACGACCGGCCGTTCACAACGGCGCATTATCCTCTAACAATCAGTTCTTGCCGAGTAGATGCTCCAGCTTCTCGATACAGCTCCAGGTCAAGATCAACTGTGAGAGACCGATGGCATTGACGTACTGCTCGCGCCGGTCGCTGATGACGGCATAAGTGCCCAGCGAGTCGCCCAGCTTCTTCTCGAGGTCTGCAATCATGGACTGATGAATCTCGCCGTCCACTGTCATGATGCCCACCTTTTTCCCGTAGTAATCGTCTCTCTGAAACTCGATAGAAAAATCGTGCTCCGAGCTTCTCAGAATTTTGCTCAAATCAATGGTCAGTCCGACCTGGGAGACGGGCTGATCCAGCATCTGCTGAACGAGCCGCACCGAGTACCAGTCGGGGTTGGGCTCCGTTTCAAGAAGATTGGGATGAAAGTGGGAATCCCGAATCTTGACCACGATCTCGGCGTAAATCTTTTGGATGTCCACATAGAGCTTGTAGTCCGGCTCGCGCTGCAGGATCTCGGCCATAACCTGGGCAGGTTCATAGCCTCGCTCGCCCACATCGCGGCGCACCTTCCACAGTCTTTTCACCGAGCGCGAGGGATCGACAAAGATCTTGAAATCGATGAGACTGCGCAGCCTCGGCGTGAAAAAGGGATGCAGGCCCTCCACGATAATCACGGGAGCAGGACCGAAGGGCACCGTGCCGCTTATCTCACCAATGCCATGATCGTAGACCGGCTTAGCGATGGACTCCCCGCGCCGCAAAGCCTCCAGGTGGTCCGCCAATAGATCCAGGTGGTTGGCCTCAGGGTGCAGTGGCGTAATATTGCGTTCTTTTCTCGCCTTTCGGTCCAGGCTGTGATAGTCGTCCATGGAGAAGGAGCAGACCATCTCCTCGCCCAGTATCCTCTTTATGCCGAGAGAGATGGTGGTCTTCCCTGAGCCGCTGTCCCCGGCAATTCCAAATACGAATACTCTGCCGGATTCTTTAATCCGTTCCATGATCGATTTTATTTTTTCCACAGATCTTCTAAGGGCGACAGCGAGATTAAGCTATCTCAATCAATGTGCCTAAAGCCGGAGGAGGAGGCAGGCATCTCTCCGCGAATGGCGATTCCCATGTGAATCTGCTTTCCGGTATCCGTCTCGTCCAGGCCGCGCACATTGTGCCAGCGTGCCAGAAACTCCTCGCGAGGCATAAAGCCCCTATCTCCCAGGATGTAAGGGTCTTCTAAGGTCACATTGTTTTCATCGACACCAATTACTACCAGCCAATGCCCATTGTTCCAGGTATCCGCCCAGGATTCATTGTACTGCGAGACGCTCCTCCAGGCCTGGCAGTCCACAATGACCGGTATTCCCTCTGCTACGTTGTTTTCCAGATCAGCCATGGTCATGTTTTCTTTATATTCGGCCTGTAGACCAAGTGCCCCGGCCACCCTGATAATATCGTCAGGATAGGTTCCGGACTCTTCATTGGTGTTGAGCATCTCTCCCACGTCCTCTTCACCAATGTCTCTTCCCCAGTAGCCCAAAACCGCCTGCATGGCGGCAGCGCCGCAGGAGTATTCCGTGCTCTGCCGGGTATCGGGCATGCTGAATAGGGCCAGGTTCATTGTGCCCATGGAAGCGCTGGCATTAATGCTTGCATTTGTAGAATTATTTACAGGATTTGCCTGTGCAGCTGCTCCACTCCAGGATGCGGCTGCCAATAAGATTATTTGCAACAATAAGGCTTTTCTCATAATAGTAACTGGTTTTTGGCCTATATGATTTTTGTGATAGTAATCTTATTTATTCTGCTTCTCGGCCACCAGATCCTCGAACTCGCGAGTGGCGTCAATGCCCTCTAGCTCGCGCTTCTCGATCAAGGCCGTATCTTCGATGCACTCCAACTTGGTCTCGCCGTCTACGATTACCACTGACTTGGTCCTGGCCACGGCAGAAAGGCTGCTCATGAGCCGGGCCTTCTTGAGCATGCTCTGAGAAAATTTGCTCACGCTTGTCAGCACCACCAGACCCTCCGTTCGGCTTATGGCATTGAAGGGGGCCTGAGCGGTGGGAACTACCTCAAAGCCGATCTCCAGAAGCCTGAGCAGGATATTGTCCGTCACCGGCCCCTTATCCACCACGCCGTTTCCGGGAAGGAAGGGGTCCACGGGCTGGATCAGCTCCTGCTCGAAGATCTCTTCCAGCTTGATAGCCACATCCACCGTTGTGTCCATGTCCTCCACCTCATACTTGCTTATGGTGCGGCGGGAGACGCCGAGCTCTGACGCCAGCGCTCCCAGCGAGATGCCGCGCGCAAGCCTTAGCTCTCTCATCCTGGTGCCGTCGATACGCACATAAAGCCCACCGTGCGCCGCGTAGACCAAGGGCAGGGCATCATCCAGAAGGCAGTCCGCCAGGGTGTTGAGATTAAGCGTAGGAATGCCATAACGAAAATAAACAGCACCCCTTTCCAGGTACTGGTCCCGGGTCTTCTCGCCTACCAGTATGGGGCTGGCAAAAAGATGCTTGGCCAGACGGCGCACCTCTGTGGCGGTCTGCTCATTCAGGCCGTCGATATTGGAGAGGATCTTTATGAGCAGGAAAAGATCACCCTTTCGGGCAGCAAGATCGAAGCTCCTGGGACGGAGATAGCAGCGATCCGATGTAGAAAATCCGGCCTGCCTTAGAACCTCCTCCACGCGCTCGGCGAGAAGTTCCTTATCCATCATTATATATCTCAGTTTGACGGCTATTTAAGGCTGACTATGTTCATTGGAATTGATGATACCGATTCTGAGAGGGGACTGTGCACCACTTACCTTTCCGCGGTGCTGATGGAGAGGCTTCGGCCTTTGGGAGAGATAGCAGGCCTGCCAAAACTCATTCGCCTCAATCCCTGCGCCCGATACAAAACACGCGGCAACGCCGCCATAGCCATTGAGCTGGAGAGCGACCGCCCGGAGGAAGTCAGGGATGTAGCTTTAGAGACAGTGCAGGAACTCTCCGATTTTTCCGGGATGAATACCAACCCTGGCCTGGTGATTGCGTCGCGGCGCACGCCGCAGATGACGGCTTTCTACCAGCGCGCCGTTACAGAGATCCTGGAGATAAAAGATGCCAAAAAACTGCTGGATGAGGAGGGAATCTGGTACCGGGGCTTCAAGAAGGGGCGCGGCCTGATCGGAGCCCTGGCGGCCATAGGAGCCGTGCTCCCGGATTTCACCTACGAGCTGATCGTCTACCGGGAGCGGGCGCGCTGGGGCACGTTGCGCCGCATTGATGAGAGTTCCGTCTGGAGAGCGGATGCCCTCACCTATCCACGCACCTGGGATACGGTAGATCATCATAATAAAAGAATCGTCTTTGCCCCTCATTCAGCCGATCCGGTATTGTTTGGCATAAGAGGCTGTGACCCGGAGGCGATCTTGGAGGCATTTCAGACCATAAAATCGGAGCCGGTAGAGAGAAGCGTGCTCTACCTGACTAACCAGGGCACAGATGCCCACATCCTGCAAGGCCTCTTGAGTGATGTCCTTGACTGCCAGAGCTACCGGCTGCACGGCTTTGTGGCAAAACCGGCAGAGGCTATTGCCGGGGGCCACCTCTTCTTCCCGCTGCAAGAAAATGATGCCCGCATTAACTGCGCCGCCTTTGAGCCCACCAAGAACTTTCGCACCATAGTCAAGCAGCTTATTTTAGGCGATGAGCTGGAGGTCTACGGTTCAGTGCAAGAGGGTACGCTCAACCTGGAGAAGATCAACATCCTGCATCTGGCAGATATTGTGGAGACGTCTGCGCCACTCTGTCCGGAGTGCCAAAAAAGAATGGAGTCCGCAGGCAAAGGTCAAGGCTACCGCTGCCGCCACTGCAAGACCCATGCCGAGGGCAGAGTGCACCGGCACCTCCCCAGAGATCTGCAGACCGGCTACTACGAGGTGCCTCCCATCGCCCGCCGCCATCTCTCGAAACCCCTGGTGCGAATGGACCACGAGAAAGTACATCCTGGCAGATAGAGCGAATGAAGGATGGCGTAATGGAAAATGCTATCAAAAAGGATTAGAAGGAAACCGATATTAGATTTCCTCTAGGCGTTGCCGTCCGGGCAGCGCCAACCAGGGATCTCGATTTTTCTTACTCACCAGCCACCCGGATTAACCAGTTAATCTTCATGGTCTCGTTAGTCTTTCCTGTCAATTCGAACGTAGCGGGCTTCATCTGGTTGCCGATGAAGAAGAAGGAGTTGCTGGTTTCATTTGTTTGCTCCATCCCTATTCTCATGGATCCGCGGTCGTAGAAGACCACATAGAAGTCACCAGTTACCGGTATTGAGGGTATCATTATTCCCCTGGATAAAAAGATGCCCTCGCGAGTGGATGCAAAGTACAGATTCTGCATATCGGCAAACTTGTAAAGCAGATTCAGGTCTTTATCCCTCACCTCGACAAGGAAGTTTCGGTCCGGCAGAAAATGCTTTGTAGTGTTGTTGTATGTGGTCACACCGGTCACTTCTATTCCGCTAATCTTCCAACCGGCTTTTGGCGGCGTAAACTTGACAGCTTCGCCTACAAAGAGGCCATTAACTGCGCCAAAATCCTGGAATGTGGTGTATGGCAACAAGATCATTTCCGAGAGATTTCCGCTGTCCTCCTTGAGGATGGTTAGCTTGGAAACCGGTGCATTATTCTGAGCCATCACACCATTAATCATCGCAACGCAAAATAATACCGCCAAGAAAAATACAATTTTTTTCAAGTAGTAACCCCCATAAAGATGTAATTTCCTGTAAAATATAATGAAGCAGGAAGCAGCGCCCTTGCAGATGCAGCTCTCCTCAAGAGATGAAGTGGGCGAAATTCTGGCCCCCCATCTCTCTTGGTCTTCATGCGGCGATCCTTTTACTTCTTGAAGGCGCCTTCCAGGGGCGGGACTACTTGCTTCTTCCTAGAGAGGCACTTCTCCTTGTAGATGGAGTTATTGGCGAGCTTGCCGCCGAAAGCCTTCTCAAATCCGGCTGCAGCTACGGCATTTCCTACGAAGAGCAGATCACTGGCTTCTTTCATGACGTCCGTGAGCATAAGCACGACCATATCCAGCTTCTCCGCCTCTTTCATTTTATTCATTTCATCGAGTATGGCTGCTCTCTTGGGTGCGAGATCAGCTAGATCCATGACCTCGACCTGGCCCACGCCGGACTTGGTGCCGGAGAAGTCGAACTTCTTGAAGTCTCCCATCAGAATGTCCTTGGCGGACTTGGCGGACATGTTGCTCTTGGCCTTTAAGAGCTCCAAGCCGAACTTCATGGGGTCGACGCCCGCGATCTTGGCCAGCTTCTCCACGGCAGCCTTGTCGCGAGGGGTGCAGGTCGGGGACTTGAATAGCACGGTATCGGAGAGAATGGAGGCCACCATTAAGCCGGCCATCTGCTTGCTGATCTCCTTTTTATTCTGCTCGTAGAGATTCGCGATGATGCCTCCAGTCGCGCCTACTGGCTCGCAGAGGATAAATATGGGCTTGCCGATGGTGAGGCCGCCGATCTTGTGGTGGTCTACGATCTCGACGATGTTCTCTACGTCGAGCTTGTCCACTGCCTGGGCCATCTCATTGTGGTCTACCAGGATGACCTTCTTACCCGTCGCGTCGGTAAGCTTCTCCGGGTAGGGAACTTTGAAGTAGTCCAGCACGAACTTTGTCTCGCCGTTAAGGTCCCCTGCGACTGCTGGTACTGCCTCACTCATTCCAAGGGCATTCTTCAGGTTGGCATAGGTTATTGCAGATGTTACAGAATCGGTATCCGGGCTCTTGTGCCCAATTACATAGATCTTGTCGGTCAAGTGTTGCACCTCAGCATTGTTAATGTAGAACTTCGACTTAAAGCTTACTAGGCAGCAAAGACACACACAGGAAATTGTCGTATCTGGCTTGGGAAAACTTTATAAATTCCGGCTGCATTCAAGTAACGTCCCTTTAGAGGGCTGACATGAGCTTAGAATATGTTCTGCTGTGAATGTTGGTGCAAGAAGGGGACTACAGGCCGCGTTGATAGGTCCTTATGGTAGGATACTGACTATCTGTCTACCTATGACCATGAGACAACCCAAATGCGGTACAGACGCCCGCTACGAGGGTTACTGGGCTGACTGCGGATACCCATCGGATGACGTACCAGAGTTAGTATCGGGCGACAAAATCTATTTTCCTGCAAACTGATCAACAGCGATAATTTAATCACTCTTTAGCCCAATGCATGCAAGTGTGAAGGGACTGCTCATCACCCTGGAGGGCATCGACGGCTCGGGAAAGGGCACTGCTGCCAAAAATATTGCCGCAAAGCTAGCAGAGACAATGTCGGAAAGGAGATTGGTACTTACCGCCGAGCCTACGTCTGGACAGGTCGGAAAGATCCTGAGGGCGGAAATGGCAAGAGTGGACGACGAGACGGAATCCTCTGCAGCAAAACGTATGCAAGAGCTTTTCCTCTTCATGGCGGACCATGCCCATCATCTCACCAAGACCGTCCTTCCCGCTCTGGAAACGGGAGCAATTGTCCTGTCCGATAGATATGCCGACTCCACCGCTGCCTACCAGGGCGTGACGCTGAGAGGAATTGTGCCCGATCCGGTGTCATGGATCCAGAGCATCTACCGACCCTGGAATTTGCCCCCAGATAGAACACTGCTCTTCGTCTTAGAGCCTCATGTCGCCCTGCAAAGAATGCAGTCGCGCCAGGGACGGCAGAAGTTCGAGAGGCTTGAATTCCTGCGATTGGTGGATGAGAATTTCCGGCGCATGGCCGCCCTTGAGCCGGAGCGATTTGTGCAGATAGACGCGAAGCAGGATGCAAAAACGGTGGCGGAAGTGGCCCTAAAAGCGATCCTCAATCTCATAAGTAGTGGCTAACCTCAATTTATTATGGTTCCTCGCGATTTCGCTCTGTTAGCTTTGCAACCTTATTCTTCTTTCCCATGCCGCATTGATGGGTATTTAAAGTCAAAGCTTTCGGGACTACACTCCCGGATGTTCCAAACGACAACATCAAGAACATAGCGTTTAGAAGGTAGATGAGGGGATAGATGGACGCAATCGATGAGATCCGAAAGCTGGTCCTTGATGAGCAGTTTGAGATCACAGTGCACGCCAGGGAGAGGATGGCAGAGCGAGGTGTCTCAACTCAGGACCTGATATGTTTAATAATAAATGGAGAGATAATAGAAGATTATCCGGATGATTTCCCATATCCATCATCCTTGATACTGGGATACATTTTGGGATATGCCTTTCACGTTATGGCAGCAAAGGGCAGGAATTTGGTGAAAATTGTGACTGTTTATAGAGCGGACGAGGAAAAATGGCTCAATCATCGGACACGAAAGACGTAGATGACCTATGCCTCTGTGGCAGAGGTAAGTTGCATGACGGGTTCACCGAGCTTCGGATCCGGGTAGAGGAAACTCTGCTGGTCATAAAAAATGTTCCCGCCAGGGTATGCAATCTATGCGATGAGGCTTACATCTCGCCGGATACCTCCCGGCAGATCGACGAGGTCATGGAGAAATATCGCGCCTGCAGGCTGGTGGCAAAGCCCATTCCTGCCAGGGAAATTGATTTGCTGCAGACGGCGTGAGCAGTTTTTTCCCGCGCGAAAATGAGATAATTGGGCGATCAACCCGCCCTCATCGTCTCTCTTCCCGCCGCCAGGGCCTCGTCCAGCTTCTCCACGTTGGGCCCACCGCCCTGCGCCAGCTTCGGCCGCCCGCCGCCGCCTCCGCCCAAAGCCTGGGCCGCCGCCCGGATGATGCTGCCCGCCTTGACGCCCTTCGCCAGGCCCGACGGGCCCACGGCGGCCACGAGCGTGCCCGTAACGCTGCCCATCTTTTGTACCACGATTCTTAGGCCATCCATGATCTCGGCATCAGCTACCAGTGTCTTGAGCCGCTTGATCTTCATCTGCTGGCGTTTTTCTACCGTAAAGAATTGCCTAATCCGAGATGGCTCCCGAGATCCTGATCGCAGTCTCTGTTACCACGACGAAGCGGCCTGATAGATCCGATTCCGGGTGTGATAGGACTTTTTTCATCAGAGAGATCTTTTTAGATGGGCCGCAGTATGCGCTGCGAAGCAGTATAATGCCGCAATGAGGCATTTTCATTCGAAAGACCATATCTCCAAAATCCTTATCCATGGTTACTACTATGCGCCCTTCCGAGTAGGCTTTTTCAAGTATTATTTCGTCTTCCCATCCCCGGCAATCCTCGTAAGCAGAGGTGGCGTCATGATTGTTCTCGCGTAGCCACCTCACGACAGAAGGGCCTACGCACTCGTCAACCAGAAATCGCATCTAAACGGCCTCGGCCGCGATGGGAATGAAAGAAGCGTCTTGAAGGGTCTTGGAGGCAAAGAGGAGACAAGCATAGATATCGTCCTTCACCAAGCCGGGATACTCCTCCAGGATCTCCTCCATGGTGGTGCCATGGGCCAGGAGTCCCAGGATGTACTCCACTGTGAGCCGAGTGCCCCGGATGACGGGTTTGCCTACCATCACTTTTGGATTTATGATTATCCTTTCCAGCAGGTCTTCATTATTCACGAAGATGCTATTGGTTGCTCTTTTGATATAAATGTGGGGATAGTTCGAGAAGAGAATTCATAAGCATTGAGCTGTATGTCACCATGGGGGTGAACTGTAAATCGCAAAATAAGCTTTGTGGTGGCGACGGGTTTGGGTGCAAAAATAGTTGAGATGGAATAGATCAAGTCGCAGTTATTTCTTTTAGCCTCTGAATGGCCTGCATGGCCTTGGCGATGGCTGTTGAGCTTTAGGTGGCAAATGACCTAGACCATCGTATTGGGATGTCTTGCGCTTTAGTAATTCTATCACTGTAACGACCATTGTATCTAATAAGATATAGAAGGGACATCTCTACACACCAGAGTCCAAATTCCTGTGCAGCTATCCTGAGAGGGAATGGTAGAAGAGGATTGCTCGCATCGCCATCATCATCCAACTTTGGCCTATTCTTGATGTCATCAGGAACTATAGCCTTATTACCATGGTCCACTCCATGACGGAAGTCCGTGAGTATGGTAGCACCATCTGCTGTTTTTCTAGGGCAATGTCGTGTATCCCACATTCCGCACTTTAACTTCCTAAATCGAGTATTTTTCCAGCTATCGATTCTTAGAATATAATTATATATTAAAATATTCATTTGTATTAATAGTTGTCTGCTTGCCATTGCGCTCAAATTG
>Ga0209777_10004513_pt1 | contig 16401 bp, 13 predicted proteins | sample FrelakmetHBP12HB_FD_187147 | JGI IMG/M metagenome (GOLD analysis project Ga0209777, IMG submission 187147) | Freshwater lake sediment microbial communities from the University of Notre Dame, USA, for methane emissions studies -HBP12 HB (SPAdes)... | ecosystem: Environmental > Aquatic >...
GACAATGCCGGCGGGGGCGGTGGTGGCGGCGGAGGAGGCGGGGGTGGGGGCCGCCAGTTCGACCCGGCTGCGTTCCGGCAACGAATGCTCGATGACACGAAGAAGGCCCTGGGGGTCACGGATGACGAGTGGAAGGCGCTGCAGCCCAAGCTCGAAGCCGTCCAGAATCTGGCGCGGCAGGGGCGCATGGGCATGTTCGGGCGTGGAAGAGGACCCGGTGCCGGTGCCGGTGGCGACGCCGCCCAGCCCACGAGCGATGTGGAGAAGAAGGTGCAAGAGCTTCGCACGCTGGCTGAGAACAAGGATGCCGACCCCAAGGCCCTGAAAGACAAGCTGAAGGAACTTCGCGATGCCCGTGAGAAGTCCAAGGCCGACCTGAAGAAGGCCCAAGACGAACTGCGCGAACTGCTGACGCCGCGGCAGGAAGTGCAGCTGGTCCTCAGAGGAGTGCTGGACTAGGGGGGTGGAGCCGCTTCCTCAAGGCGGCGGGGACTGCTATGAAAGCCATCCTTTCGGAGATGAAAGCCTCTGGCTTGCTGGACAGCAACGGAGCGGAACGCGTGCTTCCGTTGCTGTCCGAAGGCCAGCCGCTGGACGAGGCGCTGGTTGCATCCGGCGTGCTAAGCGAGGAACAGACGCTCATGTTCCTTGGCGCAAAATTCGGCGTGCCGTATCTGGATCTGTCCGCCGCCAGTCTCGAGAAAGAGTTCCTGCAGCAGTTTCCAGTGCGCGTGCTCCTCAAACACCGGCTCCTGCCTGTCCGTCTTGAGAACGAGGCCGTTTTGGTCGCCTCCTCCCGCCTTTTTGACACGACGGGCCTGGACGAGCTGCGGATGGCCACTGGCCTGGACTGCCGTCTGGCCCTGGCGCCGGCGGCCGAGATCGAGCGCTGCACGCGCAGATACCTGGGCGTCGGCGCGGATACGATCGAAACGATGGCCAGTGAAGCCGAAGCCCCAGGGGTTTCGGTGCTGCAGGACGAACAGGATGACGTTGATCTGTCGAGCGCCTCCGGTGAGGCCTCCATCATCACCTTCGTCAATCAGGTGCTGGCCGAGGCCATCCAACTGCGCGCCACGGATGTGCATTTCGAGCCCTTTGAGCGCGAGCTGCGCTTGCGCTACCGCATAGATGGCGAGTTGCAGGAAGTCAATGTGCCGCCGCAGATCAAGCAGTTCCAACCGGCCATCATCTCGCGCTTGAAAATCCTGGCGCAGTTGAACATCGCGGAGAAGCGCCTGCCCCAGGATGGGCGCATAAAGCTCAAGATTGGCGGCAACGAGCTCGACGTGCGCGTATCGGTAATACCGATGCTGCATGGCGAAGGCGTGGTGCTGCGCCTGCTCAACCGCAGCAGTGCTCTGCTGGGGCTGGAGCAACTGGGCATGTCGGCGGAAGACCGGGAGCAGATTGCGCGCATTCTGGAATTGCCGCACGGCATCTTCCTGGTCACAGGGCCGACAGGCAGCGGGAAGACCACCACCTTGTATGCCGCGCTTTCAAAAATCAACGACGCGGAGCGCAAAATCATCACCATCGAGGATCCGGTCGAGTATTACCTGCGCGGGATCAACCAGATCCAGGTCAACACGAAATCGGGGCTGACCTTTGCGCTGGGCTTGCGGTCCATTCTGCGCCACGATCCCGATGTGGTCCTGGTGGGCGAGATTCGCGACTACGAGACGGCGGAGATCGCCGTGCAGGCCTCGCTGACGGGGCATCTGGTGTTCTCCACGCTTCACACCAATGACGCGCCGGGGGCGCTCACCCGCTTGGTGGACATGGGTGTGGAGCCCTACCTGGTCGCTTCCTCGCTGGAAGGCGTGCTGGCCCAGCGCCTGGTGCGTTTGATCTGCTCGAAATGCCGCGAGGAATACCAGATTCCGGCGCAGACCACGGTGCGCCTGGAGCCGGGCCGGGAAGTGCCCAAAGTGACTTGGCGCGGAAAAGGCTGCCGGGAGTGTCAAGGCACGGGCTACCACGGGCGCACCTGCATCTGCGAACTGATGACGGTCACGGAACAGGTCCAGTCGGCCATCCTGGACCGCACCTCCGCGGGGGAGATTCGCAAGATCGCCACAAGGCAGGGCATGCGCAGCTTGCGCAGCGACGGTTGGCGGCTGGTGCTCGAAGGCCGCACGACCGTCGAAGAAGTGCTGCGGGCAACGAAAGATGAGCCCGCGAACGGGCACTAAATGGATTTTGGATTTTAGATTTTGGATTTTGGATTGAACAGCAAGCGCGGAGGCAGAGAAGGGATTGGGGATTCAGGTTCTGGATTGAGTTCTTCTTCCTGTCACGCGAAGATTTAGGGCGTTAGCAGTACAGAGAAGGAGCAGAAGACGGGGAAACTGAATCCCGTTCTGCCTTTGTGTGTTCTGCGGTGAATGGTCAGGGGAAGCAGGCATGCCAGTGTTCGCTTACAAGGCCTTGGACCCCAAAGGGGCGGAAAACGCCGGGACACTCTCGGCGGACAGCCGCGCCGCCGCTGTGGAGCAGGTGATGCAGCAGGGCTTTGTGCCCATTGTGGTGCAGGAACGCGCCGAGCCGGCGCCTGCGCCCGCCAAGAAGAACGTGCCTTTGGGCCGCGTGCCCCAGGCACAAGTCGAAGCCTTTACACGCGAAATGTCCAACTTATTGGGCGCCGGCGTGCCGCTCAGCCGCGCGCTCAACATCATCATCCGCGAGACCAGCCAGGCCGCGACGCGCGCGCAATGGACGGCCATCCACGACGACGCCGTGTCGGGAAGCTCCCTGGCGGATGCGCTGGGGAAATGGCCGCGGACGTTCCCCAAGGTTTACGTGGCGATGGTGCGGGCCGGGGAGACGGGCGGCTTCCTGGACATGGTCCTGGCCCAGATATCCGACTTCCAAGCGCGGGAGCAGGATCTGAAGGGAAAGGTCAAAGCGGCGCTGGTATATCCCATGGTCCTTGCCACGCTGGCCACTGCGGTGGTGATTTTCCTTTTGACCTACTTCATCCCCCGTTTCTCAGGGATATTTCATGATTTTGGCGGCTCGCTGCCGGTGCTGACGCGCGCGATTGTCACGGCCAGCGAGCTGGTGATGAAGCATGGCGGGATGGTGCTGGGCGCGGCGGTGCTGTTGTTTCTGCTGCTCAGGCGCGCGCTGGCCTCGGATTCCGGACGCCGCGCCGTGGAGAGGATCGTGCTCCGCACCCCGCTCCTGGGCATGGTAGTGGCGCGTTTTGCCCTGATCCGCTTCTTCCGCATGTTGGGCACTTTGCTGGGCGCCGGCGTGGGGCTGATCAGCGCCCTGCGCGTGGCCAAGGAGGCCATCGGCAACCAGATCCTGTCCGATACGGTGGGTGTCGCCGTTGAGGAAGTCCAGCAAGGCGCGAGTCTTTCGAAGAGCTTGTCCAAGAGCAGCCAGCTCTTTCCGCCATCGGTCGTGGAGATGATTGCGATTGCCGAGGAAACGGGACGCCTGGACAAAGAGCTGCAGCGCATCTCCGTCTCGTTCGAGGGCGATCTGGACCGCCGGCTGCGCATGCTGGTGGCGCTGGCGGAACCGTTGTTGCTGTTTGTGATGGCGGCCATCATCGGCGTGATCGTCGTGGGCATGCTGCTGCCTTTGTTTCAGCTTCAAGAACTCATCCACTGAGGAACACCTGGGGAAAGTGAGGTAGGGCCATGGCCGACAAGAGAATGCGTGAGGAATCCGGGCGTGCGCGGGGTTTCACACTGATCGAGCTGCTGCTGGTGCTTGTGATTCTCGCCGTGCTGGCCGCGGTGGTTGTGCCCAAGTTCACCAAGCGCTCGGAACAGGCGCGGATTGCGGCTGCGAAGACCGACATCGCCAACCTCGACACCGCCTTCGATGCCTTCGAGATCGACACGGGCCGCTACCCCAGCAGCGAGGAAGGCATGAAGGCGCTGATGGAGCAGCCCTCCAGTGCCAAGGACTGGAAAGGCCCATATCTGAAACGCCTCGTGCTGAATGATCCCTGGGGCAACCCCTACGTGTACCGCTGTCCAGGCCAGCACAATCCCAGCAGCTACGACTTGTACTCATTCGGACCTGACGGTCAGGAAGGCGGCAGCGATGACATTGACAATTGGACGCAGCGCTGAGGCGCCGCGGCCGGCCGCGGGCTTCACGCTCTTGGAACTCGTGCTGGTGATGCTGCTCGTCAGTCTGCTGATGGGCCTGGCCGCTCCCTCCCTGCGCGGCTTCATACTTGGGCGCAAGAGCGCGGACGCCGCCGCACAACTGATAGCTCTGGCGCAGTACGCGCGCAACCGGGCGGTGAGCAGCGGCTCCAACTACCGCTTGAACCTGGATACAGCGGAAGGGGCGTACTGGCTGACGGTCCAGAAGGGGGTGGATTTCCAGGAGTTGGGCACCGAGTTTGGGCGGCGTTTTTCTCTGCCTGAGCGCGTCGAGGCCACTTGGCTGCCATCTCAGTATGCGGCGCATGATTACATTGAGTTCTTCCCCGATGGGCGCACGGAAGCAGTGAACCTGCGGCTCGTGGACAGGGATGGCCAGGTCTTTGAAATCGGGTGCCAGTCGGAAACGGAGCCGCTCACCGTGCTTCAGAAAGGCAGCCGATGAGCGCCGTGCGACGCCCAGGCGGGTTTACGCTGATGGAAGTGCTCGCGGCCATCGTCCTGATCGCCATCGTGTTGCCCGTGGCGATGCATGGCATCTCGCTGGCCGCCTCCTTGGCCGACACGGCCAGGCACAAGGCTGAGGCGGCCGTACTCATCCACTCGAAGCTCAACGAGCTGCTGGCTACAGCCGAGTGGCAGAGCGGCAATCTGAGCGGCGACTTCAGCCCGGACCATCCGGAGTTCCGCTGGACTGCGGAACTCGCAGCGTGGCAGACAACTACGCTGCAGCAGTTGAACCTGCATGTGTTCTGGAATGCCGGCGGGCAGGAACGGAATGTGACTGTTTCGACGTTGGTGGATACGGAAGCGAACTGATGCGCAGGCTAGTGCGCGGTTTTACCTTGCTGGAGCTGCTGGTCGCGATCGCGCTCATGACGCTGATCTCCGGCTCCCTGTACGCCAGCCTCTACGTGGGCTTCAAGGCGTACCATTCCGGCACGGACGCCGTGGGACCGGCGCGCACAGCGGCTCTGGCCCTGGAACTGCTGCGGCAGGATTTCGACGCGGCGCTGCCGCCCACGGGCATTCTGGCTCAAGCCTTCGAGGGCACGGCCGGCGCCGGGGCGAACGGCTCCGCTTCGCTGGAGTTCTACTCCGCCGCGCACTCGCCCAAGGAGGGCGAAACAGCCTGCGACATACGCAAAGTGGATTTGTCGGTTGAGACGCCGGATGGGGAGACCCAGCCAGTCCTGATGCGGCGGATCACCACAAACCTGCTGGCCAGCGGCGTGGCTGTGGTGCGCGAACAGGTGCTGTGCCGCCGCGTCAAGTTGTTCGGCCTGCGCTACTTTGATGGCACGGCCTGGCAGGACACCTGGGACTCTGCGGGCCAAGGCGACATTCTGCCCCTGGCTGTGGAGGTGACCCTTGAGTTTGCGCTGGAGGCGGAACGGGCGGACGGCCCCGGACGGACCTACCGGCTTGCGCATGTGTATGGCATCCCCTGCGGCCGTGCGGTCACGGCGGATCAGTGAGGTTGGGAATGATAAGCAAGGATGAGGGATGAAGGATGAAGGCTGAAGGCATGGCCCCTAGAGGTTCGTGTTTCTCCCTTAAGGCTCCAGCCTTGGCCTTTGCGCGTCCAGGCTCACACCTTCATCCTTCATCCTTCAGCCTTCATCCTTCATCTGGCACAGTGCTCATTGTTGCGGTTGGCATCATGATTGTCTTAACGGGTCTGGTCCTGGTCTTTTCCCGGCAGATGCGCGTGGAAGCACTGGCATCCGGCAACCTGCTTGCCTCGGTTCAGGCGGATGGGGTCGTGAGCGGAGCCGCCCGCTATGTGGCCAATTGCCTGGCCAACAACCAAGACCGGACCACGCTCGATTCCGAGATTCAGGCGGAAGCCGTGCCGCTAGGCGACGGCATGTTCTGGATTATCCGGCCCAATCCGGAGGACGAGCGCCAGTATGCCTTTGGGCTGGTGGACGAATCGTCCAAGCTCAACATAAACACCGCCACTGTGGACATGCTCATCTGCCTGCCGGGGATGACCTCGGAACTGGCGGCTTCCATTGTGGACTGGCGCGATTCGGACAGCGTGATCACGGATGGCGGCGGAGCCGAGGATTCGTATTACCTGGCGCTGGCGGAACCATACTACTGCAAGAACGCCCCTTTCGAGACTCTCGACGAACTGCTGCTCGTCAAGGGCGCCACGCGTGAGCTGCTGTACGGCGTAGATGCGAACCGCAATGGCGTGGTGGATGATGAGGAAGCCGGGCGGCAAGGCCCCCTGACCGATCTCAACGGCCTGGGTCAGTGCGGTGTCTGCAAGTACATGACCGTCTACAGCCGCGAGCCGAGCCCTCCCACAAAGAAGGGGAAAAAATCTTCGCAGCCTCCTCCGGCCGGGCGGATCAACGTCAACACCGCCCCGCGCGAAGTGCTCCTGTGCCTGCCTGATCTGACGGCCAGCGACGTGGATCAGCTTATTGCGGTGCGCACCGCCAGCGGGCCCGACCTGTCAAACGTCGCCTGGGTCGCCCAGGTGCTTCCGCCTGCGGCCCTGCAGAAGATCGCCCCTTTGATCACCGTGAATTCGTACCAGTTCTCAGCGGACATCGTCGGTGTCAGCGCGAATGGGCGCGGCTTCAAGCGGGTCCGCTATGTGTTCGACCTTTGTACCGTGCCGCCCCGCATCCTTTACTGCCAGGACCTGACGCATTTTGGGTGGCCGCTCAGCGCCGCGATCCTGCAGGCGCTGCGTTCAGGCGGACAGGTTCCTGGCGCAGCGGTGGACTCGTTTTCTTTGGAGAAGCGGTAATGGGCCACAGGAGTCTCGGCATAGCGCTCGGCAATCGTGCCATGCAGGTTGCGGAGATGGATGCCACTTCCAGTGGACACCACTTGGTCCATGTGGCTGAATTCCAGTTCGGCGAGCCGGATTCGCTGCAAGAACCGAGCGCCTTGGGCCAGAAGCTGGCGCAGTTCCTGAAGCAGCACGGGTTTTCCGCCAGCCAGACCGTCATCGGCTTGCCGGCGCAGTGGCTGATGCTCAAGGAGAAGACGCTGCCGCCGGCCTCGGCCGAGATGCTGAACAATATGCTGCTCATTCAGGCGGAACGGGATTTCTCCCTGGAATTGGCGGATCTGACTCTCGACTATGTCCCCGGCCGTGAAACGGGTGAAGGACGGGCTGTCATGCTGGTCGCCGTCCTGCGTGAGCGCATCCAGCAGATTCGGTCGCTCGCCGATGCCGCGGGCCTGAAACTCCAGGCGATCACCGCCACTACGTTGGCGCTTGCCAACGCCTCACGGAAGGACCAGGTCCTCCATTTTGGAACGAACGGCGTTGAGCTGGCCACGTGCGACAGCGACGGATTGCCGCGCCTGTGTCATGTCGCTCCTGGTTCAGTGTTCAATAACCCGGAGGGCCGGCCCGCGGCCGTGCAGTTGGCCGGCGAGTTGCGCCGGGTGCTGGCCTTGACTCAGCGGAGCGCCGGTGCCGCTGGAATGCAGGTGTGGGACGACACCGGCGTCGCGGCGGCCTTGATTCGGGATCTGGCGTTGGAGTTGGGAATGCCGCTCAGCCTCGGTGAGCATTTCGAGGGTGTTGCGGTGGAGGGGCTCGGGTCTGCGCACGCCGCGGCCGTTGCCGCCGTGGCCCTCTGCCAGTTCCACCCCAAACTTGCGCCCGTGGACCTGCTCCATTCGCGCCTGGCGGTCAAGCCGCCCGCGAAGCTCAGTTCGCGAGCCATCTGGGGCGCCGTGGCGGCCGTGGCGCTGCTGTCGGGTGCGGCTTACATGCTTTTCGACTGGCATCAGAGCGCCGTGGAGGTTGCGGAATTGCGTCAGAAGCGCGATGAGATGAAGGAGCAGATCGGGACCGCGAAGAGCTTCATTGAGCGGGTCAACGCCACCCGCACCTGGTACGACCGCCGGCCCAATTACCTCGAGTGCTTGCGCACCATCACGCTCTGTTTCCCTGTAGAAGGCCGGGCCTGGACATCCAACCTTTCCTTGCGTGAAGACATGCGTGGGATTCTGAATGGCCGCGCTGTGGACGAAAAGAGCGTGCTGGACGTGTTGGACCAGATGAAATCAAGCCGCGCGCTGGCAGGCGTGAAGCTCCTGCAAATGCGCGGCAGCGGAACGAAGAATGCCGAGATCACGTTTGGAATCAGCTTTGCATTCCGCGGCACGGAGCAACGGTGAACATGTCGAAGCGTGAAAAAGCCCTGGTCTTCGGCACATTGGGAGTTTTGCTGCTCCTGGCGGCCGACTACTATGTGCTGAGCCCCTTCCTGGAACGGCAGGAACTACTGCAGGCGCAGCGCGAGCAGATCCTGTCCGATATTGGCCGCGCGCGCAAGCTTGTGAATGAGCGCAAGGAGTTGGCGCCCAAGTGGAACAGTCTGGTGTCCAATGGACTGAAGGGCGGCCCTTCCGAGGCCGAAGGCCAAGTGCTCCATGCGCTCAAGGACTGGGCCAAGGAGACCGGCCTCACGCTTTCATCCATCAAGCCTGACCTTCCCGAATCCAAGGAACAGCTCAAGGAGATCCATGTGCAGGCCACCGGCACGGGGCCCCTGGATGGCGTCGCGAAGTTCCTGTGGAAGATGCAATCCGCCGCCTTCCCTTTGAAGGTTGTTGAATTCCAGCTCGGCTCGCGAACCGATGGGGCGGATGACCTGTCGCTCCAGATCAAAGCCTCGACGCTCTACTTTGCGCCTGAGCAACGGGCCGCGAAAGCGGAGAAAAGCGGCCCCGGAGGCGCGAAATGAAGCCACCGCTCTTGGCCCTGCTTGCGATCTGGATTTCGTGCCAGGCCCAGCCGTCCGACGCCGAGATGCAGGCGCCGGATGGGAACTCGGGTTGGGAGCAGTACCGGATTCTGGTTCAGCGCAATATCTTCGCCAGAGACAGAGGGCGAATGCGCCACGCCAGCAAGGACTCCGACGAGATGGGCCCACCCGCCCCAAAGGTGGATGCCGAAACCGTACTGCTTGGAGTACTGGATAAAGACGGCCAGCTCGTGGCCTTTCTGGAGAACACCAGGACGGCGGCCGTGCAGATGCTGCACACGGACGACCCTGTCGCGCGCGGGAAGGTTGGCGCAATCACGCTTGACAGCATCGAGTACGTGTGTGGCGGATCGAGTGTGCTTGTGGGCGTCGGGAAAAACCTGGAAGGCGGCGCGACCGCCGCACTGGGCGAGAGCTTCAAATCCCCGGTAACCGATTCCAGCGGCAATCCTGTTCCTGCAGACACGAATTCCGTTCTTGAGCGGCTGCGCAAGAAGCGGCTGGAGGAAATGAACAAATGAGAATCGCACATACTCTTGAGGAGAGGCAGACCGTCTGGTTGTGCCTTGGCCTGGCCATGGCGGCCTGCCTTCTGGCCGGGTCCGCGGTCCGCGCCGAGGAGTTGCCAGCGCCTCAGCCGCGAAACATTAAGATGAACTTCAAGGACACGCCGATGGAGACGGTGCTGGAACAGCTCTCCGAGATGACCGGCCTGGTGGTCCTCAAGGATTTCACGGTCGAAGGCCGCATCACCATTATCAGCAAGCAAGACATGAATGTGGATGAGGCCGTTGCGCTGCTGAATTCCGTGCTCAAGGAAAAAGGGTATGTCGGCGTCCGCACCGGCCGCATCCTGAAGCTGGTGAAGCTGGATGAGGCCAAGAAGCGGAATATCCCCGTAAAAACCGGGAGCGATCCCGCCCTGATCGAGGCCAACGATGATGTCATCACGCAGGTTATCCCCATCCGCTACATTGATGCAATTCAACTCAAGAAGGATTTCGCGCCGCTGGTCCCTTCGTACGCGGACCTGTCCGCCAACGCGAGCAGCAATACGCTGATCCTGACGGACACGGGCGCCAATATCCGCCGCATCGTCGAGATCATCCACGCTATGGACACGCAGTCCACGGTCGTGGCCGAGGTCAAGGTTTTCCAGCTCAAGTTCGCCAACGCGGCCAGCGCCGCCAGGCTGATCAACGAGATCTTCAGGGAGGACCAGGCGCAACAACAGGGGAACGTGCCGTTCTTTCTGCGCGGCGCGGCCGCCTTCATGGGCCGTGGGGGGGACGGTGGCGGGCGCCGTGGCGGGGGCGGAGGCGGCGCCGCTGCTCCGGGCTTTGGCCCAGGCCTGCCTGGCGTTGGACCAGGGGCCAATCAACCGGAGGAACAGGGCCAGCGCATCCGCAAAGTCACGGCTTCGGCCGATGATCGCACCAACTCGGTTGTTGTGTCGGCAGGCCCGGATACCATGCCCATCGTTTCCCAGGTGCTTAAGGACTTGGATTCCAACCCCACCGAGGACCAGAGTGTCTTCGTCTACAAGTTCAAAAACGCACAGGCGGCCAATCTCGAATCCGTTATCAACGCGATATTTGGCGCTTCAGGGCAAGGGCTGTCGCGGTCGGCAACCACGCAACGGACCCCCGGGGGCCAGGGAACGAACGTGCAGCGCTCTTCCTCTTCGGGCCGCATGCCGGGATCCAACGTCAGCAGCCCCACGTTACAGCCGTTCAACATGGGGCAAGGGCAGTTCAGGGGTGGGGGCGGTTTTGGCAACCTGCCTGCCGGTGTGCAAGGCGGCGACCTGACCGGCCAGGTGTACGTGGTCGCGGACATAGACAGCAATTCGCTGATTGTTCTGACGGCCACAAAGAACCTCGACCGTGTCAAGGCCATCCTCGCCGATCTCGACAAGCCTGTGCCGCAAGTCCTCATCAAGGTGCTTATCGCCGAGGTGACGCATGAGAAGAACGATGACCTGGGCCTGGATGTGTCCGTTCTCACCAAAGGTACGATGCAGTCCACCGTGCAGGATCTGGGTGTGGCCAGCGCGACTGGCGGCCTGATCACGAAGATCGTGGCTGCGGACAAGGACCTTACAGTCACCCTGCGCGCGCTTCAGACCTTGGGCAAGCTCGACATCCTGTCCCGCCCGTACATCATGGCCAGCGACAATCAGCTTTCCTCGATCACGGTCGGATCGGAGGTGCCCTTCATCATCAGCAGCCGCACCACGGACACAGGCCAGACCATCAATACTATCCAATATCAGGACATAGGCATCATCCTCAACGTGACGGCCCATATCAACGCGGAGGGGCTCGTGATTATGGACGTGGCGCCTGAAGTATCGGACCTGACAGGCACGACTGTCCCCATCTCGACCGGCGTGACCGCGCCGGTATTCGCGAAACGTTCCGCGCAAAGCCGGGTAGGAGTGAAGGACGGCCAGACCGCCGTTATCGGCGGCTTGATGCAGGACAAGAAGACCGAGAATGTGACGGCCGTTCCATTCCTCAGCAAGATGCCCGGCTTGGGCACGTTGTTTCGCCACAAGACGGTAGATAAGACCAAGACAGAGCTCTTGATCTTCCTTACGCCGCACGTGGCGCTGGAGCCCGGCGATCTGAAGCGGATGGCTGACAAGGAGAAGGCCGCCTTGAAACTGACGCCCAGCGCCGTCGCCCCTGGCGCCTTCCAGGAACACATGGATGGCATGGAACGCGGCGGCGAATTCGTGAAGCCGGAGGAGGCCAGGCCTCCCAAGGACGCCCCCGCCGCGCCGGCGCCTTTGGAGCAGCGTAAGCCGTAGCAGATCCGCCTCGTCCTCCTCTCAAGGTCGAGACGAGGGAAGCGGGATGGCTCTATTTCCTTTTCCTAACAGGAAAGAGGACCGGTCCCAAGTCCGGAAGGGGGAAGGATGAATGCGCAAGACCTTTCCGAATTCCTTGAAAGCCTGGAACGCCCCCTCAGCACAGGTGAGCAGATAGCGGCAGCCACTGTCATCAGGAATCACCGGCTTGAGCTTGAGCGGTTCATCAAGCAAAAGAATGCCGAAGAGCGGTTTGATCTCGCGGCCCATTACAAGCAGTTGATCCAGCGCCACGAGGCACCACCGCGGGGACCAATTTTTGACGAAGACAGATGTTCGCTGTATCGCCCCTATTACTCGCCTCGCCCGCGCAATTCGCTCACGCTCCCCACGGCCCGTCCTGGGCTGAGAACAGTTGGTTACCTGTTGTTTGCCGGGATAGTCTTAGGTGTCGCCGCCATATTTTATACTGCCGCGCGCTATCTCACGGATATCAGTGATCTTCGGGAGCAGCAGATGCAGGAATTCCAACCGCATATTTTCAAGAAGCACGCGCGGGGGCTGCATGAGGAAAAGGGCCCACGCAAGGAATCACAAGTCCAGAAGGAGAAGGAGGAGTAAAGGCCGGAGAAGCGCTTGCGTTGTTAAGTCAAACAATGCTATTGAGTTTAGCGTTAGTAATGTAAGCGAATCCCCGGTGGGGAAACGTTTACATTGGTTCTGCGAAACTCAATAGTTTGAGGCCGAAGCCGGCACGATTCCACCGCCCTCGTACTCTTGCGGCTCTGGCTGCTTCCGACCCCGCCTCCGCCGCAGACGGTCAAGCATGATATACACAACGGGAGTCGTATAAAGGGTCAGCGTCTGGCTGGCAATCAGTCCGCCCACAATGGCGATGCCCAGCGGCCGGCGCATTTCCGACCCTGAGCCGTGTCCAATCGCCATCGGCAACCCGCCCAGCATGGCGGCCATGGTGGTCATCATAATGGGCCGAAAACGCAGCAGGCAGGCCTGCCGTATCGCCTTGGCAGGCTCGAGGCCCTCCGTACGCTCGGCATCCAGCGCGAAATCTATCATCATGATCGCGTTCTTGTTAACGAGACCGATGAGCAGGATGATGCCGATCAGACCCATGACGTCGAGGGGGTAGCCGCAGAGTATGAGCGCTACCAGCGCGCCCACGCCCGCGGAAGGGATCGTCGAGAGGATGGTCAAGGGGTGAACCAGGCTTTCATAGAGCACCCCCAGGATTATGTAGATGGCCAGGATCGAAGTGCCAATCAGCCACGGCTGGGAGGAAAGCGTGTCCTGGAAGGCCTGGGCGGTGCCCTGGAAACTGGCGCGCAGGCCCGGCGGCAGACCCAGTTCGCGCGTCGTATCCTCGATCAAGTCCGAGGCCTGCCCCAGCGACACTCCGGGCGCCAGGTCGAACGACAAAGTCACCGAGGGGAACTGGCCCTGGTGGTTGACAACCAGGGGCAGGGGGCCGCGCACCAGCCGCGCCACGTTGCGCAAGGGTATCTGTCGTCCTGTGCGTGCGGACTTGACGTAGATTTTGTCGAGCGCCACGGGGTCCTCTTGCAGCGCCGGATCAACCTCGAGCACCACGCGGTATTGATCCAGCGCCCCGTAGATGATCGCCACCTGCTGCTGGCCGAAGGCGTCGTAGAGGGCCGCATCCACGTCCAGTGGAGAAACGCCCAGGCGCGAGGCCGCATCGCGGTCAATGAACAGGCGCGCTTCCAGACCACCCAGCGTCTGGTCTGTCGTAACACCCACCAACTGTTTCAGGCCTTTGAGCCGCTCCAGCAACTTCGGCGTAAAGGCGTTCAGTTCGCCGACGTCCACGTCGGAGAGAGTGTATTGGTACTGCGACTTGGACATGCGGCCGCCTACCCGCACGTCCTGCACGGGCACCAAGAACATATTGATCCCGCGCACCTTGGCGGCCTCGCGCCGCAAATCCGCCATGACCTCGACAATCGTGTGCGTCCGCTGGCCAATAGGCTTTAAGTCAACAAAGACCCGGCCCGTGTTGGCGATGGCGTTGAAACCCGAGGCGCCGATGGACGAACTGAAGTTCGCGACGTCGGTGTTGGCGCGCAGCACCTTGGCGATGGCTTGCTGGCGCTTGTACATTTCTTGAAACGAAATGTCGGCGGGGGCTTCGGTAGTCACCGAAATGCGTCCCGTGTCCTGCTGCGGGAAGAAGCCCTTGGGCACCACGACATACAGGTACAAGGTCGTAATCAGGGTCGCCACCGTTACTGCGAAGGTCGCATACTTGTGGCGCAGCACGATGTCGAGCCCCCACGTGTATAGCGCCAGCAGTTTTTTGAATGCGCCCTCCGCAGCCGAATCAAACCAGCCGCGCGGCGCAGACTTGCCCCGGATGTCCCGGCTGGTAGCCAGGTAGGCGCACAGCATGGGCGTGCCGGTGAGCGAAAGCAGGCAGGAAACGGCTATGGCCATGCTGAGCGTGACCGCGAACTCGCGGAACAGCCGCCCGATCAGGCCGCTCATGAACAACAGCGGGATGAAGACCGCGATCAACGAAATGCTCATTGAGACCACGGTAAAGCCGACTTGGCGCGCGCCGGCGAGCGCCGCCTGCATCGGACGGTCCCCGGCTTCATGGTGCCGCGTTACGTTTTCGATCACCACGATCGCGTCGTCCACCACAAAGCTCACTGCCACCGACAACGACATCAGGGAGAGGTTGTCCACGCTATAGCCGCAGAGGTACATCCCGGCAAACGTGCCTGCCAGGGACAGTGGCACCGCGGATGCCGCGGCGAACGTGCTCCACATCCGCCGCAGGAACAGGAACACGATCATTACCACCAGGCAGATGGTCAGAGTGAGCGTGCGTTGAACGTCCGCGACCGAATCGCGGATGGTAAGCGTGCGGTCGCTCAAGACCGAGACTTTGACCCCCGCCGGCATCCAGCGCTCGAGCTGCGGCTGCAATTCCTTCACCGCGTCCACCGTCTCGATGACGTTGGCCCCGGGCTGCTTGAAAATGATGACCAACACCGATCGGTCGGTGTTGAACCAGGCGGCCTGCCGCGTGTCCACAGTGCCGTTAATCACCGAGGCCACGGAACTGAGGCGCACCACGTTGCCGTTCTGGGCGCGCAGCACCAGGGGGCTGTAGCCTTCGGCCCTGAAGAGTTGATCGTTGGCCGAGATCATATAGGCATTGTCGGAGCCGTTCAGGCTGCCCTTAGGACCGTGCGCATCGGCGGACCTGAGCAGAGCGCGCACGTCCTCAAGCCCCAGTCCCATGGCCGCCAATGCCGTGGGATTGACGCGCACGCGGACGGCGAACTTCTGCGCGCCGGTAAGGAAGACCTGGGCGACGCCGGGCACTTGCGCTATGCGCTGCGCCAGGATGGTCGAGCCGGCATCGTAAATCTTGCTCAACTCCAGCGTGTCTGAAGTGAGCGCCAGGATGAGGATGGGCGCGTCGGCGGGATTGGACTTGCGCCAAGTGGGCGGCATGGGCAGGTTGGTGGGCAGTTCGGCCCGCGCCGAGTTGATCGCAGCCTGCACGTCCCGCGCCGCCAAGTCCACGCTGCGGTCCAGGGTGAACTGTACGGTCACGCTGGCTGAGCCCACACCACTGATACTGGTCAACTCGCTCACACCCGCAATCTGCCCGAGCCGGCGCTCCAGCGGCGCGGCCACTGAAGAGGCCATGGTCTCAGGATCGGCCCCAGGCAACGCCGCGTTGACCATGATGGTCGCATAGTCTACGCGCGGGAGCGCCGCGACTGGCAGGAAACGGTAAGCAATTACCCCCAGCAGCATGACCGCGACCATCATCAGCGAGGTGCCGATCGGACGGTGAATGAAAGGTCCTGATAGGTTAACGTCGCTCATTGCTGCCGGCTATTTTCCACTGGCCGCCTCCGTGCCCTCCAGGTTCGCCGTGGTGAAGCCTGCGGCGCCAAGGAGGCGCACCACCTGCGTCTTCAGCCAATCCATCGCCAGATAGATGACAGGCGTGGTGTAGAGCGTCAAGACTTGGCTCAGGAGCAGGCCGCCTATGATGGCCACGCCCAACGGGCGCCGCAACTCGGAACCCGGCCCGCTGCCCAAGGCCAGTGGCACCGCTCCCAGCAAGGCAGCCATGGTGGTCATCATGATGGGGCGGAAACGAAGCAGGGAGGCCCTGAAGATCGCGTCGCGCGGCGCCTGCTTGTCCACGCGCTCGGCCTCCAGCGCGAAATCTATCATCATGATGGCGTTCTTCTTCACGATCCCGATCAACAGTACGATGGCGATAATCCCGATGATCGAAAGGTCATGGCCGCACAGGCGCAGGGCCACCAGCGCGCCAATCCCCGCCGAGGGCAGCGTGGAGATGATGGTGAAGGGGTGAATGAGGCTTTCGTAAAGCACGCCCAGCACAATATAGACGGCCACTATCGCCGCCACGATCAGCCAGGGCTCGCCAGCCAATGACGACTGGAACTCGGCGGCCTCCCCGGCGAAGGACCCTTCCACCGTCTCCGGCATCCCAATCTCGCGCTCGGCAGCCTTGATGGCGAGCACCGCGTCGCTAAGCGATTCCCCCGGGGCCAGGTTGAAGGAAAGCGTCACCGCCGGGAATTGCGCCTGATGGTTGAGCGCCAGCGGCGCACTGCGGCGCACCAGCTTCGTCACTGAAGACAACTTGACTTGCGTTCCCGAGGCC
>Ga0209777_10004514_pt1 | contig 16397 bp, 14 predicted proteins | sample FrelakmetHBP12HB_FD_187147 | JGI IMG/M metagenome (GOLD analysis project Ga0209777, IMG submission 187147) | Freshwater lake sediment microbial communities from the University of Notre Dame, USA, for methane emissions studies -HBP12 HB (SPAdes)... | ecosystem: Environmental > Aquatic >...
TTATCGATGACCCCAAGCTCATTGAACAAATTGCCGAGCACAAGTACCGCCAGAACCAGAAAATGTTTCCCGGGCCGACAGCGCTGGTCCAGAAAAACACCTATAAAAATTGCAGTGTGGTGGCTGTGTGTTACAAGAAAGGTCACGGCAACCATTGGTGTGCCTGGATGTGTATTCAGAATATGGCGCTGGCCGCCACCGCGGAAGGATTGGGCATTGTCCCTTCGGAGTTATGGGCAGAAGACCAGGTCGCTGTGGAAAAATTGCTTGGTTTGCCGGTGGACTACAAACTTGCAGCCATAGCACTCATAGGGCGGCAAAAAGGATATCCCAAGGTCCCCAAGGTGAAACGCCGACCGGAGTGGAGCTGGCTCCACCGAAACCAGTTCGGCACCAAACCATAAAGCAGAAAGATTCTTTTTGGAAAGGGGAAGAATCTATTCATGAACTTCTGAAATTATCTTTTCCAAAAAGATTAATTTGTTTTTGATTGTAAGAGATCCTTACCCAAGAAAAAGGCCTTCCCCAGAAACTGGCCGATACCATAATAACTCCGGCTGTCCGGGGCCCAGAGAACCGGCTTTATCTTGGTGATGTCCGGCCCTTTCTCGCCAAGCACCTCTTCATCCACCTTGACATCCAGGATTTCACCGATGAATTGGGTATGCAAACCGATCTTGAAGTGTTGGATCACTTTGCACTCCAATACGAAAGGGAATTCTTTGACATAAGGGGCATCCACCAAATCGCTCTTGACAGGCGTTAGGCCTGATACCGCGAACTTATCCTCGTTTCTTCCCGAGGCGATGCCGAAATAATCCGCCTGCCTGAGGTACGACTCGGTGGGCAGGCTGATGGTAAAGGCCTTTTGCTCCATAAGATTACCGTAAGTGTAGGTGGCCTCCCTAAGCGCGATGGCCACGCAGGGGGGAACAGAGCAGCAAATCCCTCCCCAGGCCGCGGTCATGACGTTGGGTTTGCCGTCCCGGTCATAAGTGCCCACTACAAAGACGGGAGTGGGATAAACTATGGTTTTTGCGCCTATGGACTTTTTCATGGGATACCTCCATTTGAAATAAATGTTGTTTTATTGAAAGAAAGGGGAAATTGGATAGGGCTGTCACAACTGAGTAAAATTATACTAAGGATTCAAGGAGCCGAGGGTCCAAGGACCGCAGGGCGGAATGAAAGGCATGGAAGTTAAAACCACGCGGTTCCCCGGAGGGGAACCTTTTCTATAACTCGACGCCGGCCTCCTTGGGAGGCCTCTTCTATAGGTCGGCATAGCCGACCGGCTGAACCCTCGAATCCTAGAATCCTCGAATCCCTGAATCCTGTTTTTATCTAAAGTCCCAGATAGGTCTTGCGAATGATTTCGTTTTCCATTAGCTGTTCGCCCGTCCCCTGGGCGATGATTTTCCCGGCGGAAAGGACGTAGTTGTTTTTGGTCATCTTAAAGACCGAACTGACTTCCTGTTCGACCAACAGGATAGTTATTCCCAGACGGTTGATTTGAAGTATTTTCTCGAAGACTTCCGCCCGCAGTATGGGGGCCAGACCCGTGGAAGGTTCGTCGATACACAGGAGTTTCGGATCGGACATCAAGGCCCGTCCGATGGCCAGCATTTGCTGTTCTCCGCCGGAAAGGGTTCCGGAGATTTGTTTGGCCCGTTCCTTAAGCACCGGGAACAGATCATAAACCTTCCCCAGTTTCTCCTGATTTTTTTTCTTGTCCTTGTACAAATAGGCCCCGGCCATTAAGTTTTCCAGAGCGGTCAGCTCCCGAAATGGTCTTCTTCGTTCCGGACAAAGGATTAGACCCCTCCGGACGATTTCATGGGCCGGGATATTATCGATCCGCTGGCCGTCGAAGTTCACCGTGCCTTCTATATGGATCTCTGCAGCCGTAGACCGGCGCTTGATCTCTCTTTCCCAGGCCACCAGACCGGTGATGGCCCGCATGGTGGTGGACTTTCCGGCCCCGTTGGGGCCGACCAGGCTGACCAACTCCCCGGTATCGACATTCAAGCTCAGGTCATTGATGAGCACTGCCTTTTCATAACGAACGTTTAAATGGACGATTTCTAAGAGCACGGTTACTGGCCTCCTCCTCCACCCAGATAGGCCTCAATGACCTGTGGGTTGTTGACGACTTCCTCGGGTTTGCCTTCAGCCAGAAGGGTCCCGAAGTTGAGGACAATGATGCGATCGACGATCTTCATCAACTGCTGTAATTTGTGTTCGACAATAATCATGGCCGGACCTTCGCTGTGCAGACGTCCGAAGCGTCCTCCTTTATGGAGTCTCCGGATCGATTTGGCCATCAGGTCGGTTTCTGCCGGGCTCAGGCCTCCGAACGGTTCGTCCAGGAGGAGCAGTTCCGGGTCCGTGGCCACGGCCCGGGCCACTTCCAGCCGCTTCAGATCGCCTTGAGACAGGGTCGAGGCCTTTTCCAAAGCCATATCCGAGATACCGGCGAATTCCAGGGCATCCATGGCCTTGGCCTCTACTCTTTTGACCCACTCCCCGTGTTTCATGGACCGGGGCGACAGACAGGAGACCATGACATTGGCAATGATTGGCAGCCGGCGGAAAGGCCTCATGTTCTGGAAAGTGCAGGATACACCCAGGTTGACGATATCCCAGGTCTTCATCCCCACCAGTTCTTTGCCCTTAAATCGGACGCTCCCGGAATCCGGCTTCAGGATCCCGGTGAACATACGCAGCAAGGTGGTTTTTCCAGCCCCATTGGGACCGATCAGGCCGATGACTTCCTTCTCTTCCATGCGAAAACTGATGTCATCGACCGCTTTCAACCCCCCGAAACCTTTTGACAGTCCTTCAACTTCTAATAATGGTACGGCCATATTAGACTTCCTCACCCTCTTCTCTAAGTTCTCGCCGGGAAACCTTGCCCACATCGGTCTTGGGCAGCTCACCCCGGAACTCGACGATCTTGGGTACTTTATAATGGGCCAGTTTCTGGCTGCAAAATTCTATTATTTCCTCTTCCGAGATCTTACCCCTGGCCTCACTTTCCAAAACGACATAGGCCTTAATGATGTTGCCCACCTTGGGGTCCGGAACCCCGACTACCCCGGCGGCCTTGATCTGGGGATGTTGAAAAAGGACTTCCTCCACGTGCCTGGCGAAGACGGAATAGCCCTTATACTTGATCAGGTCCCGTTTGCGGTCAAAGAAGTGAAAATAACCTTCTTCGTCCATGCTGACCAGATCTCCGGTGCGCAGCCAGGTCTCACCATCCAATTCGATCAAGGATTCTTCGGTGCTGTCCGGTCGTTTCCAATACCCTTTCATAATATTCGGGCCGTTTAATATCATTTCACCTACTTCCCCCACAGGGAGAAAATCCGTTCCTTCGGTTTCGATTATGGCCGCTTTCATATGAGGCATGGGCACGCCGAAAGAGCCTCTCTTAGGCCGGTTGTAAGGTGTACCATGACTTACGGAGGTAGTTTCGGTCATCCCATAACCTTCTAAGATTATGGAATTGGTCCGCTTCTCCCAGGCCTCAACCGTCGAATCATGCAAGGTATCGGCCCCGCAGACGATCATCTTCAGCTTTTTCCAGTTGACCCGGTCGGTTTTCTCGTATTCCTTGAGATATTCAAACATGGTGGGCACACCGAAGAAGCCGGTGGCCTGATAGCGCTCTATACTTTCCAAAATGTCCTCGATATCCGGGGTGGTGAACAGGACCAAGGTCGAACCCTGGACCAGTCCGGAGAACATGACCACAACCTGTCCGTAAATATGAAAAAAGCCCAGAAAGGCCATGACCACCTCTTTGCCGTCTTCCAGGATAGGCCAGAAGACCCGGGTTTGTTTCTGGACAGCTACCATATTACGATGGGTTATCATGGCTGCCTTTGGCAGGCCGGTTGTGCCGCCGGTGTAGGGCAAGGCCGCCAGGTCTTGCCAGGGGTCAATGGTTACCTTGGGGGGATTGGGCGGATATTTTTTTAGCAGTTCCTGAAAGGAGTAAATCCCGGTCCCTTTCAGGGATTCTACCGAAGGGGCCTCTTTACCACTGTCGTCTTTTGTTTTCTTTCCGAACCATTTTTTCATGGCTGGAAGGTACTCTTCGATACTCGTTATTATCACCTTTTCCGGTTGTACCCCGGACTTGGCCAGGTTGTCATAGAGTATATTCTGACAGATGGCCATCTTGGCCTCGCTGTCCTGAATCTGATGCTTGACCTCGATACTGGTATAGACCGGGCTGATCGGGGTGACCTTGGCTCCCAACCTGAGTATCGCAAAATAGGATATGACATATTGGGGACAGTTCAGAAGGTATAAGGCAACCGTATCTCCCTTTTTGATTCCCAAATCGGCCAGGGCGGTGGCCAGACGGTCCACCGAGTCCTTGATCTCCCGGTAAGTGATCTTCTTGCCGTAAAAGATCAGAGCAGGTCGATTTCCATATTTTTCAACCGATTGATCAAAGAGATCCATAACGGACCCCTCCGGAATGTCGACCTCGGCCGGAACACCTTCCGGATAATACTTAAGCCAGGGTTTGGACAAATAAATTTCTTTTGGGTTCATAATAACTTCCTTTTTTGTACTTTGTATCTGTTTAGATATTAAATTTTTATAACCTTTCTCTCAGACAGGATTTACCGGATCACTATGTTTTTGCCTTTCCTGAAGAAAGGCAAAAAAAGAAATAAATCCTGTTAATCCTGTCAAACTAATACGTCTTTAATCCAGATCCGCCGTGCAGATCCGGCAGGATTTCCGAGGTGCTACGTTTCTGACTTTGCACCGCGGACATTCTTTTTCAATCTTGTCCCTTACCCAGGGTATCAAACCTTCGGGCATGTACAAGAGGATCACCAGGACGAATACGGAAAAAATCATCATGCGGTACTCGGGCCAGATCCGGAAGACTTCCAACAACGGAACAAGAATAAAAACCCCGGCCACGGGGCCGTAAATGGTGGCCACCCCCCCGAAGATCGCCCAGATCACTATGGTGAAGGACATGGAGACCGCCAGGGTGGAAGGTCCGGCAATCCGCATATAATGGGCATAGAGTCCGCCGGAAATGCCGGCAAAAAAGCCGCTGAGGGTGAAGGCCAACAGTTTATATCGGGTGGTATTGATACCCGAGGCCTTTACGGCCAGCTCATCCTCCCGGATGGCATGAAAAATAATACCCGTATTGGAGTCGGTAATCTTCCACATAATGAAACACAATACCAGCATGATAATGACATGAAGATAATAATTGCCCATCAGAGAACTGGTGAAACGCTCCAACCCGGACATCCCCAATTCACCCCCCGTTAAATCCGGCAGGGCAACGATGATCCCGAATAAGATAATCGGGAAGGCAAAGGTGGTCAGGGCCAGGTAAATGTGTTTCAATCGCAGGCACGGGATCCCGATAACAAGACCGGCCAAAACAGCCACCACGGCCCCCAAAGGCACACTTCCCCAGGGGGGAATATGAACATGGGTATTTAAAATGGCCGAGCCGTAGGCCCCTACTCCGAAGAATAGGGCATGGCCGAAATTAAACTGGCCGGTAAATCCCGACAAGAGGTCCCAGCTGGCGGCCAGGATGGCAAAGAGACTGGTTAGAATGACAATGCGGAACACATAGGGGTCCTGGGTTACCAGGGGCAGTCCCAGTATAACAATAAGAAAAAGGCCCACAATGATTCGACTGGGAAGTACCAGTACCTCGTTTCGCAGGAGTGTAACTAGTTTTCTAAAATAAAATAAGACAAAACCCATGCCTTTTTACCTCTCTTCCTCAAAAGCGATACCAAACAGGCCCTCCGGCCGTATCAACAGGACCAGGATCATGATTATCAAGGCCACAGGCATCTTCAAAAAGGACCCTGTGGGGAGAAGGAAAACCACCAGTGCCTCGGCGAACCCCAAAATATAAGCGGCTATAAAACTTCCTTTGATGCTGCCCAGCCCACCCAAAACCACGACGGCCATCATCATAATCATGGGTTCCTCCCACATGTTGGGAGTAAGGACATAAAGAGGTCCGATCACCGCTCCGGTAACCCCGGCCAGGCAGACCGAAAGACCCATCGTGATCATGGCCAGCCGGCTCTCGTTCATTCCCATCAGATTGGACACCTCCCGGTCCTCGGCCATGGAACGGATGGCCAGGCCCAAGCGGGTCTTCATCAACAGCAACCAAACGACCAGCAAAATCAACAGGACCACTCCGAAGGTCAGCAACTGTTGATAAAAAATCTTGTTGCCTCCAACAGTGAAGTACCCTTGAATCAGGAAATCCACACTCCGGTATTCAAAGGTGAAGAGCTGCAGGATGACTTCTTGAAAGAACATGGCCAGGGCTACGGTGGCAACCATGACCGCCGCCTCATGCTCGCGTATCGGATCGATGGCAAATTTATAGGCCAGCAAACCGACCAGGGTAACGGTTGCAACAGCGATCAGCATGGACAAGATGACATTAAGTCCAAGCCTGAAGGACAAGTAAAAGATACAGTAGGCCGCGACCATATAAAAGGCGGTGTGGGCGAGGTTGATGATTTTGGCCACCCCAAAGATCAGGGAGAAACCGATGGATAGTAAGGCCAGCATACTGCCTGTGATTAGACCGGTAATTATTATATTCATAAGGCCTCAAAAAAGAGATTTTTAACTGTCAAAGCTATTTGATATAACACCGTTACGGGTTACGGGTTACGGGTTGAAATGCTTTCAACTCGCAACTCGCAACTCGCAACAATGGTTTCGATAACGTTAACTTTTTTCTAATCCAAGAAGGATCTATTATTCGATTCTATCGTTACTTCTTCATATAAGGGGGCAGCTTAACAGGGTTCATACCCTTATAAGTGATCTCCGGGGCATCAGGTGTGGCCTTCCATTTATTAGGCCAAACACCGACCAGTTTACCATCCTGCCACTGGCAGCCGACGCTGGTCAGAAAGCCCGGGCCCCAGGTCAAATCATGGGTCGGTACCCCTTGAGCATTCTTTTCATATTTAACTACCCCGCTGGGGACCTTATAAACCCGGTTCTCCAGGGCAGCGATAATCTTATCGGTATCCAGGCTACCTACAGCCTCGATGCTTGGGACCAGGGCATAGAGAATGGCGGCATAGGTGTCGGCCGTATAGGTTGGAGTCGTCCCAAACTTTTTAATGTAAGGGTCCATAAATGGTTTGGTTAATTCATTTTGTTCAACGCCCCGGACATAGGTATTCATGGTAAAGACATAATTTCCCATACCCTTGGTGGCTTCCCAGAAACCGTCCTTTTGGGACTCGACATTGATGCCCACCTGGAGGGCCGGGATCTTGAGTTCCCCGGCCTGCCGGGCAAAGGTAATCCCCACCGATCCTGAGAAAACGGTAAAGATAATGTTGGCCCCGGTCTTCTGTATGGCCGAAAGCTCAGCGGTGACATCCGTAGCCAGGGCGGAGGGCTGCCATGTCCCGACCAGCTCCAGGCCCATCTTGGGAACCGTGGCTTGGATCAACTTGACCATACCTTCCGTCCAGGCCAGTTTCTCGGCCACAAGAGCGACTTTGATAGGGACATTCAATTCGTTCTTAATGATTGCCGCGCAAAAGCCCAGATGGGCTAAACTGGTTCGCGCCAGATAAGAGGATTTGAAGGGGGTGCCCCGGAAGAAGTATTTGTAGCGGTTGTAATTAGTCCCAACCTTGTCGCAGAGTATATCGGTGGCGGCCCCGCAGCCGATAAAGATCTTTTTATAGTCCATCGCAATGTCCTGCATGGGCAGAACGGCTTCGGTCCTGAACCCGCCGATGACAAAATCCACCTTGTCTTTGGTCATCAGACGTTCCATGGCATTGGTGGCATCGGTGACGTTTTTGTCTTCATTGGAGTCGGCCTTGACCAGCTCGATTTTCATCTTTTCCTTGCCAACCTGAACGCCTCCCTTAGCATTGACCAGATCCGCGGCCAGGGTTGCGCCCTGCCAATGGTCCCTACCTTCTAGACCCTGCATATTGCCGATGACCCCGATTTTAATCGTCCGCCCCCAGGCCGGGAAACACATGACCATAACCAGGCAGGCAACAAGCAACATGCTCCATCCAAAGCTAAACTTCTTCATCGTTTCTTCTCCTTTCAAGTTTGTGGGTTAATTTTATTATAGAAATACGCAGAAATACTTCCGGGTGAGATAAATTTATTTAGATAAAGGGTGCCTTTTGATCTATGCATCCCTAACCTCCGGTTGAAAAGTCAAATTCATTATAAGATTAAGATAAGGTTTCCCCAACATTAACCATCCTCAAAGAAGTAAGGAATATGCTGTCTTCAGCAAGAATTATCCGTTTTTCAAGGCAAGCCGTTTTTAGTAAAGGTTGAAAGCATCTTTTGTACCAAATCAATTTATGAAAAGTCAACACTTTTTTTGAAAATTTCGGAAAAAGGCAACCCCCTCTCCAGGCAAAAACGAAAATGCTCCAGGGTGTAAAAAGTATAATGTATTTCCCTATAATTACTAATATAAGGGTGTTGGCCGCGACAAAATTCGGAATCCGAAATCCGAATTTCGAAACAAATTCAAAATTCAAAATGCACTAATTTCCGAATCAGAAAAAAAGTGAGCAGGGGTTTTGGTCAATTGAATTTGAATCCTTGGATTTTGTATTTCGAATTTCGGATTTCCAATTTTTCCGCGAAGTGAAGCTATATGTTAAACTAAGACTCTAAGCCCCTTATATTGTACTTCCTCCATCAACAGCCAGGACCTGACCGGTTACATAACTGGAAGCATCCGAAGCCAGGTAAATAACAGCCCCTACCATTTCTTCTGGGTCGGCTATCCGGCCCATCGGATTTCTGCTGGTTACCGCCTTTAGGATGTCCGGATTTCCCCAAAGGGGTTGGCTGAAGCCGGTTTTGGTCATACCTGGGGCCACGACATTAGCCCGGATATTGTACTGGGCCCATTGTTGAGCCATCACCTTGGTGGCCATGATCACCCCGGCCTTGCTGATGGAGTAAACCGGCAAAATATCCGGGCTGATCCCGGCGATAGAGGCAATATTGATAATTTTCCCCCCGCCTTTTTCCTTCATTATCTTGGCCACGGCCTGACTCAGGAAAAACAACCCTTTGAGATTCAGGTTCATAATCGAATCCCAGGCCCGGTCGTCTACCTCTATGGCTGGGACCATGGTGGGATTCGTGGCCGCGTTGTTCACCAGGATATCGATCTTCCCGAACTCATCCACGACCCGTTTAACCAGGTTGTTGATTTCTTCTATCCGACCCACATGGGCAGGTATGGCTATACATTTCCGTCCAGTTTTCCTGATCTCTTCAGCCACTTTTTCCAGGTCGGGAAGTTTCCGACTGGCAATGGCCACATCCGCCCCGGCCTGGGCCATCCCAAGGGCTAAAACCCGGCCGATTCCCCTACTGGCTCCGGTAATGAGAGCATTTTTGCCTTTTAATGAAAAATCCATTTTCAATTACCTCCTGTAAAATAATTTCCTTTTGGATGGAGCGAGTATAAATTAAGAAGGAAACAGGGGTCAAGGAGAATAACGGGACCGATTTATTATGGTGTTTCAAACTTTCTGCTTGATAATTTTCTTTCAGGAATTAATATTGCCGAATGAGTACAATAAATTTATGGAGGTTTAATCATGTTTGATCTATCCAAGTTTTCATTGAAGGGCAAAACTGCGATTGTGACCGGCGGCAGTCGCGGTATCGGCAAAGCCATTGCCTTGGGGTTTGCCCAGGCCGGGGCCAGGGTGGCCGTCACCAGCCGCAAAATCAACGATCTGGAAGAGACCGCTGCAGAAATTAAGGCCTTTGGAGGAGAGGCCTTCCCAATCCAGGCCCATCTGGGCAAGATAGAAGAAATCAATAAAATGGTCGACACCGTCATTAGTAAGTTCGGAAGAATCGATATCCTGGTCAACAATGCCGGGGCCAGCCCGGCCATGGGCAGTGTGCTGGAAACCGATGAACGCCTCTGGGACACCATTATGAACCTGAACCTGAAAGGCCTTTATTTCACCAGCCAGGCAGTCGCCAAGGTGATGAAAAAGCAAGGGGCTGGAAAAATTATTAACTTCGCTTCCATTGACGGCTTCACCCCGGAACGCAATGTAAGCGTTTATAGTATTTCCAAGGCCGGTGTCCGCATGATAACCAAGGCCTTCGCCTTGGAACTGGCCCCTTTTAATATCCAGGTGAATGCCATCGCCCCCGGGCCGATCAGCACCAAGATGTTGAATTCCCATTGGTTTCACCTCTCACCGGAAGAGGCTAAAAAGGGCCAGGAAGCCATGGCCAAAATGACCCCCATGGGACGGGTCGGCCAACCCGAAGAAATAGCCGGTGCGGCGATTTACCTGGCTTCCGACGCTTCCAGCTACACTACCGGCGCTGAAATTGTGATCGACGGCGGAGTTCTGCAAGGCAAAGGCCTGGAGCCTACCGGTTGATCAAAATTCTCACTTGGATGGACTCATAGAAAGTCAGAAGAGTCGTCACCCTCGCGAACCCCGGATCAAAGCCTGCCCCGGACCTGATCCGGGGTCCGGGGCAGGCGTGGGGGATCAAACATCGTCCCGGCGGACGCCTGGAACCAGTTCCAAATTACCTGGATTCCCCGTTCCCCGATCAGATCGAGGACAAGCTTCACGGGAATGACGAAAATGGGCTTTCAGTACTTATTGTGAGTCCATCAATGAGGAAATTAGAGGATGACTTAGACTAAACTGAAAACTAAGGAAGTGTTGACCCCGCCGAAGGCGAAATTATTGCTCATACCCAGATTAAAACGTTGATTCCAAGCGCCGCCGAGGACGTGTTTTAACGGAGGCAGTACCGGGTCAGGTTTCTGAAGATTTAATGTGGAAGCCATGAAACCCTTCCTCATCATTAAAAGGGTGGCAATGGCCTCGATGGCCCCGCAGGCACCCATGGTGTGGCCCATGTACCCTTTGAGGGAGGAGACCGGAATATTCGGCCCGAAAATTTTGTTGGTGACGATGGCCTCTACTTCGTCTCCATGGGTAGTACCCGTGGCATGGGCGTTGATATACTGGATTTCCTCCGGACTACGTCGGGCATCTCTCAGAGCAAACCGCAGGCATTCTTCCATAGACCGGGCATCCGAGTTGGTAAGATGCACGCCGCTCCCGTTGGTCCAGAACCCTTCAATTTCGCCTAAAATAGGAGCGCCTCGCTTTTTGGCCCGTTGGTATTCTTCAAGGATTAGAGTCCCTGCCCCTTCGGCGACAACTAAACCGTCCCTTTCGGCATCAAAAGGACGAGGGGTCTCTGACGGCCGGTCATTATACTCGGCCGAGGTGGCCATCATCAAGTCAAACACGGCGGCGGAAAGGAAGTCCACCTCGTCGGCCCCGCCGGTTATCATTATATCCGCTTTCCCTGCCCTGATCGCCTCGTACCCGAATCCTATCCCCTGGGAGCCGGAAACACAGGCCGTGGAGGAAGCGATGAAAGGCCCTCGAGGATGAAATAGAATAGAGATATTGCCGGCACAAGTATGGCCCATACATTTCAGATACAACGAGGCGGGAATGCCTTCGAGGGTTCGACTCAGAAACATCCTGGATATATAGTCCATTTGGCTGCCCAGACTTCCCTGGGTTGATCCGTAGGCAACCCCGCAAAACGGCGAAGCAATCTCCTCTTCGCTCAGGCCTGAAGCCTTAACCGCATCCATGGCCGAAAGGGCCGCCAAGGTGGCCACTTTGCCCATGCTCCGCCGATGTTGCCGGGGAATAAATTTTTCTTCCTCTTTAATATTAGACAATCCGGCCACATGGGTGCGCAATCGCTTGACGTCTTTCCATTCGGGCATCAGGCAAATGCCGCTCCGACCTTCTTTCAGGGAATTTTCGAATTCCTCAATAGTATTTCCAATAGGAGACCGGATCCCCATGCCTACCGCAACGACTCTTCTATTATTTTCCATATAAAGCCTTCCGGATTTCTTCGGGAATCAAAAAAGCCATTTCCATTTCCGGTAAGAGAAGTGCCACTTGTTCACTTTGTCCCTTGGCGCAAACCAATCCATTGGAAAGCAGCTTTATCTCAAAATTTAAAACGATCTTAATCCTCGCTTCCTTAAGCATGGCGGTGCAGACGAATTCGTCGTCCACCCTTAATGGCCGAATATGTTTGATCATGGACCGGATGACCGGGAAAACATAACCTGTTTTTTTGGCGTAGCCCTGCAAATCCACTCCGCATTCCTTAAAAAATGCCTGCCGGGCCCTTTCGAAGTATTTAAAGTAATTTCCATTCCAGACGATCTGCATCATATCGACATCATAATAAGGCACTTTCAACTGGACACTGGTCGAAACGGATCGAAGCATTTTCTCACCAAATCATCAATGGTTTTGGGGTGGACAACCCTCAAAAACGAGACCTACTTTAACCGTCCCAAAATTTCAAATAGGTTTGGTTAATTTTTAATAGAAGGCTTCCACAATGTCAAGGCTCATGTTCCGATTGACTATCATCTTGTCATTCTTTATTATTCTGATAATTTCCCCCAAGAAAGCCGAAGGCCTTTGTCCATAACCGTTTTAAACTCCCATCCCATACTGAATGAGACTCCCGTCTCCTGGTTGGGGATCGAGCGGCTCCGATCGGCCTGTCTGGGAATGGTGATCCTCGATATAGAAACCCTTTCCCTCATGGAAGGCCAGCTGTTCACTCCCCGCGAATTGAGCAAGTCCTTAAGGATGGGACCACGAAGGCAGAAAAGTTTCTTTGCCGCCAGGATGGCTCTAAAGAAACTATCCCGTCAACTTGACCTTATTGAGGAAGACAGACCGGACCGGAGTATTGAAACCCTTGGTTATGATAACTTAAGTCCCTGCTTGGCTGAAAGCGAGTTATACTGCTCGGTCTCCCACAGTTCCAGGTTCGTTGTCGCCGTTGCCCATAGGCATCCGGTTGGTGTGGATATCGAGGCAGTTTCACACAAGATCGTCAGGATTCAACACCTCTTTTTATCCTCGGGAGAACAGCAACTGATTTCGCAGTCCGGTCTTGATTTGAAGCAAACCGCAACTCGAGTATGGTCCGCCAAGGAAGCCGCGGCCAAAGCCCTGGGGCTGCATCTTTTTCAGGCCATTCGAGAGATCGAGGTGGTCAAAGTGGGGAAAGAGGCCGGTGTATTGAGGTATCAGGCAAAACAATACCCGGTAAGGCATGGCGAAGGAGACGGGCATATGATTGCACTGGTCACCTGTGGAGAGCTTTGAAAAACGTCCCCTTTTGCCCAATCTCTGCGTCAGACTTAAATTTTAATCCTCAAAATACTACATGTATTTCTGTGGTTAAAATTTTCGTCTTTCTTGACCTTGAACAAAATTGAACATTTTTCAAAGCTCTCCTGTGATGATCTTTGAAGATTTTTCAGACAGGAAGGCCACTATGTATATTGATGGCTTCGTAAAAAGTCTCCAGAGCCGTCACCCCGGCGAAGGCCGGGGTCCAGTACTAATCGAATTTCCTGGATTCCGGCTGGAGTCTATCCCGCACCTGATGCGGGACCGGAATGACGAATGGGGGCTATTTCGGCCTTGTTACGAACTTGTCAATAATGTTGCAATCTGAAAATCTGGGAACATTCATTTTATTTTTTTCCCAGGTGGATCAAAGACTCAGAAGGGAGATTCTCGCTCAAATCCATTTTTATTCCCGGCTATCAAATCGTTGTTTCTTTTGCGGCCAAGCCCATGGCCTTTCTATACCGAGCCTCCAGGTTCCTGGCTATTTCCCGCTCCTGCCCGCCCGTGGGAGTGGCTATGGGTTCCCAAAAGTCGATGGACAATTTTGAAACCCGGAAGGGAGGGAAATACCATCGGTCTTCTTTGGGAAGAAAGGGAGGGTCGGTCTTTATCAACAGGGGCTGCACCGGCACGTTCGATAACCTGGCCAGCAGGAAGGCACCGGCATGGAACTTTCCTAATTGTCCCTTTGGGGATCGGGTGGTTTCCGGAAAGATCATGAATCTATACCCCTGGTTGATCTGTTCCCTGGCCTCTTCCAAGCTTTCCAAAGGGCCTTTTTCTTCAAAGTCAGGCGAGAGGACATAACCCGCCGACTGAAATATCGGACCGAGGGGAAGTTTGGTGGCCAGGGATCGTTTGACCATGATCGACAAACGAGGGATATCCCGGATCAGGAAGAGCACATCAAAAAGACCGGGGTGATTGGAGACGATCACGCACGGTCCATCTATGGGTTTCCCTTTTCCTGCCTTGGCCGAGAGGAGTCCGCATCCTCGCAATAAAATAAGCCAACAACGAATGAGGAAACGGATTACCGCCTGCATGCGGCCGGGTTTCGGTCCAAGGATCCGGTCCAGGAGCAGGAGGATGGGGAGCATGATCAGCAGCACGAAAAGAATGCCCAGTAGAAAAAAGCCAAAGAGGGCACCCATCGAAAAACCCTTCAGGGCACGAATGATCGGCTCAGGCATTCTCGTCGACTTTCTTGGGAAGTTCGGGAAGAAAGGCCATACCCCAAGAACCCGGCCCCATATGGGCGGCGGAGGTGAGGGAAAGGAGTTGTAAAAAGACTTCCACCGAAGGAAACCTGCGTTCTATCTCCGTTTTGATCTCTTTTTCCAGCCAGTCCCGGTTATCCGAGTATTCGAGAAGCAGGGTGAATTTTCGATCTTTGGAGATCTCTTGTTCCAGGCAACGGAAGGCGAATTTGACCTGTTCCTGGGAGCTTCTCACTACCCCTATCTTTCGCACCCCATCGGGAAAGGGGCTGACGATGGGCTTAATGTGAAGGACATCCCCAAAAAAGGCCCCGGTCTTGGACATGCGGCCACCTGCAGCTACGAATTGCAATTTGTCCAGGAAGATATATTCCTTCACCTCTTGAATAGCATTTTCGGCAAAGGCCACGACCTCCCCAGGGTTGCTGACTTGGAGGGCCAGTTCAGCCGAGGCCTTGACCGCCAACCCGAGTTTACCGGAGGCCACGCCGGTATCAATGACGATCATACGGTTTTCAGGGTCATTATCGGCCTTCCATTTCATAACCGCCTGGTAATTCCCGGTGTAGAAAGAACCTACGCAGAGGTAAAGGACCCGATCGTAGGTCTTCATGATCTTGTGATAACACTCCAGGCGTTCGGCATCGGAAGCCTGGCTTGTGGAAACCTTGGCTCCATTCTTCATGGCCTCAAAGAGACGGGCGGCGTCCACATAGGTTTCGGGAAGACAGAGCTGATCCACAGTGATATAGCTGTTAAGGATTGTGATGCCCAGCTCTTGAGCCAGGTCCCGGGTTATGGAACCGGCGCCGTCGGTCATGATATGGATGGACTGGTTTTTCCTAAGCTCATGGAACCGAAGGGTCTGCTCAGACAGATCATCTTCGGACCAGCGGATGATGGACCCCAGGGCCGTCAGTTCCTGTCTGGCCCTGTCTCGATCGGAGGCGTGGAGGTGGATCTTGAGCCAATCTCCCCCAGGCATGGCCACCAACGATTCACCCATATCCGACATCTGTTTCATCGCCTTTTGCTCATCCCCTTCCACCTTGAGTACCACATCGAGGCAGTAGCCCTGATAAGTCCGTTCCTGCCAAGCGGAAGAAAGGTGTAGGACTTCCTTAAGTTCGTCTATAAACAGGGAGTGCTCAACCTCTTGGCCGGCCAGGGTGTTCAGCAAGGGATCGAGGAAGACCAGCATACCCAGGGCCCCCGCATCGACCACCCCGGCTTCTTTGAGTTCGGGCAATTGGTCGGTGGTAAGTTTTACCGCATCTTCCAAATCGTGGATGATCGCTTGTACCCATATTCCTGAATCTTCTGGAGGGTTCTTCTTTAGAGAGGCCACCAGAGCATCAAAGAGAGAAAGCATGGTTCCCGGTTTAGGATTGGAAACCGCCAGATAAGCTGAATCACGGCCTGTTTCGGTCGATGCGGCCAAGGTTTCAAGGGTCTGGCAGCGGAGAAACCCGGAAAGAAACCGGGCGGCGATGTTTCCCGAATTCCCCCTGGCGGAGAGCAGGACTTCACGGATTAATGCCTCTGGTGACCATAAGGTATTCTTCAAGGCGCTCAGAGTAATGACAAGATTTCGGCCCGTATCACCGTCCGGTACCGGATAGACATTGATCTGATCAAGAATATCGGCCCAGGCCACAATTCTTTCATAGCCGGCAACCAGGGCCTTCATCATAAGTTTATCATCCATTGTGGGCTCGTTATCTCCCGTCGTATTTTAGATTGGACATCGAAGGCCGACAGACGGATTTCATAAGTCGGCCGGAAGAGGTTGAAAAAAAGGTTCAAAGATGTACCACTGAAAAGGATAGCGGCGTACCATCTCCTCCAAGGCCTCGGCATAGGCCTGGGCGCTCTC
>Ga0209777_10004515_pt1 | contig 16396 bp, 20 predicted proteins | sample FrelakmetHBP12HB_FD_187147 | JGI IMG/M metagenome (GOLD analysis project Ga0209777, IMG submission 187147) | Freshwater lake sediment microbial communities from the University of Notre Dame, USA, for methane emissions studies -HBP12 HB (SPAdes)... | ecosystem: Environmental > Aquatic >...
AGCCCTTACCGCCTGTATGCGTAAGTTGCTCACTATCCTTAACGCTATGCTTAAACATCGCACTCCCTGGCGCTATGAAGCTGCCTTTATCATTGGCCCTTGCTCTTGACATTTAAGACAGTTGCTACAGTTTTAAATTACCTTTCAATTTTGGTGCCGCCAGTGTTGCTCTCGATAGCGGAGAGCAGCGCTCCGGCGGAACGGCCATCAATAATCTGAGTCGAGGGCACACGCGAGAGTGCCTTGAGGCACGCCTCTATCTTGGGTATCATCCCTCCTACGATAACCCCTGAGGCTATCAAATCCTTAGCTTCAGCGGCGGATAGCTTAGGCAGGAACTTACCCTTGCTATCGCGAACCCCGGGGACATCGGTGAGGAAGATAAGCCTCTCCGCCTTGAGCGCACCTGCGATCTCGCTGGCTACGACATCACCATTTATGTTAAGCAGCGTCACGGGGTCGCTGTCTCCACCCGCTACCCTAAATCCACAGGGAGCAATCACAGGGATATATCCGTCGTTGAGTACGGCTTTGACCGGCTCAGGGTTGACTTTCACCACCTGGCCCACGTAGCCAAGCTCGGGATTTTCCACTTTAGCCTGAATGAGCCCGCCGTCTACGCCGCTCAGTCCCATAGCCTTGCCACCCCTGGACATGATTGCAGCCACAAGCTCTTTGTTGACCAGCCCGGCGAGCACGGCGATGACCACCTCAAGGGTTGCGGCATCGGTCACCCTCATGCCGCGAACGAAGGTGGTGGCAACCCCCATCTTCTTGAGCCACTCGGTGATCTTGTTGCCGCCACCGTGAACCACCACGGGCAGGACGCCCTTCTTTTGAAGGGCTACCAGGTCATCGAGTGTGGTGTCGTGGCTGCCCAGCGTCGAGCCGCCGATCTTGACTACGATTGTTTTGCCCTTCGATTTCACCACCTAGCTTTCCTTGCTATAAATGAGTTCTAGAAATTGTGGATTCTCGTCGACTATCTTGCAAAGCGCGTCAACGGTCTCAGCTTTCACTGCTATCAGCCCTCCTTGACCAACAAACCTTCTCACTGCTTTTTCAAAGTCCTTATCATCCGTGACGATAAGAATACCCTTGGCCCCCCAGTTCTTGGGGTCGTTTGCCCAATGCAGCGCATCGAAATCCTTGGGCAGAGAGCCTCCTTCGCAGATCTCGATAACGTGGCAAGGGCTCTTGTAAGCCCCCTGTTTCCACAGGACGTCATGCCTATACAAAGCGCCTTCCTCAGCGCTAACGTGATAGCCTAGCTTCTTGCCTACATAAATCATCTTTTGCTTTAACTCATCATGTCGCTTAGGCGGTGTGGGTGGAGGGAGGGATTTTTCGCCTGTCCATATCCATCCACCATCAGCTTTTTTAAGTCGACGAGCTCCTTTTAAGGCTGAAATAGCCGTGGCGACAAGATGTTTCCAATAAGGCGATTTGGGGTAGCTAGGATCCTTAATGCTGTCATCACACAACTGGGGGTATTTCTGCTTAAAAGCTTCACAAATAACGGAGAATTTCAGGACGCCACCGACTGTAGACAGCTTTTCCTCTACTGCTTGTTTGGCTTTCTGATAAACCGCACTGCTCCATTGTTTGTCCTGAGCTGGATCATAAAGCCTATCTCCAGGCATCATCGTTCACTCCCTCAGTCTCTAAATCCGCTGCTTGCCGTTTATATTAACACACTCCCATACGTCCCACGAACGATATCTAATCATAACACAAATTGAGTACCAATATTATCACAGATACTCAAATGAGTCTAGCACTTCTTTGTTGCAGTTTTGTTCAAAAGGTGACATCATGCTTTTAAGAGGTGTTATCGTAAATGGAGATACCGTTTGCCAGATGGCATGCTGCCATACCTCTCAGAAGGTCAAGGCGCAGATATAACCGCACTCCTTTAGAGCCAACTCAATTGGCTCAGCTTCAAACTGTTTGCAGGGAATTCCGGCCTTACCCTCAGGCTCGCGCCGAGTTGATCACGGAGGCGCCCGATGAAGTGCTCAGGGGCGTCGTTGCCTCGTACGGCAAGGTCAAAGGCGCTCCTGCTCTCATCGCTTTCATCGGCGATATTGATGATCCTTATGTCAACGAGAAGATCGGCTATACGGGCGAGGGCATTATACTCGAAGCTACGGCTATGGGCCTGGGCACCTGCTGGGTGGGCGGGTCTATGTTTTTCCGTCGCGGGCTCGCTGAATCCATTGTGGGCGCTGGAGAAAAAGAGAAGGTATTTGCAGTAACTCCCGTGGGCCGTGCCGTAAAAAACTTTTCTCTGGAAGAAAGAGTGATGATTGGCTTCGGGCTGGCACACCGCCGTAAACCGTTGGCCGAGCTAGTCACCGGACTGGATGAGAAGGAATGGCCCAGGTGGATGAAAGCAGCGCTGAAGGCGGCAAGGCTCGCTCCCTCCGCTGTGAACAGGCAGCCCTGGCGCTTCCATGTGGAGCCGAATGGTATAACCGTCTCTGTGGATAGCTCCCTGATAGAGTGGGGCATATCCAAGCGCCTGGATTGCGGTATCGCCATGCTACATATCGAGGTGGATGCGCTGGACTGCGGCGTAAAAGGCAAATGGGAATTACTGGAAGCACCCCGGGTTGCCAAGTTCACGGTATGAGAAATTAAAGAATGATTCCACTATTCAAGCATTATCCTCTACTGAGTGAGAGACTACCCTATGTGTCTCTGGGTGGATTCCCCACCCCAGTGCGGAAGCTGGACCGCCTGGCGAAGGATGCAGGCATAAATCAACTCTACATAAAGCGCGACGACCTGAGCGGCAGGGTTTACGGGGGAAACAAGATGAGGAAGCTGGAGTTTATACTGGGGCACGCCCTGCACTCGGGTATAAAAGAGGTTCTCACATTTGGCTTTATGGGAGCCAACCACGCCCTGGCCACGGCTGTCACCTCTCAACAGGTAGGACTGGGGAGTATATCCATGATGATGCCCGAGCCTCAGCTACTCTATGCCCGGTCCAATCTTTTGATGACTTATTACTGCGGGGCGGAGCTTCACCATCAGCTTAACAAGCAATTGCTTATCCTGGCGACCGCTTACCAGCTTATTCTGCACAAGATGAAGAATGGCAGGCTACCACTTTTTATCTCTGGACGTAGCACGTCTCCTCTGGGGGTAACCGGCTTTGTCAACGCGGTCTTTGAACTAAAGGAACAGGTTATGGCCGGTGAAATACCTGAGCCAGACTATATTTATGTGGCGAAGGGCAGCGGGGGCACGACGGCAGGCTTAATGCTCGGTATCAAGACGGCAAAATTAAAAAGCCGAGTGGTCTCCGTGAGTGCGAATAATGAAAAAACTTTTAACGTGAGGAAAGTTTGCCAACTCTATGATAAGACTGCCTTACTTCTACACTCCCTGGACCCATCCTTCCCCAGATTCGAGTGTTCCGATGAAAATCTGGATATAAGATATAACTTTGTGGGAAGAGGGTATGCCTGTCCCACTGAGGAAGGATTGAAGGCTATGAGCCTGATGGAGAAAAACGAGGGGATCAAGTTGGACAGCACTTATACGGGTAAGGCATTTGCCTGTCTTCTGGATGACGCAGGGAAGGGATATTTGAGGGACAAGGTAGTTCTGTTCTGGAATACCTATAACTCCAGAGACTTTTCAGGTGTTATCGCTACAGTTGATTATCACCGTCTGCCTCGGGGCTTTCACCGTTATTTTGAAAGGGATGGACAGCCCTCTGGACATTAATGTGCCTGATGTGTTTAAATTGAATCAGGCACAAAGATGAGAAGTCCAGCCTCCTTGCTCTATGAGGATACCGCTAGAACGGACACGTGGCTCAAGCTGATGCTGGGCGGCATCCTGGTGATGTTTCTGGTGCTGGGGGGCGTGCTCCTTTTCCAGGATAAAGAGGATGCTTTCGGGATGTTCGGGATAGCGGTCTTCTATGCCCTGTTATTCAAGATAGTCATGCCTCAGCGTTATCAGATATACAGCGACAAGGTAAGGATAGTTCTGGGCTGGCCTCTCGCCTGGAATATACCTTTCACCACGATAAAGGAGGTCAGGTCTGCCTCGGGGGCGAAAGCCTTCGCTTACAATGGGGTCCGTTTCGCCACCTCGTCCAAGGGCATAGTGGAAATAATTCGCAGCAAGGGCTGTAACGCGGTCATATCCCCGTCCAACAAAGAGATTTTCCTGGAGCAGGTGAGCAGGGCGATGAAGGCCGCAAGCCGTGGTTGAAGCGGTCATGCAGAGGTGACTCGGGGGGTAAAAATAGAATCAAATTTGAGGTGATTTACCATGAAAGAAAATGAATTCAAGAAAAAATGGGAAGAATGGTATGGAGACATGTTGGGCATGTATCAATGGCAAGAACTAGAGCACAAAAACAGAAAACTCCTGTATGTATGCGGGAGGTTTACGCTGAGTGACGATGGCAGCAGCCTTGCCTCTACTTTCACTCAAGTCATAGGCTATTTAGATTCCAAGAAGCCACTCACTGAAGAGGAGCAGAATGAGATAAGGGAACTTTTCAGGTGCCAGCAGGCGATTGAGAATCTCTCTTTCTGGACAGCGCCGCTTTCGTGAGCATAGAAGCTAATTTAGTGACTATTCCGGGGTATGGTGCGGAACATCGCGGCATAGTGAAACGGGCCAACCTCGGCGACTTTATTCTTTTTGAAGCCGTATCTGGATATTAGGTCCTCGAGTTCCTCCGGGGTCATCCTTATGGAAATGGGGGGACCCGGAGGGCCGGGGATTTTCTGAAACTCCACTACAGCGAGCGTACTTCCCGCTTTCATGACTCTGGCTGTCTCTGCCATAACGCTGGGGACCTCTCCGTTAGCAAGGAAACCGTGCACTACGTTAGCCATGAGACACACGTCTGTGGTGGCATCGGGCAGCGGCATCTTCTTGGTCACATCGGCTACGATTGCTTCAATATTACCGATACTCTCCCGATGGATCTGTTGTTTCAATGCTACAATCGATTTTTCGTAGCTATCGAGAGCATACACTTTGCCCTTGTTGCTAACGATCTTTGAAGCGGCAATGGAGAAATAACCATCTCCGCATCCGATGTCCAGGAAGTTGTCACCGCTCTTAAGGCCGGTTTCCTGGAGAACGCGTTCCGCATTGAGATACGCTTTGCTGGACTTGCCTGCGTGGTGATGCCCTTGTTCGGAGTTATTTGTCACTTTTCTGCTCGTATCGGTTATAGCTGAATATCTCCTCAAGGCTCTTCCTGCCTCTGGCAGGTGGCTCCTCGGCAGGATAGCCCAGAGGGGTGAGGGCGACAACTCGCATGTTCTCAGGGGCACCCAGCGCTTCCTTTACCTTGGCCTCGTTAAACCCCACTACCCAGCATGTGCCCAGGCCGCGGTCCACAGCGGCCAGAACCAGGTGCTCCAGGGCGATGCCTATATCCACGAGATAGTAATACTGGTCTTCTCTAAAACCTGACTGTGCAGAGTCGGCGCAGGCTACTATCATCGCCGGACCTCTGGCAGTCCATCTGAATCCAGCTTCGCCTATCTTCACCTTGACTTCGGGGTCGGTAACTACTACGAAGTGCCAGCACTGGGTATTGGCCCAGGAGGGCGCTAGTCTGGCAGCTTCAAGGATATATTTAATCTCTTCCTCGGGGACGGGGTCAGGCTTGTATCGCCTGATGCTCCTCCTTTTCCTGAGTACATCCATGAACTCCATTTTTCAACCCCCTTGGTCCCCCAGACCCCCAGCAAAGGGGCTTTGCCCCTCTGCACTTCCCGGTTCCTAAATGTCCTCTTAGGCTAGTCTTTGTGAATGCAGTAGTAGATCTTATCACCTATCGATCTCTTATCCACCATACCTTTTTGCACCAGGTCTGCGAGGAAGAACTCCATTCTTTTCGATTTGGCCAGCATTTCAGGTGAAGTCGGGCCAGGCTGCTTTGAGCCAGGTGCCGGGTTGAATACCCCCTCTGCCACCTCATTGACCTCAAAAGCTTCTTTAGAATGTGTCTTGAGGAAATCGATTACCTTGTAACTCGTATCGTCCAGACCTTCGTCGAACTGGTCTCTGGGTATAGGCATGGTGACCTCCTTTACCAGGTTACTGCTTTATGCCCAATTCTAGCACCTAGTTAGGGAGTGGGCAAGGTGTAGATGGCAAGTTTCCTTTGATAGATTGAAGCAGTTGCGGGTGTAGGCTTTTTGTGGTATAATATCGTAGAGGAATGTCGAAGAAGGGACGATATAGACAAGTAAGATCCTAATGGACAGACTTGGAGAAAAGCGTCAGGGCTTCAAGTGTTTTTGTTTTCGGACTTGATAGGTTGCTTAAAGGCTTGAGGGTTAGATAGACATTGATGGGGAGCAAATAATGAGGTTAAGAAAAGGGGAAACAAGTAGTATTCTTGCGAGTTCTATTGACTCCGCTCTTTTGGCGGTTGAAGTTTACAACAAACCAAGGACAGCGTTTCGAAGCGAAGCTTATATAACATTAGTGATCATTGCCTGGACGAAGCTATTTCACGCGTATTTTTATCGCACGTTGGGTAACCGATACTACTATAAAGAGAATAACAAGCGATATAAAATAGTCGATGGGGAAAGAAAAGCATGGGATATAAAGACTTGTATGGTGAAATATGGCAAATTGCGCCCGCCAGTTGCAGCCAACCTTGAATTTTTTATCGGTCTAAGAAACAAGATTGAACACAGACATATTGACACGAATGAAGTAGACGTATTGATCTTTGGTGAGTGCCAGTCGCTATTGTATAACTACGAAAATACGCTAATTGAGCTATTTGGTGAAGAGCATGCAATAAATGAGAGCCTGGTATTCTCACTGCAATTCTCAAGATTACGAACAAAGGAGCAGAGAGTAGCAAGTAGAAAATTGCTCTCTCGAGAAGCAGCGAATATTCGTGAGTATGTAGAGAGATATCGTACCGCTTTGGCAGACGAAGTATTTAACTCACAAGAATATAGCATCAAATTGCTCGAGATCCCTAAGATATCAAATACGAATCGGTGCGATTTAGCTATTGAGTATGTTCGTTGGAACGAGTTAAGCGAGGAAGATAGGCAGAAATATCAGAAGCTAATCGCTATTGTCAAAGATAAAGTTGTAACTATAGAAGGTGCAAACGTGGGTAGGTTGACCTCTGGGGCCGTGTCAAGAAAAGTTGCGGCTAGGTGTGGCATAAAATTCAATTGGTATGATCATAGGTGTTTTCAGTTGGTGTTTTCAATAAGACCCTGTAAAGAAACAGGCTTAGACCAGCATGATACAAACAAAAAATATTGCCATTATGATGACGCCCACAATGACTATGTATTTCAAAATGCATGGGTTGATTTTCTGTCAAAGGTCTTATCTGAGGGCAGACTTACAACTGAAATCATCAAGCAAGATTACAGAGAAAAACGGAAGAGAAACATTTCAGACTTTGAATAGACAGATTCTTGCGAATCTAATTGTATTGTAGTGGTTTCTCAGTGAGCCACGGACGAGATCAGCGCTATTTAGCCGGTCGGCTTCTGCGACTTAAGTCGTGTACTCGCTGTTGATGGTAACGTACTCCTCGGAGAGGTCGCAGCCCCACGCGGTGGCTGTGGCATCGCCGAGGTTGAGGCATATTCGAATGGGCACCCCTGCCCTGTCCAGGATGGACTTGGCCTGGGCTTTGTCAAAGGGAAGCGGGCGGCCTGCTTTCATCAGGCAGAGGCTATCCAGGTAGAGGTCTACCTTGGTCTCCTCCATGTCCACACCGCTCCTGCCCAGCGCAGCGATGATACGCCCCCAGTTGGGGTCAGAGCCGTGCACCGCCGATTTCACCAGAGATGAGCCCGCTACGATGCGAGCGCCGTTGCGCGCCTGGGCGATGGTGAGCGCCCCTTCAACAGTGATCTGGATGAGCTTGGTCGCTCCTTCTCCATCTCTGGCGATAGACTTGGCGAGGAAAAGACAGACCTCGGTCAGCGCCGCTTCGAACACCTCTGCTCTGGGGCTCCCGCTCTTGAGCACCTTATTTCCGGCGAGTCCGTTGGCAAGTATGATTGCGGAGTCATTGGGGCTGGTGTCACCGTCTACGGTAATCATATTGAAAGAGGCATCGACCGCTCTCTGGAGCGCTTTCTTGAGGAAGGCTGGTGAGACAGCGGCATCTGTAGCCAGGAAGCAGAGCAGAGTCGCCATGTCGGGGTGGATCATGCCTGCTCCCTTAGCGATGCCACCGATGGTAATCTCACTCTCTCCTCTTCCCAGATTAACCTGTACTGCGATCTCTTTAGGAGCGGTATCGGTGGTGATGATGGCCTTCGCCAATGTATGCCCGCCTTCCGAGGAGAGTACTATGCTTTCGATGCCATCTCTAATTTGCTTCATGGGGAGCTGCTTGCCGATAACACCGGTGCTGGCGACCAGCACCTCTTCGGGCAACAGCCCCAGGTTTCGAGCGGCCAAGGCTGCCATCTCCTCAGCGTCGGTCATGCCCTGCTGGCCGGTGCAGGCATTGGCGCAGCCGCTGTTGACCACGATGGCTTGAGCCTGTTTGTCGTTGAGATTTCGCTGGCACAGCAGAACCGAAGCTGCCTTTATCTTGTTCGCGGTGAAGACGCCGGCAGCGATGCAGGGCACCTCTGAGCAAAGGATACCCAGGTCTAAAAGATTGTCGCCCTTGCTCTTGATGCCGGCGTAGGTGGCACCGGCGAGAAACCCTTGTGGCGAAGTGATTGTGCCGCCGTGTATAACTTTAGCACTCATAGTTCAAACTATATCATACTGAGTACGCCAAGGCAATTTAGGGTGTTTTCAACCCCCTGTATCCCCCAATCTTGGGGGCAAGGGCGCATGCCATGCGCCCCTACAGTTTGGGGATGCCCCAATCCCCTGTTAGAAAACGGCCTCTAAATAACCCTGTGTGACACGCCTTGCCGCTTTTTACTGCGATGTATTCTGCTGGAATAAACTAAAGTACGGCGTATGAAAGTACTCTAGTAGAATTGTCAGCCTCTTCCTTTCAGGTCAAAATTTAAGCCACAGAGATTACAGTTGAACTGCGGTCTCGAAAAGTAGGGCTTGCCTGAAGGAGGGGATATGAATAAGCTGTTCAGGCTGGTTAAAAGAGGGAAAGCCCTCACGCACATAGTAACAGGAAAGCGAGAGACCATACCCAGTGAGCAGGTTGTACTGGGGGCCAGAGCTAGCATCAAGAACCTCGAATGGTATCTGACTGACAATATCTCTGAAATAAGCGTCAGGGGATCGAAATAGGCTCGTTCTCTTTTGTCTCGTGTTCCACGATAGCCCTCTTATTCCCCCCCCGTTTTTGACCTAAAATGCGATGCTCCCACAGTATTTGGGCCGGTCTGACTAAAGTATAGCAAAAAAAGTACCTGTGCGGGATTGTTAGCTTCTTCTCTATCGGGCACAATGTTAGCTGAGGAGGTGCAGTCCTATGAAAACTACCACTGCCAGTGTCGAGAAGGAGCAAGTAGGAAGGGAGCCTCTTGACGAAGTCCCGATAATAAGTGCGGTGAGGAAGTACATCCATGTGCTACCCTCCGGTCGAAAGCTTAAGATTGTAGTCGACGATGAGAGGGAACTGACAAGAGAACTACTCGTGCTGCAATCCTAACCTTGTTGCTTAATTTCTTTTAGTGTGCATTTCTATTCCTCACAAATAGAAAAGACCGCGACGGCTTCGAAATGCGATGCCACGGTCTTTTGTTTTATTAAGATAAGCGAATTGCCTCCTCATCTGTAATGTGCATCAGCGTCCTGCCCTCTATCTAACCCTGGTGCGAATTCAGCCATTAGCTTCCTGATTGACATTACGGAGGGGAAATGTGACAATCGTAAAGACGAGACCGGAAAGGAAGCTAAGGCGATAGCCTATAAAATCGTCACTGAAAAATGCGCTACAGTTCCCTGGCTTTGTGGAGACTGTCGGCCAGGGTGCCCCAACCAGGCTATCGGCACGGCACACACCATCGATCCTAACCGGTGCACCGAGTGCGTGGGAGCCTATGAGACCCCTCACTGTGCTGAGATATGCCCGGCAGGAGCCTGTGTGCCCGACCCGGCGCATCGCGAGAGTAAGAAGCAACTGCTGAAGAAATGGCGTAGGCTGCATCCAGGCGAGGAGCCCGCCCCCGGGACATATTAGGCAAAGAGCGTTTTGAGTCCTTGTCAACCCCCTGTATCCCCCAAGATTGGGGGACTTTGGAGTTTCGGGGGGCACCCCCGAACCCCGGGTCCTTCCCGAGAAGGATGGTTTTGCCCCTCTGCACGCCGCTGTTGCGATGTCATTCTGCCCCTTACATGAAGGAGAAGAATCGCTGAGACCCTTCGCTACGCTCAGGGTGACACGCAGTACGCCCCCAAGCCCCCGCAAGGGGCTTCCCCCTCTGCACTCTCCCCATTAGTAAAAAATCTTCTTCCTACTTGCGTTGACACGTTTGTAGCTGTCTGCTATTCTCCTCTGGGGAGAATGATTATCTGGGATGAATGCTGAGGCTGGTCAAAAACGTGAGGCTGAGAAACAGGAACCAGTAAAGAAGGTTGCCTTTGTGCTCAGCGGCGGGGCGAACCGCGGTGCCCTGGAAGTCGGGGTTCTGCTGGCTCTGCTGGAGCATGACATTCGGCCTCAAATTCTGGTGGGGACATCGATAGGAGCCATAAATGCTGCACTTTTTGCCATCAATCCTACTCTAGAAGGAGCACGCCGGCTAGAGAAGATGTGGCATGAAGCCTCAGAGAAGCTCTTTGTGCGTAGAGATTACATATCGGCTATGTGGCGGCTGGTCACCCGTAAAAGCAGTCTCTACGATAGCAATAAATTAGGAGAGTTGCTGGGGCCTTTTTTCCCTGAGGACATACGCCGGTTCTCCGATATAAAAGCCGCTGAACTCTACATAACGGCGGTCGACCTTAATAGCGGCGAGCTGTATGTCTTCGGCATAGACCATTCGGAGTCAATTCTCGATGCCATAATGGCGAGTGCTGCGCTGCCCATTCTTCTTGCCCCCTGGAAATATGAAGGCCGTCAATATGTGGATGGCGGCGTGGTCAGCGACTTACCGATGCGGGTGGCTGTTGATGCGGGCGCTACAGAACTCTATGCCATTGATATAGGGCCTCTCCAGTTCGGCAGACGAACCCCCAAGGGCATGCTGCGTGTTGTCGGCCAGACATTAGATGCTGTAGTTAGTCATCAGTTGGTCAACGAGTTAAGTTGGATAAGCAAGCTGCCTAAGGACGCTATCCATCACATCTATCTCGAAGCATTTGGGAATGTGAGGCTCTGGGATTTCGGACGTACGGCCGAGATGATTGCCAAAGGCAGGGAAGTAGGGTTAGAACATCTGAGACAGCGCGGCCTCATTTGAAGAACCTGCGCATCCCAGCGCAGCAGTGAATCTCACATCTTGGCACGCAGGGCAGCTCGAATCATATTTTCCGCAGATAGCTGTCCTTCTGTAAGCCCGGCGAGGACTGTCTCTCTACCGAAAAGCTGGTCTCGAATGGCGACTGCCGAAAGCCCCTGTTTCTCGAGTCGTTTTGCTTTCAGCGACAGGTCTTTCAAGTACGCTATGCATGCGCGCAGGGCTTCGCGACCATCCTGAACCACATTGCCCAGAGAGGTAAACAGGATAAGCTGGTCGGTCTTGAGGTCAACTAGCTTCTGCATAGACCTTGTGATTCCACCTACATCCTCCTCGGGGCGGACAGCCTTGGGCTCTCGTGAAGCGAAAATGTCTCCGGAAAAACACCAGCCCTGGGTAAGCTCGACCAATGCTACGTGACCCTTGCAATGTCCTGGCGTGGGCACTACATCGAAACGGAAATGCTCGGTCTCAATTTTTTCGGGCAGGAGTTCGACTTTAGTAGGCACCGGATAGCCCCAGACCAGCTCCTGATATGGATACAGTTTGTAAACTCCATTGATGAGAGGAATAGATTCACGGGAAGCTAGTATCCTGATGCCGAATTTCTGCTGCAGAAGATAATTGGCGCCGACGTGGTCTTCGTGGTAGTGCGTGTTCACAGCGAGCTTGACAGTTCGACCTTCGAGGGAACGCACAAACTCCTCTGCGGTATGGGGGCAGCCCGTGTCTATGAGCAATCCATCTACGAGATACGCTGCAGTCCAATAGAACACCTGGCCCGGAGGCTGCCAAGGCTCCTGCCCCTGGGATTCGCGTCCCATCCTGAATTGCGTGATTTCACCAAACTGGCTAATCGTGATCATACTATCTCTTTATATTTCGACCTTATGCTTTTGTCAAGCTGTGCCTCGGTATCAGTTGAAGCGCGCGATATGCGATTTCAAGTGTTAAGACCTCAAAAGGCGAATTTTCGTGCAATTTGTGTTCACAAACCCCTTGACGAAAGGCTATCTTGGGTATAGCCTATTGCGCATGGATGCGCCCGAACAGGGTTATACGATCGCTCAGGCTGCCAAAACCCTCGGAGTATCCCCAAAAACCATACGCCGTCACATCAAGGACGGCAAAATCCCCCACGTGCTGGTCCAGGGTAAGTTCGGCGAGGAGTACCGCATCCTCGACCTGCCGAGCATAAAAGTGGAAACCCTGGATGTCCCTGACGAAGAGAGGGCCAGACCGGAAGGAGAGCCCTCTGCAAAGGGTGCTTCTCAGGTGGACAGCAACACCGATTGGGCTCTGGACATCATCAACGACCTGCAGAAGACGAACCTCCAGCTTGCTGGGCAACTTGGGGCTGCTCAGGAGAGGATACATGAGTTGGAGAGCCAGGTGATGCTGCTCGCCACACGCCAGGAGCCGTGGTGGAAGCGAGCCCTTAAGAAACTGGGGATAAAGTAGACAGCAGCCTGTAGCAAAAATGAAGCGTAACGAACCCCATCATGATGGGGCTAGGGAATCTCGCCCCTACGGAATCCCTCTCGATCTCCTCTAAGAAATGTGGAAAACGATTTCTATGAAGCTGTGTACAGGGTGGACAGGAGTTTGTCCACGGCTCGGAATAGCTCTTTCTCAGTACCGTCATTGACTATGGTGTAGTCTGCCATGGCGATGGGGCCACCTTTTTCCACGTTCTCGATCTCGGCATAGTCTCGCAGTTCGGCTTCTTCAAAAGAGAGGGGACGCTCCGCTCTTTGAGATAAACGAGCATAACGCACGGAGCGTGTCGTGTATATAGCAACAACCTTCATTTGATCTCCGAAATGGCCTTTAAGGAACTTATACTCCGCCCAGGAATACAGTCCGTCTATGACTGTGGACCCAGCCGAGAGGTTTTCTTTTATGCTGGGGAGCAGGATCTTGGCGAAGGCGTCCATACCATGCTTTGCTCTCAGCTCCTCACGAACTGACTTCTCGTTAGCTTCATTGATGGGGAGATGCCGTGACTCCAGCTCACGCATGGTTAATGCACCAAAGCGTATCACACGCCAGTCTTTTTTTTCGAGATGGCGTGCTACCGAGGATTTCCCCGAACCGGCCATGCCGACAATTACCAGGAGGGGATTTTTATTCTGATGCATTGCAGCTTACTATATTAACCTTGAAAAGGCTCTGTGGCAATCTCTCATTTGCCGGGAATTGGCTCAGTCTTTACCGAGCGACCTTATCCGCGAGAACTGCTCATTGACTCCGGCAAAGGTCTTGGCCCTGTCTTCCCGGATCATCCTCCTGCTTTGCCTCTGCCTCGCCCAATTGTCGAAATTGGCAAGGATGGTGTAGTGGATACGGCCCGAGACATCGGGGATAACCTCTCGCTTCAGTGGCATGCCCAGCGCCTTCATGCCACGCTCCAAGGGCGTGTCCCGAGCGGGATCGCAGGTGTGCCATTTGCCCAGCCAGGCCCCGCAGTCCACGTGGTCCTGCCCGCTGGGGGCAGTGCCCAAACGCTGCGACAAGTCACCCGTTCCACTAACTTCTATCCAGAGGTTCACCTCAGCCTTTATGCGATAAACCCGATACCTGGCGGGGATGCCCAGAGACCTGAGCAGGGCTACCAATAGGTTGCTCTTGCCTGAGCACATCCCCCAGCCTTTAGCCAGCGTCTCCGAGGCTGCCACGTCCCAGTCCTCGAGGCCGTAAGGCAGCTCTTTGACAAAACCGAAGAGACGCTGGAACTTCTGCCTTGTGGTGCTGCAATCTTCAGTCAGTTCCATTGCCTTCGCCCTGATCTCAGGGCTGCGATCGAAGTTGCAGAGCTCGCTGGGCTGCAGATACTCCTCCCAATTCGAAGTCTTCATTGCTGTCCTATTTTAGCCGTAGTTGCGAGAAATGCCAAAGTGCTGCAAGAAGCCATTAGAATTAAGCGGAATCTTGACAACTTCGAATTCTACTGTCATAGTCTAAGTTGGCTGGCTTATCACACTCTGGTTTCTTGTAGATACTGAATCCCCTCTCTTTATATATCGTTCTATCCAGTATTATAGGAATTTACAGATCGGTTCTCTCTATAACTATAACTGCATAACCGCCCAAAGGAGAGGGAAGATGAAGGAAATCCTGCTAACGAGTTTGATTATCTTGCTCCTGGCGGCTTGTCTCATCACAAGTTTTGCGTGCGTCCCCAGTGCTAAATTTGAGTTAAGGAACCTGACCATCTCGCCCGCTCAGGCAGTAGAGGGCAATTCAGTCTTAGTTTCGGTTGATGTAACCAATTCGGGCGAGGTCAAAGGCCCCTTCAATGTCAGGCTCAAAATAGACGAAGCTCTGTTCCAAATGAAATTTGTGCCCATAGCAGCCGGACAAACAGTAACAGTCTCTTTCATAGTGGATGCCCCTGCTGCTGGAAGCCATGATGTCGAACTGAACGGCCTGGCAGGTACGTTCAGCGTTTTGACACCTCCTGTGTTAGCCAGCCTCGTTATCAGTCCTGCCCAGGCCCAGGTCGGTGATAGGGTTGCCATCTCCGCCGACATCAGTAATACAGGGGAAGTCTCAGGTAACTACACCGTAGTCTTGAAAGTAAACGGATTAGACGAGGAAAGGAAAATAGTGGAATTAGGTCTGGATACGACCCTGCCCATCGTATTCGACATAACAAAGGACAATCCGGGAAACTACAGTATCAGTTTAGGCGGCCTCAGCGGTAACTTTACTATGCTCAAACGTGCCGAATTCACGATTAGCAACCTATCTATTTCACCGTCACAGGTGCTCCCGGGTCGGGAAGTATCTGTTATATGCAACGTTGCTAATACTGGAGAGGTGGATGGTTTCTACCCTGTAAGTCTGAAGGTGGATGGGGTGCAGGTGGATAGCAAGGATGTTCCCGTACCCGCAGGAGCCACTCAGACGGTAGCCTTCAGCCTGGCCAGAGAAACCTGTGGAACCTACAACTTAGCGGTAGGCGGTCTATCTGGCACCCTGGTAATTTCGAAAGGGTTGTTGCCGACCCTGTATGTGGGCGATACATGGTTTTTTAGAGAGGTCGATAAGGGCATTACATATACTCGGACCGAGACGATAACAGGTAAGGAAGGGATGGAGGGGAAGGACTGTTATGTTAAAAAGATTACTTACGACCCACCATTGGATGGTTGGATACTCGAAGAGACACAATGGTTAGAGCAAGCAACGTTAAGACCAGTCGTTTCGCTGATTTCTACCACTTTGGGGGCATCGGGTCTGAACATGACGCGCATGGTCATCTATTCTAGAGAAGGAACCGGTACCGAGTGGCCGTATGAAGTCGGAAATGAATTTACTATAAAAACATCTTGGGAACGAACTGATTTTGTTAGTGGTCAACCTTTCATCGCCACGGGTGACTCCACCATGACCTACAAATGCACGAATGTCGAGGAAGTTGTAGTCGAAGCAGGCACATTCAGATGCTTTAAGATAATTGCCTCTGAGAACGGACAGCCTACTACAGAGTACTGGCACTCCTATCAGGCGAAAACATTCGTGAAAACCCATGGCGTAACGGACGCGCATACAACTGAGCTTCTGTCCTATTCAGTCAAATAGCGAAACAAGCATGTGTAGGGTGGGTGCAGTCCTTCTTTAGAAGGGCGAAACCTACCCATTCACTTTCAGAGCGGTGGGTTACTCATGAGATGTGAAAAGGAGTGGAAAACCAAAGACATGTCATTCAGACTGTGTCTTAACTACCTGCAAAGTCTGTTTTGTTACGACCACTATCCAACTTTTTCCATATTAGGGTTAAAAACCAAAGGGCATTGGGTTTGAAGGCGTTCTTTAGCTTCTCAATAAGCGCCTTTCGCCCCAGCAAACTGATCATCCGTCTCACATTAAAGCAGATTGAGAGTATCGTCATCTCAGCTCTAACTCCCTCAAATCCTCGCAGCAAAAAGCTACTTACCCCAAGATTTCTTTTAATGTGCCCGAACACTAATTCGACCTTTTCCTGCCGCCTCTTATAGATAGCCTGATTCTCGCTC
>Ga0209777_10004516_pt1 | contig 16395 bp, 16 predicted proteins | sample FrelakmetHBP12HB_FD_187147 | JGI IMG/M metagenome (GOLD analysis project Ga0209777, IMG submission 187147) | Freshwater lake sediment microbial communities from the University of Notre Dame, USA, for methane emissions studies -HBP12 HB (SPAdes)... | ecosystem: Environmental > Aquatic >...
TTTTCTTATATCAGCGGTCGGCTCGCTATGCAGCCACATATTGAGAATGGCAAGCGTGGCCGTCGTATTTTCTTTCTCTTGGCCATAAATGGCTATACCTCGCGGAGTTTCAGCGGCAACTTTAAGAAGAAGCGATCCGCTTCCACATGTCGGATCATAAACGGTTTGTGTCTTGTCCTTGGCGTTCTTCGCGCCGATTGCTTTGGCTATGATGCGTGACACTTCGGCGGGAGTATAGAACTGCCCCTTGCTTTTACCTGATTCCACCGCGAAGTTTTTCATCAAGTACTCATAGGCATCGCCTAAGAGATCATCGCCCTCGGCGCGGTTCTTGCTGAAATCAAGCTCAGAATTTTCAAAGATAGCAATAAGACTGGAAAGGGTTTCTTGCATGTCCTTACCCTTACCCAACTTGTCCTCGTCATTGAAATTAACTGCATCAATAACGCCCTTGAGTCCGTTTGCTTCAGCAAGAGTGCTTAGTACTGTATTTATACCTTCACCTATATTCGGCTTGCCCTTAAGATTGACGAGATCGGCGAAACTTCCACCTTCAGGAACGACCACAAGCTCGTCTTTCTTGCCAGCATACTTATCTGACACATAACGCACGAACAAGAGTACGAGGACATAATCTTTGTATTGAGATGCATCCATCCCGCCGCGCAGTGCGTCGCAGGCCTGCCAGATGGAGCTATAGAGTTGCGATTTCTTGATGGCCATATTTACCTTCCCTTATTGCGAGAACAGAGCAAGATTGCTGCTTCTATGGATATCAGCATTATAGATAGATTGTTAATTTGAGGCAAGGTCAAATTACACAAATAAGCCGCTGGAATGATATGGCTGGTGCTCGGTGAGGCAGTATGGATTTGATGGACACCAAAGTCAGTTAAGATAGGAAGGTGGAGGTACGCACCTCCAAATCAAGCTGATGTGCAATCGGATACGCCCTGGGACAATCGTTGGACCTCTGATATAGAGTTGGGCTTGCTCAAGATGCTGGCTTCTTTTCTGCAACCTCCACCACTATATCGTAACCGATTAACTCCATCGCTAATTGTAGATTAATCTCATAATAACCGATAGCCTGTGCCCTAGCTTCTTCATCTGTCACTGTCACATTAGCAGTCTTCGTTTTTGGATAAACGGACACGCTTACGACTTTTTCAGGTTTTAGAGGTACTAGAGAAGATATGACCAAAGACTCTATTTCATCACTCCATTTGATAAATTCAACAGTCTCACCGCCCAAGGCAAACTGCATACCAGTTAGCTTCACCGGGTCTGCGCACAACGCTACGGCATCGATATCCTCTCTTTGAGCGCTCACTATTATTTTTGACTTCACCCCCGATTTTCTAGCGATGTATATTATCTCGATGCTACCATCTTCGATTTCCTTTATATATTCCTCTACTACAGAAATTACGATATCGAGCTCACTTTTTTCAGATGAAACAAATGAGCTTAATCTACTCAGGATGCAGATTGCATGATGATCTAGCCCTTCTGATGAGAATCTGAATTTCTGTTTGTCTAGTATCATCAAAGTGCCATTTGATTCTTGGTCTTTTGAAATATGCTCCGCCAAAAGGATGTTGTTAGTACCTATTCCGCAAAGGTATAAGTACTCGATGCCCGCATTTCGACAAAGCGCAATCCTGCGTTCATGAGCTTTTGTCCCACTTCTTTGTAGGGTTTTCTGACTCGCTACTAGCATAATACTAACGCGAATCTTAGAGCCTGTGAATGCCAAGCCTCCGGGCACATCTACGCCTCTCTCTTTCGAAGCGATCTTGTATAAGAAGTTAATGAAGTCTCGACTTTCCTTAGTTGTCGTATCATTTGGCGTAGCTGGATACAATTTGTCACCTAGGATTTTTAATTGCTTGAGATATATTCTTGTAAACAGGCCTTTTGTTTCTAATAAGTCAAGTGATTGGCAATCTTTACCAAGTTGGGGATTAGACGTCATCTCTGGCTTAAGATATTTGTCAAAGAAATATTGCGTTGCCAAATTATCGCCTGAAGAAACAAAGACTCTTTTTGCTACGGTATAATCAGTGGCTTGAATAAGAACGGGGTCAATATAAAGCCTAGCTGTGGGCAATAAGCCTTTGCTCAAGTAAGCAAGTGTTGAGACAACTAAATTGCGATCTCTATCCTTGGAGTAATCCAAAGCGACAACTATTTCACCGTTACGAAGACTAGCTTCTACAGATTGAGCATTTTTTACCCACTCTATCTTCATTGCATGAGGCAATGCTTCAGGAACTTCTTCACAGATTTTTTCACCATATGTGTTAACTTTCCACTGTATGTTTGACGCTACATTTGAATACTCTAGTTTGTTTGACACCCAACTAAACGTACGAAAAAACCAGGCCGCCCATTTTTCAAGTACAGAAGGATTCTTCAAAATCCAAATAGCTACAACTATAACAACACCACCACCACCAAGAAAAGAGATTATGTTAGTCCATACTTCATTCACTGCTTATTACCTATCTGGATCTTTCTGAAGTAAGCGTCCATAGCAATTAATATTGTCACAGCAAACCTTGATTTCATCCTTTTCCATGAAGAGACACTGGATTCTCTCTAACGTTACTGGCTTACCGCATCTGGCGCAGTTAGTTTTGCCAGAGTTAACTTGGTCCATGATTCCAAGTTCAGTTAGTATCGATTCTAAGTCACGCTTGTGAACTGCCTGAACTTTTTCTCTATCCGACCAACGTTTTAACATTCCAACCGCCGATAATTATTTATATTGTCTCCGATATTTACAGCCCGCATTTTACAAGGACGATAATCCCCTGCCTAGATTTTGTCAAGCATCACACTGTATTTATGTTGTTGCTGTATTTTCTAGATTGTCGCGCCCTCAGGGTTGCATTTTGACGCTGACGCTGCCGCTCCCTGGGGATGTGTTGGACTGTGGTGGAGTGTTAAGCATTGTGGTGTGGGCTGCCCAGCGGCACGCTTAATCCATCTCAAACTAGATGAAACAACAGACACCGCGCGACGTTACGAAACCGCTGCTAGTTTGAACATTACATCGTAATGTGCAACGTCATCTAATGCAATGGGCACATTCTGGCTTAATGCTTCTTGGTAAGGTAATGGCTCTCAGATTGATAAGAAAGTAATATCTATCCGCTCATGTCAAAAAGCTGTTGTCTTTCCCATAAGAGGATTTCGCGGTCATTTGCAAACACGCGAGCGTCGGCAGAAAATCCACTGGGGCAGACAACAACTCCTCGTGACCCCGGTTGGTGTTTCGGTAAAACGCCATTCAGTTGGCGTATCGTCTCGACTCCGACTGGACTTGCGTGGTTCTTGCATTGGATATATAGCTTAATGTCGACACCCATTTCCACAGTCCGATTTGCTATCAGGTCGATTCCTCCATCACGGGTTGGGGGAGTCGTCTCTACAGTCCAACCTTTTCGTTCCAATAGATTCTTCACGTATTGTTCGAATTCTATTCCGCTCATTGTGGTATAGTCGGGTAGAGCTGTCGAATTCTTGGAAGAGGGCTTGGCCTTTGACGGAGCGGACAATCCGAAGAGTCCAAACAATTCCTTTGCTGTCAGCCTTGTCTTGAGATCTATCGATACATCATCAACAATTTCATCAAAAAGCATTTGCTTTTCACTAAGTATCTGTTCAATACGCTCTTCAATTGTCCCTTCGCAAACATACTTATAAACATGCACTGGTCGAGTTTGCCCTATACGATCAGCCCTGCTTTCAGCCTGATTTTCAGCCGCAGGATTCCACCAGCGATCGAAGTGAAAAACGTATGATGCTTCCTGTAAATTGAGCCCGAGGCCACCGGCGCGTAATGATATCACTAAAACCTTGTGAGAAATGTCATTCTTAAACGCTTGGATAACATCGTTACGCTTGGAGGATGTGAGGGACCCTGTGTATATTAGAGGGGCAAATTCCTTTAGCGCATCGGCTACGGCCGCTACGCCGAACTGCTTGTCTACGAATTGTGAGAAGATGAGAGCGCGATGTTCCTCACTAACCAGTGTAGAGAGTCGCTCTCGGATGTCATCTAGCTTCGCAGACTGTCCAGTTTTTGGGCAGAAATTACATATCTGTTTTAACCTCAAAATCAACTCTAGAACACTCTCGATTCGGACTTCCTCTCCCATTCCGCGCAACTGAAGGATTCCTTGTTCCTCCGCTTTTTTGTAACTTTCCATCTGGGAATCTGTTAGAGATAAATCCACTCGCGATGTTGTTTTTGGGGGAAGCTGTTTCATCACCTCGGACTTCTTCCGTCTTAACTGGAGTTGTTTGTGTTTCTCGAGCATGGCAGCATTGGGCTGGAATCGAATGGGCGTCTCTCCGTCCCTAAGAGGAGCTACAAACTCCAAAATCGACGCAAGGTCATCCAATCGATTCTCAAGGGGTGTACCCGTAAGTGCCCATGCTCTTTTTCGTGGCAGCAATTTGCACTTGCGACTAACTTCTGCGTTTGGGTTTTTTATCTGTTGCGCTTCGTCTAGGATAACCACGTCCCAGGTTCGTCTTCGGGGTGGTGACACCGGGTTATTAGTGAGATCGGAGCGTAATGTCTCATAAGTTGTCAAATACACATGAGCAGGCGCCATCCATTGATATGCTCGCTCCGTTGCTGTTCCATGCACTGTGGAGATGCGTAATTCAGGAGACCATGTCCTCAGCTCTTTTCTCCACTGAACAAGAAGGCTTGCTCGTACTATCACCAGTGCCGCTTCCATTCGGTGTTGAACGGCGAGGATGCGGAGAGCCGCTATTGCCTGTATTGTCTTCCCTAGACCCATATCATCAGCAAGCAGGAGTACATTTTGTGAGAGAAGTATGTGAACACCTTCCTGCTGGTATGGAAATAGAGTTGCATGCCACTCAAGAGGACCTAATGCCGAGGCCAATATATTTGTGGGGGGTTGGAGAAGGTAAGCAAGCCGTTTTGCTAGCGACATGCGTTGGTCTGGCAGTACATTCAGTGTCCTGGGTGGCTTTAAGCTTTTCTGTAAGTTTTCTGTGGGGATTCCTTCAGAGATAGAAGTGGTTGTAGGTTCCTCCGCAGCCAAGACGTTTGCAAGAGCCACACTTCCACCTTCGTCGCCAACTGGTACTATTGAATTACTAGGAATGACCTGAGGAACCGGTGTCTCTGGTTCTATTAGTAATACCGCTGGTTGGTCTGTTAAGACGTTGCAATCCACGCACTTTGAAATCTTACTTCTCACTTGCGGAATAGTAAGGAGGCCTGGCCGCGATGCTTTCAATATCAAGTTCCGATGGAATATCCCTGACCACCGCGGGTGAAGTTCTTCCGTGTCCGCGCTGATAGTCCACCATGGTTCTTTGGCATTAGTCACTGACATGCTATTTCAACCACATTACATAGTTTCTTACGTTGTCGAAGGTGAATAAACTTCTTTTATTCCAATAATAGCTCTATTAAAAGGTTCCAGGAGAAGTCCGGAGGTAACTAGTCTATTGATTAGGCGATGTTCAGTGGATTCGTCAGCAGGTTTCCCTGGAAACCAAAAAAGATGTACGGGCTGGGGGTCTTCAATTGTTGTTTGAACTTCTGATGGAGAATGAGGAGTGGCTTCATTGACATAAGCAACACGGCATATAGGTATTGATAGGTGAATCTCGTTACAAAATAATGTGTGGTCAATTTCGTCCGCTAAACAAATTACTAGTTTAGGAACTTTTTGGCAAGTGGAAAGCAGTGATGTAGTCAACTTCCTGGTAGCGTGTCTACGGATATCCTCTTTTCGCCATAGATAAGTATTTGGGGTTTCAATGGAGTTATATGTAAACTCAAGCGGTTCCCCCCTGGCGTTTACAAGGAATAGTGCCCCTCGATATGTTACACCATCTTCAACAGCAACGACTTTTAGATAAGCAGCTGAACCTAGTTCTTCTATCTCATCTGCGTCACGGAATGGAACAGGCATATACGTTACTCCTTACCATGGTTTTAATATCTAATGCACTATTTATCGTCAGCTTTGTCTGTGCTGTCATCTGATAGCTGTTCTATCTCTGGCATCTCCGAGTAATCCTGCTTCAATTCAGTAACTTCAATGTCCGGTGTATAGCCTTCATAAAGACGTATAAGGTCCCACTCGTTGATCCACTTTTTAATATGCTGCCTGAGCCGCGCGGTTTTGTCATATTCAGTTTCTTGGGGTGGTGGGTTCCAATCATATGCAGTATTGTAAACACTACGAACTTTATTGTTGATTTCACTTATAAGCGTATCGGTGGGACTATCAAGTGGTATACTATCACTTCTTAAAATGCGCATTCCTTTTTCTGTCTGGCTAGACATAGCTAATTCTTCATCATTACCTGCGGCCTGCAATTTCCCAAGAATTTTCCCTTCATCGTCGCGTTCATCAAGAACAACGCTAACAAAATCTTCGCTAATAGAAAGGACAGTTGTGAGGCCGGGGGCGTTTTCTCCTTCAAGTTTTCCCATAAGTCGGGCAATTTCCTTGTAAGATTTAGCCCGTTGTTTCCAAGAATAGCGCGAAATCAGTTCGACTTCATCAATCAGAATTACCCAACCTGCATAGCCTGCGGCTACCATCAATCGCGGAATAAAAATGTAGCGCTGTAATGCCAGTTCTTTGGATGAGACCTTCTCTATTCTGTATGTTGCGGCCTCGCCTATCTGTCTGAGCATCTCGCGTAGATCTCTAACACCTATCTGAGTTCCTGACCAGAATTGTATTATACGATCTGAGATTTCACTTGTAGAACTAATCCCTGCCCTTTCAAGCAATAATACGGTTGCGGCGAAACGTGTATTCAACCCGTTATCTGGATTATTTACCCACTGATAGAAGTCAGTGTATTCACGGTTGTTGAATTTTGAGTCCCCTAGTTTTTGGGCGACTCCTGTTAAAACTGCGCCAGTGCGATCTGGCAACAGTGCAGATTCTATTGCAGCATTGAATATTTTGCCAGGGTCATAAAGCGGAGTTTCTTTGCTTATGACGATTTTACTACAAACAAAGTTATTCTCTAATGCAATGTGCTGTAAATATTCCAGTAAGTGTGACTTACCTGTACCAAAGTTGCCAGCAAAAAGGGTTCCAACTGCTGTTGTTTGATCCGATATTGTATTCTTTACCGAATCTAGTTGTTTCATGAATCGTTTCTCAATGACAGGCTGCAAACAACCTAGAGCTCGAACTGCATCTCGATTAGGCACTCCAGCACGCAGAGCTTCTATGGCGCGCTTACTTTCCAGCTGTGTGTCTGATGTCATTGAACGCCTCCAGCTTCCTCATTGTTAGAAATACGAATTAAATTGGCTAGTGGATTAGTGCGCTGTTTATCTCGCACCTCATCCCAGATACGAAGCCTTAGCGCATCATAGACTTTCAGTCCTCTATTTTCCTCTTCTGGTGATAAGAAACTCGGTGGCGCTATAACCAAAATGAGGCAGTATGTAAGTTCATCAGTGCTATCGATGAATTGCCGCAACATCTCGTACCCATCTAAAATTGCAGACTTACTGTAGTATATAGAACCGTCAAGGCGCCTTCTGGATTCCATAAAGTGTGAGATATCCAGTACTAAGACGAGTCCTGATTTCCCAGTGACATTTAGCCAACGAGCTAGAGAAAATAGCATATGACGACCGTTATGACGAGCGATTTTTCTGTAGATATAAGCAGACTTTAATTGAGATATTAATCGGAGTTCTCCGTGTAGCCATTCTTTAACTTTCTCCGCATCGTTTGCTCCTGGAGCTTGCGGGTCAAGTTGCGACTGACACAACCTTAGCATAGCTATACGGAACTCTTGAGTCATCGTATAATCTTTAAAGAGCGCAGATGTTAAAAGCAAATTAATAATACGTCTCATCTCTCCAAAGTTGACCCCATTTAGTGAAGCAAGGTTTGTGAGGTTAAAGTCCTTTTTTTCTTTAGGTAGTTGGTACTTCTCTTTGGATAAGATCAAACGTAGAAACTTATATGCGAGATCATCCCAGGCTACTTGTTTTGCAGTGGCATGAAATACTTTATCAATCATGTGTAATTTAGTTGTAGCTGCATCTATTGATGTAAAGAGATAGCCATCCTCTTCGGCGGCTTTCTTAAGTTTTGGTAATACTGTACTAGTATCAAGTCCATCTAGAGGTATTATGAACTTTACACTAGCTCCGCCACTTTTGATGAAATCTTGCAGATATTCCTCACGAAGAACTGATAGCCAATCGTCAAAATTGATAGATATTGTCATTAATACTACTCCTTTGAAGGCTCTGTAAAGGATATGCCGTAGTAGTTTTTTTCTTCGCCTGTCTCGGTAATCATAGTCATTATTTTACCGGGACTTCTTGTAGCAGTACTTACAGGAAAACGAATCTTGACTCCGGATTTTGTTGTATCTGTACCACTCTTGTGTAACAGATAGACATCACGGACAAATTCCTGTTTGCTGTATTCTTTTGTCTGGCCTGGTAGAAGGGTTAAAAGCTCATAAATTTCCTTTAATGGAATTACAGGTGCCGTTTGGGCAAACTCTTTTTGATGGGTTGCTAAAGCTATGCTGTAGGCTTTAAAGAGTGTTTCCAGAAATGATTCTGGCTTAAAGCGAGCCGGCTTACGCTGTAACTCCTTCAGTCTGGTTAGTAATACAGATGGACGAATATGACTTTCGCGCTTCTTGTCAATGAATACTGTTTTGTCATTAGGGGAAACACGAATCAGCACGGGGTAACAATACAGATACTCATCACGTTCAAATATATCAACTCCCGTTTGTTTGCCTAAGGCAATAATCTCAGAAGAGTAAAGGCCGTTTGAAAAATAGGGACCCTCATCAAAATTCCAACCTTCCTTAGCATTGGCGAACTGCTGTCTAAGGGCTGATAGTGCTTTATCGGCAGTATCTAAAGTTGCTCGAAGCTCTTGTAAGCTACCTGTTTTTGCAGCATTCTGGAATTTGCGCAGTGATGTTAATACAGTATTTGCCAATTTTAGTGTAGCTATGGCATCCGACTCAGTCTTAGCCAGTGCTTTCTCAAGATTGGATTCACCTCGATTTTGCATATTTACTCCTCTCAATTCGGGTGAACCAAATATAACTCCAGATATATTCGATGTCAACCATAATAGTCAAATTCTACGGGGCATCAAATACACAAGTTGCTTTCTACTTCCCCTCCACATACCCTATCCCATCGCACACCGGACACGTATCCGTCTGGCGTACGCCGAATACAGGCGGCAGCCCCCTCATTAACGGCGGTAAGTCCTTTCTCTTAATCTCGCCTGTTCCCAGGCACTTTGGGCACACATTCGGATTCTTTGTCATGTTACTCGCTCTTTTCATTACTCGCAGGTGTATTCACGCCGCAAAAAGATGATGAGGGACTCATGATACAGCTTCGTCGTGACAGCCCTCTGTCAAAAAAAAGCGCCTCCGTAAAACTCGCCCGGCGCGACCTTTTAAGACACTACGCCCGCTGTTATAATGGGGCAACTTGATAATCGCCAAATGGAGGTCTGCATATGAAAGGTAAGGAAAAGGAAACGGATCGGCTGGCGCGCCTTTACTATGTAGAGCACCTGCTGTTTCAGAAGAGATATGGCTGGACCTTAGACGAGATCGCCGCAAAATGCGACGTTAATACGAGAACAACGAGGCGGGATATTAAGGCCCTTGAAGATGCCGGTGTCCCTGTTTATCAGAACGAGGTTAAGTGGTGCGTCAATCAGGACTACTATCTGCCGCCGGTTCGTTTCAGCCGCTCCGAGGCCATGAGCATCTTCCTTGCCTCGCGGCTCATGCTACACTACGCCAACCGCTCCGATCCATATATGAAATCGACGTTCTACAAACTGAACTGCGTTGTCCCCAGCCCTTTGAAGGAACAGATATTGAATACTATAGAATGGATGGAGAAGCTGCCGAAGAACGATACGCTTGTACGCAACATCGAGAGCCTTGCTGAGTCTTGGACTACGCAGCGTACTGTCAAGATAAACTACCAGACGTATGGCGAGAGCAAACCAAAGTATCGTGACGTTGACCCGTATTTCATACAGCCAACAGATGCCAGTCACGCCAGTTACCTCATTGCGTACTGTCATCTCAACAAAGAGGTGCGTGTATTCAAGATAGCTAGGATTAAATCACTGGAGATTACTAATAAAAAGTATAAGATACCTGACGCCTTCAATGCCGATGAGTATTTAGCACCGGCATGGGGAGTGGTGGCTGGCGGAGAAGCCGAGACGGTGAAACTGAGTTTTAGCCCCTCTATTGCGCAGATATTCCAGGAGTCTATCTATCATCCTTCCCAAATCGTAACGTCTGGGAAGGACGGATCGTTGCTGGTGACGCTGAAGGTGGTGCCCGGCGTTGAGCTGCTGGGGTGGATCATGGGGTGGGGCGAGAATGTGGAGGTCCTGGAACCGAAAGAGCTGAAAGACCAGGTAAAGGCTACCATTAAAGCAATGGCAAAGCTGTACAAATAGAATTGACAGAACGCTGTCACACAAACCTGTTAGGATACTGCTAGATCTGAATTGTCTACATTTATTTAATCAAATAGGCTCTCTCAAAAAACATATGGCGGTCTATCGGGAGCGAGGTCTCAGCAAAGGAGCATTTAAAATGTCTGCTCATCAAAAAATGGAACTAAAATGTCCTAGGTGCGATAACAAAAGTGAGACTTCTGTCTGGGTCAGTATTAATGTCACTATTGATCCGGATGCAAAAGAAGCCTTGTTAAACGGCAAAATTAATGTGTTTCGTTGTGGACACTGCAATTTAGAAGAACCTCTTAATACAGATCTGCTATATCATGATATGCAGAATAGATTCTGCGTGCAGTTTTATCACTTTAATCTCATTAAGGAAAAGCAATTCTTGGATATGTTTAATGAAGACGCTGAACAACAGCTGGATATGCCGAAAGTACCTTTTGACAACTATATGGAACACATCCACATCGTGTTCAGTATGGCTGAGCTAGTGAGGTATGTGCTTTTTCGTGATAACTTAGCTCGGCGCAAAGGAAGCATCAACAATGGTCAATTGGTCTGTTTTTGCTGCGGGAGTAATATTAGAAAGGGCGACAATTATTATTGCGCAGCAAGAAGGCGTCATATCAAGGGAGATGCAGGAGAAGATTCTGATTGCATAAAGGATGCCACCTCATCATTACAAGTCTGTACTGGTTGCTTGACGAAAGCTGCCAGCGGAGGGATTGAATTTTCCAATTTGGCTATACCTTTACTGCATGTCGAGAAAGAAGAACTGCACAACTTCGCTAAGCGTCGTATAGACACCAAGATAGATTTGGAATTACCAGGCAAGAGCAGGGACTTGTGCAGTTTTTGTGCGGGAGAAATACGAGTTGGAGACCAATATACTCGTCTGACAATGGGTGAAGAGGTAGAAGGTGGTAGTGGTATTAGGTCCGTTTCAGAATATACGTTTGCAGTTCTTTGTAAAGCTTGCTCCGATAATTATATGGCTTGGACCTAATAATCATTACACGCAGAAACTATGTATGATGCTTATCTGGATATAGAAACGACTGGTCTTTCCAAATTTATGGATGATATCACCGTGATCGGCGTCTATCTGGTCAACGAACGCGAGGAGAGGATGGTACAGCTGGTGGGGGAAGAGGTTAACGAGGAGAATCTGCTCAATGCTCTGCAGGATGTTGATACTATCTACACATACAATGGCAGCCGCTTCGACCTGCCGTTCATCGATTCGCGCGTAGGAGTGGATATCTCGGCCTCTTATCACCATCACGACTTGATGTATGACTGCTGGAAGAGGAACCTTTACGGGGGACTAAAGGCTGTGGAGCAGCAGCTGGGGATAGGAAGGGAGCTGCAGGGAGTGGGAGGCTTTGAGGCGGTGATGCTCTGGTGGAGATACGTTAATGATGGCGATAAGGACGCCCTGAGAACACTGCTGAAGTACAACGAGGAAGATGTGAAGAATTTGAAGGTGCTGAGGGAGAAGTTAAAGTCAACTTAAGTTAGGAGGTAGATAATCAATGATTGGCAAGGACGATTTGTTTACCGAGGTAACCAAGTTAGTAACGTACATAAAGAGTCTGCAATCACAAGGGAAATTCAATTGTCGGCCGAAAGGAGCAAGCAGTAGACACTGTGGTGCAATAATAACTGATGCCGTGTTGCAAATGGGCCATAATTATGAGAAACAAGTGCGTGATAGAGTGAATAACGTCAAAACAATGCCAACAGCGGCCTCTGTTTCAGGATTTTTAAATATGTTGCAGGCTCAAGGTGTCAAACAAGTACTTGATTGGAAGGCGGGTAAGACAACGAATTTGGTCATACGACACACTCAATTCTTTCTTGAACAAGGACTTGATACTTATACACAATTTGAAAATTGGTTGATGCAGGAGACAAATCGCGATTCAATGATCAAGCTAAACCTTGGTATGAGGCAGAGGACAGCCGATTACTACGGGGTTCTCGTTCTTGATCCAGATGCAGTAAAAGTAGATAGCAGGATCAATGCTTTTTTAAAAGAAGCCAAAATCATTGATTCCTATGGATACAAAGATAAGCGAGAAATTGTTAGACAGGCGGCCAGGCAACTGGGATGCCGTCCTTTGGATTTGGATAACAGCATATGGATATATATGGGTTGATGGTTGTGATATTAACATCATAACCGGGAAAGAGCCATTTTATGAGGAAGAAACAAGAAAAAATACCACTCCTCTCCAAATCCCGCTTCATGGCCGGGTGGCAGTGCCACAAGCGGCTATATCTGGAATTGTTTCAGCCGCAATTGGCTGATCCTGTATCGGAGGCGAATCAGGCCATAATGGACTCCGGCACCGGGATAGGCGCGCTGGCCCGCGGCATATTTCCCGACGGCGTGCTCATCGAGCAGGACTATATGCACCACAGGGAAGCGGTAATTCAGACCGCGGAACTTTTGAAGGATAAATCGATACCAGCGCTCTACGAAGCCGCATTTATGTATGACGATATTCGCATCCGTGCTGATATACTCGTGAGGGTCGGTAAAAATCTGTTTGACCTCGTCGAGGTAAAGTCAGGCAACAGCGTTAAGTCGGAGCACATACCGGACACCGCCATCCAGGTCTACGTGCTGGAAGGTTGTGGACTGCGCGTGCGGCGTGCCTGCGTAGCTCACCTCAATAAAGAGTACATCTACCCCGGCGGAGACTATGACTTGCAGGAGCTGTTTGCAGTCGATGATGTAACGGAAAAAGTCAGGGAGATACTGCCGGATGTGCCTGAGCTGCTGGCTGATATGAGGGCAGCCCTGTCAGCGTCCGAGCCGCCCGATATCGCGCCGGGCAAGCACTGCTCCAAGCCCTATGACTGCGAGTTCTGCGGCCACTGTTTTCAGGTCTTCCCGGAGCACTACGTAGGTCAGCTGCCCAACGCCAGAGCGAAGCTGCTTACCGCGCTGGCCGAGGCGGGCATAGATGATATATGCGATATCCCGGACGATTTCGATGGACTCAATCCGCTCCAGCAAAGGGTGCGTGACTGTGTGGTAAACGGCTGTGTTTATATGGGGCCTCATCTGAATGAGGAATTGGTTAGGATTGAATACCCTGCTTACTTTCTCGATTTTGAAACCTTTAATCCGGCCCTGCCGTTATATGTGGGCACGCACACATATCAGATGTTGCCCTTTCAGTGGTCCTGCCACATCATGGACGAGTCGGGGAACGTCAGTCACGAAGAGTTCCTGCACAACGGACCCGACGATCCGCGCGAGCCGTTCGCGGAGAGCCTTATAGATGTTCTGAACGACAGCGGTTCAATAATAGTCTACTCCTCATTCGAGGCTGGGCAGATCAGAGGCCTGATCAGAGACCTGCCGCACCTGTCGCAGGATTTATACGCCGTGCTCAATGGACGAATTGTAGATTTGCTGAAGATAATCAAAGAGCACTGCTATCACCCCGATTTCCATGGCAAGTTTTCTATTAAGAAAGTGCTTCCAGCGCTGGTTCCAGAATTGAACTACAGCGACCTTGAGATTCGGGAGGGGAGCCTGGCGTCTATGGCCTATGCCGAGATGATAGCTCCAGAAACGACCGCCAAGCGGCGGCGCGAGATACACAAGAACCTGCTGGCGTATTGCGAGAGGGACACGGAAGCGATGGTAAGGCTGTTTGAGAAGTTAAGGGGAGAGTAAATAGTCAGGAACCGAATATGGACCAGAAAGCATGTCAGAATTGTCTTCAAATGCTATGGGATATGGCATGGAAAACCATTGAAAATCAACCTGGCTTAGGGGCAATAGTAGAGGGAGAAATAGATGCAATCTCAAAACGTAATCCTGAGACTATGACTGCAAATGTTTTCTTGCATGAATATACGTGGAGCGTCTTCGGTGTTGGTATTTCCATACAAAAAGTCCTGGAGCCTAGATGGGCTGGAATTAGAAGGGCATTTGGTGATTTCGACATATCATATATTGTAAATAGTCCAGAAACAGTGCTAAGTCAGATAGTTGCTCCCGGTGTGAGAGTGCTAAATGTTAGTCGGAAAGCTAAGTCTGTAATCGTGATGGCATGTGAAATCCAAAATAGAGGATGGGATGCTGTGAAAGCGGATCTTCTTCACGGTCACAGTACTAATCAGAGCGGTATGTTTATTCCGTCGAACTATGCCATTCAATACTTGGATGATTTCCCTCAAGTAGGAACAACAGTAGCTAAATATATATTAAAGAATGTCGGATTTGATATAGATAAGGACGACTTGCACCTTAAGCGATATGCTTGTCATCTTGGATATCCCGATAGCCAGGAAGGCGTACATGAGATGTGTGCAGATATAGCCCTAGTTGTTAAGTCCACAGTACGGGAAGTTGATACGGTATTGTGGAATGCGAGTGCCAAAGCAGACAGAGGGACATTACGTTTCGATTGTCCACAATGTTATTTGCATTTTGAGCTTCTGTAATTCTCGAAGCTTGCAGGCTGAGGGGAAGTAGTATGGAAGAGTTTTATAAAAACCTTGAAGAGAAATACCAAGCTAGAAAAGGATACCCTCTGGATTTTCAAGGGGCTGATTATAAGAAGGGCGGTTTAGTGATAGTTGGACAGGACGGGGGCATAACTACAAGAAGCATTGTGGGGAAAGTCTTGATGCTTGATGAGAAAGACTCATCATTATACAAATACATCTCCGAGCACATATTATCACCACTGGGCTTAGAAGTTGAGCAAATCACCGCATTTAACTTGATCAGTCTAAGCTTAAATACTTCTCTTGCAGCTGTGGCTAGAGCGAGGAGAATATCACTTAATGACTTGGTTGGCCAGTTAGCAGAATTTACATACGGTGATATTAGAGAGAAATTGGATAAATACAAGCCTGATTACATGGTAACTCTAGGCAATCCCGTTTTTGAGTTTCTAAAAAAGAAGGCAGGCGTAATTACTTTGCCTATTAGAGAGTCATTTGCTGTGGGATATAAAATGGTCTTAGATAGTCATCCTATTATATGTCTACCCTGCGTTCATATGAGAACATATAATGTCTATCGAAAAGTGTACAAAGATCAAGATAATAGACTTAGAAAATGGGCACTGAATCAACAAATATAGAAGAGGACTGTCTGGTTAGAACCAATAGCGTTGCGGGGACAGAGATAGGAGCATTCCATGGGCTATGAAAGTTCATTACACTTGATCGACGTGAAGATCAAAGCCGAGTCGGCAGCAGAAGTGACGCGGGTGCTAAAAACACGGAGATGCCGCGGTCTAGCTCCCATTCGGTATTTCTTGGAAAAAGCTGCGTTCGACAGCGATGGTTTTCTTGTATTCAAATCGAGTGAGGATGGTTTGGCTCCATATGTACCTGCGGATGATGGAACCGTGCCCGCCCTATATGGGAAGTGGTATGAAGCAGAGCAGATCGCTAGCTGGCTAAAACAGTATTCTGAGAAGGGCGGACGTATAGTACTGCATAGCATAGAGGCCGATGGAAACGCGTGGGGATGGGAATTCGATGGCCGGGGGAGGATGAGAGAGTTGACCCTCCGCCCGATTGGTAAATGGGAATAGGAAATGAGACATAAATGAAACTAATCATCCATCGTGGTACACATGAAATAGGCGGCAGTTGTGTAGAGCTGTGCTCTGACTCGGGGGATACCCGTATCGTTCTCGATATCGGCATGCCGCTTGTGGAACCGGATGAGTCGCCGTTCGAATGGAAGAAGTACCAGAGAAAGCCGATAGAAGACTTGATCAGTCGGAAGATCATGCCCCCGGTAGAAGGGCTGTATTATATCTGCCAGCAGCCTTCGGTTTCCGCTGTGATACTGTCTCACGCGCACCAGGACCACTAAGAT
>Ga0209777_10004517_pt1 | contig 16395 bp, 13 predicted proteins | sample FrelakmetHBP12HB_FD_187147 | JGI IMG/M metagenome (GOLD analysis project Ga0209777, IMG submission 187147) | Freshwater lake sediment microbial communities from the University of Notre Dame, USA, for methane emissions studies -HBP12 HB (SPAdes)... | ecosystem: Environmental > Aquatic >...
TGCCAACGCCGAGACTTACAAGCGCCAGATCTTCAAGCTCCTCGACCCGCAAACCACAGTAGTTGACTTCAACGCGCGCTGGCTCGGCGCGCTCTCGAGCGAGGACTGGATCCGCCTCACCGCCAAGGTCACGCTCGCGCAGATGCTGGAGCGCGACGACTTTTCCAGGCGCCTCGCCGCGGGCGAGCCGATCGCGCTGCACGAGCTCCTCTACCCGGTGGCTCAGGCATACGACTCGGTCGCGCTCAAGGCTGACGTCGAGCTTGGCGGCACCGACCAGCTCTTCAACCTCCTCGTCGGGCGCGACCTCATGGGCAAGCTCGGGCTGCCACCGCAGATTGTCATGACGCTGCCCTTGCTCGAAGGTATCGACGGCGTTGAGAAGATGTCGAAGTCGCTCGGAAACTTTGTCGCGGTCGAGGAACCGGCCGAGGAAATGTTCGGCAAGCTGATGTCGATCTCGGACGCGCTCATGTGGCGCTATTGGCTGCTGCTGACCGACCGCACGCCGACCGAGGTGACCGCGCTGCAAAAGGCGGCGTCAGCGGGCGAGCGGCACCCCATGGAGCTCAAGTTCGAGCTCGCCCGCGCCGTCACCTCTGATTTTCACGGTGCGGAGCAGGCAGCGGCGGCGGAAGCACGTTTTCGCACCGTGCACCAGCGCCGCGAGACTCCTCATGAGGTTGCCGAGGTCGTGCTCCCGGCGGGCGGCGAGCCGCTCCTCCTCGCCAAGATGCTCGTCGCCGCAGGTCTGGCGCCCAGCAACTCGGAGGCGCGGCGCCTGTTGCAGCAGGGAGGTGTGAGGGTTGACGGTGAGGTCGTGCGCGACGTGAACGCGACCGTGCCGGCCACGCTCTCGCACGGGTTCCTTTTGCAGGCTGGCAAGCGCCGCTTCGCCCGTGTCCGCTTCGGCTAGCCCTGCGAGACGAAGCCGGCGTCACAGCGGCGCGGCGCGCCCAATTTCAGACGCCGGGCCCCCGTCCTCCTGCGCCCGTGCGCACACGCCGGCGCGTGGCCGAGGAAGTGGTAGAGCGCAACCGATGTGGCAGCTACGCTTTACAACGCCGATGGGAACAGCGTCGCACCCAGGTCGCTACTCGCTGCGCTGGCACTCCGCACACAGCCCCTGAATCTGCAGGCTGTAAAAGCTGGGGCGGAAGTGGTGCTCGAGGCACACCTGCCGTTGGCGCTCGTCGAGCTCGCTGTCGTAGAACTCAATGATCCGGCCGCAGCCGGTGCAGACCATATGGTCGTGCCGCTTCCCGGGGGTCACCTTCTCATAGACGTAGTGCTCGCGCCCGAGCCGTGACTTGCGCGCCAGGCCGCATTGCACGAGCAGATCGAGGGTGCGATAGATCGTCGCACGGGAGACGCGCTTGCTCTCATTGCGAAGCTGAAAGAGGAGGCTGTCCGCATCCAGGTGGCCTGCCGAGTTGAAGAGCTCCTCAAGCAGCATCAGGCGTTCCTTGGTGACTTTCAGGTTGTTGTCACGCAGGTACTGGATGAAGAATTTCTCCGCCCGCTTCATCATTTCCTCCGTTCGCGCGTCTCAATTTCACAAAGCACGCTAGCCGCTTCCACCTCGAACTGTCAAGAGTGGGGCTCATCCGCGGTCTCGGGCTGGGCCATGTGCACGAGCCCTTCGAGCACGCCCCCTCTGGCCACCACGAGGGTCGAGGCGAAAACCTCGGCGTAGACCTTGCCGGTCTCATGCACGACCATGCTCTCTCGCGCGCGCACCGTGCCGCGGACCGTGCCCGCGACCACAAGCCGACCGACCACGACCTCGCCCTCGACCACCCCACCTTCTCCCACCAGCAACTCGCCTTCGCTCCCCATGGTGCCAAACACGTGCCCGTGGACACGCAGGAGCTCGGCGAAGACCACGTCGCCTTTGATCGTACAGCCCTGGTCGAGAAAGCCGTCTAGCGTCCCGTAGCTTTTCTTCATCGTCTCTCCTGGGCGAGGAGTCGGAACAACCGGATCAGCTCCTGCTCGTTGGCGAATCGCAGCCGGATCTGCCCACCGCGCCGGCGGCGGACAATCTCTACCGTGGTGCCGAGGGCAAGCGCCAGCCTGTCGGCGGCGTCCCTGGTCTCCGGATCCGGCGTTGGCCGCGCTCGGCGGCGCGCGGGCTGCAGCTTTCGCTCCAGCTCCCTGACGCTCCATCCCGCTCTGACGCACCGCTCCGCCAGCATGGTCTGCCGCTGCGCGTCGTTGAGCCCCGCCAATGCGCGAGCATGCCCCGCACTCAGCTCGCCGCCGTCCACCTGCGTCTGGACTTCGAGGGGTAGATTGAGCAGGCGGAGCGCGTTTGCCACCGTTGAGCGCTGCTTCCCGACCCGGCCCGCGATCTCCTCCTGGCTCAAACCGAGTTCGCTGCGCAGGTGGTGGTATGCGCGCGCCTCCTCGATCGGCGTCAGATCCTCACGCTGCAGGTTCTCGATCAGCGCCAGCGCGAGCCTGTCGCTGTCGCCGGCGCCTTCGCGCACCACCGCTGGGATGCGGTCGAGGCCGGCGAGCATCGCCGCGCGCCAGCGCCGCTCCCCTGCGATCAGGTGGTACCCGCCCTCTGCCGCCCGCGTCACCACCACCGGCTGCAGTACGCCGTGCCGCTTGATCGAGGCTGCCAGGCCTTCCAGCCCGGCAGGAGCGAAGTGCCGCCGGGGCTGCAGCGGGTTGGGACGAATCTCCTTAACCGGCAACTCGGCCCCTCCACCCCGCTTGAGGGTCGGCCCTTCCGGAATGAGAGCCGAGATTCCCTTACCCAACGCCGACCGCTTCATGGCCCCTCCGACGGCGCAGCACTTCCTCCGCCAAACTCAGGTACGCCTGGGCGCCGCGGCTGCGAATGTCGTACTCGAGGATGGTGCGCCCGAACGAGGGCGCCTCCGCCAAGCGCACGTTACGGGGAATTACAGTCGCGAAGACCGCGTCGCCGAAAAACCTGCGCACATCCTCCACAACCTGGTTGCCGAGCGAGAGGCGTTCGTCGAACAGCGTAAGCACGGCCCCCTCAAGGTCGAGCTCGGGGTTCCAGGCGGCACGCACGCGCTCGAGCGTGCGCATGAACTCTCCAACGCCCTCGAGCGCGAAGTACTCGCATTGGATCGGAACGAGCACGGCGTCCGCTGCTGCGAGGGCGTTGACCGTGAGGATGCCGAGCGACGGCGGACAGTCGATGAAGACCCACTCGTGCGGCGTGGGCGCATGCGCGATCGCCCGACGGAGGCACAAAGCAGGCGCCTCCAGCTCGAGCAGCTCCACCTCGGCGCCGACAAGGTCGCGGCCCGCAGGTACGAGGTCGAGGCCGGGGAACCTCGTCGCCACCACGGCCTCGTTCAGTGGAACTTGCCCCTCTAGGACCTGGTAGGAGGTGGCGCCGTCGCCCTGCCAGCCAAGACCAGAGCTGCAGTTGGACTGAGGGTCGAGGTCAAGTGCCAGCACGGAGTGCTCGTACGCCGCCAGCGCCGCCCCGAGGTTCATCACCGTGGTGGTCTTGCCGACCCCGCCTTTCTGGTTTGCGACGGCCACCACACGCTGTGCGCCCACGCTCTCCCCTCTCGTGTTTCACGTGGAACACCGTCGCCAGACCAGAAGACAGCCGCTCGCCGGCATCGGCTGCGGCAAGCGTAGCACAGGCTTGAAACCCGCCCCGGGTCGCGCAGTTGCCGCGTTGGCCGCGCTCGTCCACCAGAGCGCGACGCCGCCTTCCCTGAGCCGTTCACGGCTTCCGCGCCGCCAGAGACGGAGTGCTAACCCCTGGACCGTCACCGCATCGTAGTCGCGGGCGGGGTGATCGGCGAGCCGCTCCCGCCGCACTTCTGCCGCCAACCCGAGCTCGCGCACGACCTCCTTGAGGAACGCCCAGCGCCGCTCGCGCGGCTCGAGCAGCACGCCGGTCACACCGGGGCACGCGAGCAGCAATGGCACCGCAGGCAGTCCGTTCCCGCTGCCGACATCGAGCAGGCGCCCGTGCGGGGGCACAAATGCCGCCCCGGCGAGCGCGGCGAGCACGTGCTCCAGCAGCCGTGTGCCCCTGTGCCCGGCGCCGACGAGATCAACAGCACCGTCAAAACGCTCAAGCAAGGCGAGGAATACGGCGAGGGGCGGCGCCAGCTTCGCGTCGAGCCCTGCAACCGAGAGTGACGCCGAAAGGGACTCCCTAGTGTGCGGAGTGTGGCTCACTGCGCAGGTTTGGTGGCATCCATCATGCGCTGCGTGAGCATCTGCTGCGCGATCGTCAGCACGTTGTTTACTAACCAGTAGAGCACAAGGCCGGCCGGGAAGTTGATGAACATGAAACCGAAGATGAACGGCATCAGCATGAACATCCGGCGCTGTGCCGGGTCGCCCACCTGCGGCGCCAGCAGTTGCTGCGCCACCATCGTCGCCGTCATCAGGATGGGCGTGATGTAGGTCGGATCCTTGAGCGAGAGGTCCTTGATCCACAGCATGAATGGAGCGTGCCGCAACTCGATTGCAACCGAGAACAGCGAGTAGAGCGCCCATAGGATCGGCAACTGGATCAGCATGGGCAGGCAGCCACCCATCGGGTTCACGCCTTCCTTGCGGTAGAGCTCCATGGTTTCCTGGTTCATGCGCTCGCGCGCCTTGGGGTCTTTCTTGGCGCGCTCCTGGTAACGTCCCTGGATCGCCTTGATCTTGGGCTGCAGCGTCTGCATCCGCTTCATCGCCACCGCGCTCTTGTGGTTGAGCGGGAAGAGCAGAACCCGAATCGCCGCCGTCAGCACGACGATGGCAAATCCCCAGTTCTGCGCCCAGGCGTAGATCCAGCGCAGCGCCACAAGGAAGCCCACAGACAGGAAGCTGAAGATGCCAAATGAGATCGTCTCCTCCATCCCGCGGCCGTATGCGGCCAGGGTCGCGTGCTCCTTGGGGCCCAGGTAGAGCGCCCCGCGCACGATGCCTTCGCTCCCGAGCACCGCCACCTGCGCCACGGGTCCTTGTGCGCCTGCCGCCGCCGAGGCGCTCACCGCCTCGAGCAGACTGTCGGGCAGCAGGGCGAGGAGAAAGTACTGGTCCTGGACGCCGGCAAACTCGACCGCACCAGAAACCCGCTGTGGCGACGGCAGCTTGGCCGGACTCACGCGCGTCAGCTTGCCGTTGACCCGCACGACGGCCTCGGACCCCGCAAGTTGCGTACGCGTATCCTGCTTCGCCGTCGAGGCCAAGCCTGAGGCCACCACCACACCGTCCACGGCGGCCCCGCCGCCCGCCCGCACGTCCACCGTCAGGGAGTACTTCCCCTTGCCAACACCGAGGCGTTTCTCGACCCAGTTGCCCCGGCCGTCGCTCCAGCGCAGCCAGACCTCGTCCGCACGCTGCGTGATGGCGTAGGGCTCCTCATTCCACGGGCCAGCCGCAGCCATCTGCAGCGGCGGCATGCCGCCCTCGCGTACGAGCTCCAGCGGCCTTCCTGCCGCATCCGTGTAAGCAGGCAAGACCACGGAGCGCAAGACACCACCGCGCGTGTCTACGACTGCCCGCCAGCCTGCGCCCTCCAGCTTCACCTCCGTGGCCGCCGCGCCCCGTGCTGCGGCTGGCACAGGGCCGGTCGCGGCTGCCGCATGAGTAGTGTTGACACCTCCAGGTACTGGGGTTGCCGCCGTCACGGTCGGCGCGGCCGTCGTGACGGGCCGCGGCGTCGAGCGCGGCGCGGGAAAGAGCAGGAACCAAACGATTACGATTGCGCCCGATATCAGTGCAGCCAGCAAGACGCGCTTTTCCATCTACGTGCTCCCTTGCGATCCTGGCACGGGGTCGTAGCCACCCGCATGCCACGGATGGCAGCGTGTCAGCCGCCGCAGGCCCAGCCACACGCCCCGCGCCACACCGTGGACGCGGACCGCTTCGCCCATGTACTCCGAGCATGACGGCGAGAACCTGCATGCGGGCGGGAGGAGCGGGGATACCCACCTCTTGTAGGCGTGGAGCACACCCATCAGGACTCTAGCGATATTGGACGGAGATTCAGTCTGCCCAGGCATCGTAGGTAGTCCTTCTCAAGCTCGCTCCATGCCCCCTTGGCGCACCCTTGCCGGACGTTGACCACGAGGTCTCCGCGCCACTCGCCGAGCGCCGCGAGGTGCAAGCGGAAAAGCTCTCGCACCCGGCGGCGGGCCCGGTTTCGCACCACGGCACCGCCGACCCGGCGTGTCGCCGTGACCCCGAGTCGCTTCTCGCCACCCGCGCGGGCGAGAGCAAAGACCACGACGTAACGACCGACGACCTTGCCGCCGTGTCCGTAGACACGTTGGAAATCCGCGCGACGCAGCGGCGTTGGCAGGGTGCCTCCGCCACGGTTACGGGGTGAGTCGCTTGCGCCCCTTACGCCGCCTCGAAGCCAGGACGCGGCGCCCTGTTGGCGTGCTCATTCGTTTGCGAAAGCCGTGCGTCTTCTTGCGCCGCCGGTTGTTCGGCTGAAAAGTCCGTTTCATTGTCCACTCCCCAGCTAGGCCGACCAGGTTGTCGGGAACTTTCAGTTTACAGTGCCCGGCACTCCGGGTCAACGTCGCCGTGTGCTAAGCTTTCGCCGCCTATCGGGCAGCCTGAACCATGACCTCATTGGAACTTTGGCCGGCGATCGTCCCGTCGTTGCGTGCACGGCTGTCGGCCGAGGACTTTGAAGCGTGGTTCGCACCCGTGTCCGCACACGCAACCGCCAATCGCCTCACCCTCCAAGTTCCATCGCGGGTGTACGCCGATTACATCCGCGACCACTTCCTCGGCCTCGTGCAGGAGCTCGCGTCGCAGGCTGCCGAAAAGGCGATCTCTGTTTCCGTCGAGGTGCGAACGGGGAGTACCCAGAGCCAACACACGGCGCGCACAACTCCGCTTAACCCGCGCTATACTTTTGCCTCCTTCGTGCCGGGCGCCTCGAATCAGTTTGCCCGCGCCGCCGCACAGTCGGTCGCCGAAAATCCGGGGCGTGCGTACAACCCACTCTTCATCTACGCTGGATCAGGCCTCGGCAAGACGCACTTGCTGCATGCCGTCGGCAATGAGGTGCTCGCGCGCGACCCCCGCCGGCGCGTCCGCTACGTTCCCACCGAGCATTTCGTCAATGAGCTCATCAACTCCATCCGCCTGCAGCGCATGGTCCAGTTCCGCGAGGCCTACCGTTCTATAGACGTGCTTCTGCTCGACGACGTCCACATCCTCGCCGGAAAGGAGCGCACCCAGGAGGAGTTCTTCCACACCTTCAACGCCCTCCATGAGGCTGGACACCAGATCGTGCTCACCTCAGACACAACTCCCGCCTCGATTCAAGGCCTCGAGGAGCGCCTGCGCACCCGTTTTGTCTGGGGCCTGGTGGCAGATATCCAGCCGCCTGACCTGGAAACAAAGTGCGCAATCATCCGCGAGAAGGCCCACTCCGAAGGCGTCGATCTGTCGGACGACGTGGTCCTCTTCATCGCGCGGCGCGCGCGTGAGAACGTGCGCGAACTTGAAGGCTATTTGAACCGCGTCATCGTGTACTGCACGCTAAGCGGTCAACCCACCACGGTGGAGTCTGCCCGTCTTGCCCTCAGCCCGCTCCTGCCCGCCGAGCGCCATGCCACGGCCCCTGACATCATCCGTTTCGTCGCTCACCACTACGGGGTGAAGGTTGCCGATCTCAAAGGCAGGGACAACCGACGTTCAGTCGCGTTCCCTCGACAAGTCGCGATGTACCTAATCCGGGAGATTCTCTCCCTCTCCTATCCCGACATCGGCAAGCTCTTCGCCAAGCACCATTCCACAGTCATGTACTCGGTCGAAACCATTACAAACGAAAGGCGTTCCAACCCATCCTTGGACGCAACCCTGACTACGTTTGTGGAACACTTCCGCTGAGGTGTGGATTCTTTCCTCCTCTTGCCGCGGTCTGCTCTTTCCTCCACATGTTTCCCGCGCCTACCTCCGCAGACCTGCACAATGGCAAGTATCATTGCATCAACAAACTCCCTTGATACACACACCATGCACACCCTCGACGACTACTACGGATATCTGTACAATCATCTGAGTTAGTAGACGCTGCCGGGAGGCCGCGGATATGGACGCAACCCTTAACCGCACGCTCTTGCTCGACGAACTGCAGTTGATTCAGGGTGTCGTCGAACGACGCACGACCATCCCGATCTTGTCAAACGTACTCTTGCGCGCCGAGGGCGACCGGTTGCACCTGGCTGCGACCGACCTGGATGTCACGGTGTTTACGAGTTGTCCGGCGGCGGTGCGGCGGGAAGGTCGCACGACAATTCAAGGGAAGGTATTTTTCGACCTCGTACGGTCGCTGCCGAGTGACACTCTTGAAGTGAAGTCGCTGGAGACACGGACCGAGGTGACGTCCGGGACTTTCAGCTCACAGCTCGCGAGTTTGGATCCGGGCGACTACCCGACCTTGCCAGAGGTGCCCGAAGGTCAGGGGTTTGCGATCGAATTGTCGCTGCTCCACCGTCTCATCGATCTTTCAGCGTTTGCGGTCTCGTCGGAGGAGGGACACTTCCAGTACAACGCCGCCCTTCTCATCCTGTCGGAATCAACGCTCGCGATGGTGGCTACTGATGGCCACCGTTTGGCGTGGACAAGAGCCTCTCATAGTGGTGGCAAGCCGCCATTCGAACAGCAGTTGCTCCCGCGCAAGGTCCTCAATCAGCTCCATCATCTCCCTGCGAGTGAGGGCGTTCCACTCTATCTGGCGCGCGGCGAGAACCACCTTGCGTTCCATCTTGGCGACCGCATTCTGCTCTCACGCATGCTCGAGGCGCGCTTTCCGCAGTACGAGCGTGTCTTGGTGAGGGACAACCCTCATCGTGCGCGTGCGAAGTGTCACGAACTCGCCGCGGCGTTGCGGCGTGTCTCTCTGCTGGCGAGCGAGCGGACACGTGGCGTCCAGCTCGACTTTACGGCAGACTCGCTGGCACTTGCCTCGGTCGGCTTTGACCTTGGCCAGGCAAGTGAGAACGTGACCTGTACCTATGCCGGTCCCGCGCTCAAGGTTTTCGTCAACGCCAACTACGTGCTCGATTTCTTGTCTGCCGTGGACGCCGAGACGGTGGAGTTCCAGATGCGCGACTCGGATGGGCCGATCGTGCTCAAGCCGGCGGATGAGGATGCCAAGAGCAGCGAGTGCCTGTACGTGATCATGCCGATCCGCCTCTAGGTGAGTATTCGCCGGTTTTCCGTAGCAGGGTTTCGCAACCTCGCGGCGCAGGAACTTCAGCCCGGTGAGGGCCTGACAGTAATCACTGGCGCCAATGGCTCAGGCAAGACCAACTTGCTCGAGGCAGTCACGGTGCTCGGCAATCTGGCGTCGTTTAGACCGTCACCGCCGCCGTCGTGGATTCAGCACGGTCTCCAGAGCTTCAGCCTCGGGGCAACCGTACTCCGCGGACCTAGTACGGTCGAACTGCGGCACGAAGGGTGGCTGGCACCCAGGTTCAGGAGGGCGCTCTTCCGTGGCGGGCGGCGGCTCGGCGCCGCGGAGTACCTTGAGCTTCTCCCCGTCACTGCTCTTTCCGGCTACGACCGCGAACTCGTGTGGGGAAGCCCGGAGACGCGGCGCCGCTTCCTGGATTGGCTCTCGTTCCACCTGCATCCGGACGCGCTGCCGGTCTTGCAGCGCTACCGCAGGGCGCTGCGGCAGCGCAATCTGCTCCTTGCGCACTCCGGTCGGGACGACGAGATTGACGCCTTCGACCACGATCTTGCGCGTCTCGGCGCTCACATCGTGCTTGCCCGCGTCGAGGCTCTGGCGGGCATCGAACGCCGGCTGCAAGGCGAGTTTGAGCAGCTTGGATGGTCGCTCGGACGTGTCGCAATGCGCTACAATGCGTCGGATGGGGTTGCCCCGGCGGACGTCGAAACCGTCGCCGGCCGCTTGCGCAGCGCGCTCGCATCTCAACGCCGACACGACCGTGCCCGCGGGAGGACCTCGGTCGGGCCCCATCGCCATGATCTCGTGTTCACGGTACAGGGGGTCGCAGTGAAGGATGTGCTCTCGGCAGGCCAAGGCAAGCTCATGGCGACGGGCCTCAAGCTCGCCGCCATGGCGTGGCTTGCCGAGACGCACGGGCGGGCGCCGGCTGTGGTCTTTGACGACGTTGACGCCGAGCTGGATGCGGGGGTTGTGCGCAGGGTGCTGGCGCGGCTGCAGACGGGGGGGCAGGCGTTTCTTTCCTCCGCCCACGAAGAGGTGGTGCTCGGGCGGCTCGCTGGGGCGGTGGTGTGGCGCCTCAGGGCCGGCGTGGTGGAAGAGCTGTCGCGGGGAGGGAGCTAACGCGTGACCGGCAAAGCCTACAACGCCGAGAGCATCAAGGTCTTGAAAGGACCGGAGGCGGTCCGCAAGAGGCCGGGGATGTACATCGGCGACACCGACGACTTGTCTGGCCTGCACCACATGGTTTGGGAGGTCGTCGACAACTCCGTCGACGAGGCACAGGCAGGATTTGCGAACCGTATCGTCGTGCGCATCCATGCCGACAACTCTGCCACCGTCGAGGACAACGGACGCGGCATTCCGGTTGACATCCACAAGGAGAGTGGGCACAGCGCGGCCGAAGTGATCATGTGCGAGCTTCACTCCGGCGGCAAATTCGATAACACCTCCTACAAAGTCTCCGGCGGCCTGCACGGCGTCGGTGTATCGGTCGTCAACTTTCTTTCGGAGTGGCTGCGCCTCGAGATCCGTCGCGACGGGGGCGTGTGGGAGCAGGAATACCGGCGCGGCGTGCCGGTGGCGCCGCTCAAACGGGTTGGCAACTCGAACAAGACCGGCACCAGCGTCAGCTTCAAGCCGGATGCGCAGATCTTCTCGATCCTGGAATTCCACGACGACCTGCTCATCCAGCGTTTGCGCGAGCTTGCCTTCCTCAACCCGGGCCTCGCGATCCGCCTGCACGACGAACGCAACGGTGGCGAACACGAGTTTCAGTTCAAGGGCGGCATCGCGGCCTTTGTGGAGTATCTGAACCGTGCCAAGAACACCCTGCACAACAAGCCGATCCAGCTTGTAGAGGACAAGCCTGACGGGGAGCAGGTCGGCATCGCCATGCAGTGGCATGACGGTTACAGCGAAAACGTGCTCGCCTTCACGAACACCGTGTTTAACGCCGACGGCGGCGCGCATCTGTCCGGGTTTCGCTCGGCGCTCACGCGCACGATCAACAATTATGGGCAGACGAGTGGCCTGCTGAAGAACCTGCCCGAGGGCCTCAGCGGAGAGGACGTACGCGAGGGCCTGACGGCCGTCCTCTCGGTCAAGATCCGCGACCCGAAGTTTTCCTCGCAGACCAAGGACAAGCTCGTCTCGTCGCACGTCAAGGGCTGGGTCGAGACCGTCGTCAATGCGCTTCTGGCGGAGTACTTCGAGGAGAACCCTACGATCGCGCGCCGGATCGTGGGCAAGTGTGTCGAAGCTGCGCGGGCGCGCGAGGCGGCGCGCAAGGCGCGCGAGCTCACGCGCCGCAAGGGCGCGCTCGAGAACTCATCCTTGCCCGGAAAGCTTGCCGACTGCCAGGAGAAGGACCCTGCGGGCGCCGAGCTCTACATCGTGGAGGGCGACTCGGCGGGCGGCTCCGCCAAACAGGGGCGCGATCGTCGTTTCCAGGCGATCCTTCCGCTCAAGGGGAAGATTCTCAACGTGGAGAAGGCGCGATTCGACAAGATGCTGTCGAATCAGGAGATCCGAACCATCATTCAGTGCCTCGGAACCGGGATCGGGGCGGAGGACTTCGACATCGCCAAGCTGCGCTATCACAAGATCATCATCATGACCGACGCGGACGTAGACGGCGCCCACATCCGCACGCTCCTGCTCACGTTCTTCTTCCGGCATTTTCGGCTGGTAATCGAGCGTGGCTTCCTCTACATTGCGCAACCCCCGCTCTACAAGGTCGCCCATCGCAAGGACGAGCGCTACTTGCGCGATGAGGCCGAGATGTCGTCGTACCTGCTCGACCGGCTCTCGGTGGGCGCCACGCTCACGCTCGCGGCGAGCGGACGGCGTCTGGCGGGAAAGGAGCTCAAGGACACCATTGCCCGGCTGGAGCGCGCCCTCGACCACCTGGCGCGCCTGGAGCAGCGCGGCTGGCCGCGCGACCTCGTCGGCCTCATGCTGCGCGAGGGAGTCGTGCGCCGTGAGCAGCTCGCCGAGCGGCCGCGCATGAAGAAACTCGTTGACGAGCTGCGCGCCGAGGGCTTTGAGGACGCCGCGCTGGAAAAGGACGAGGAGCACAGCGGCTACTCGGCCCGGCTGAGCTTCAACCGGAACGGGCGCACGCGCAGCATCGAGCTTGGCCATGAGCTCGTGCGCAGCTACGAGTATGGCCAACTCCGCGAGCTCCACGCGCACCTCAAAGACTTTGACGTGCCGCCGTTCCACCTCGAGCTCGAGGGCGTCAAGGAGACGTACGACTCGCGCCAGGACCTCGTCGATCGGGTGAAGGAAAGCGCGCGTCATGGGCTCGCGATCCAGCGCTACAAGGGACTTGGGGAGATGAACCCGGAACAGCTCTGGGGCACGACCATGAACCCGGAGACGCGTCGCCTGCTTCAGGTACGCATCGAGGATGCCGCCGAAGCGGACGAGCTCTTCACGATCCTGATGGGCGACGCGGTGGAGCCGCGCCGGAACTTCATCGAGAAGAACGCGCTCGAGGTTGTCAACCTCGACGTGTAGGAAAGAGCACAGATTGGCATGACCGACGCGACGACACCCAGGGAGACCCGCATCCCGGTTGCCATCGAGACCGAGCTCAAGCGTTCGTACCTCGACTACGCGATGAGCGTCATCATCGGTCGCGCGCTTCCCGATGTGCGCGACGGGCTCAAACCCGTGCATCGCCGCATCCTGTTCGGGATGTGGGAGCACGGCAACACAGCCGGCAAGGCGTACAAGAAGTCGGCGCGCATCGTCGGCGACGTCATGGGTAAGTACCACCCCCACGGCGACGCCGCGATCTACGACACCATGGTGCGCATGGCGCAGGACTTCTCGATGCGCCACGTGCTCGTGGACGGGCAGGGCAACTTCGGCTCCGTGGACGGCGACAACGCGGCGGCGATGCGCTACACGGAGGTCCGCCTCACGCGTCTGGCTGAGGAGGTGCTTGGCGAGGACCTCGAAAAAGAGACGGTCGACTGGCAGCCAAACTACGACGGCTCGCTGCGCGAACCGGTCGTCCTGCCGGCCAAGTTCCCGAACCTGCTCGTCAACGGCTCGTCCGGTATCGCCGTCGGGATGGCGACGAACATCCCGCCGCACAACCTCGGTGAGATCGTCGCCGCCTGCGTTGCTCTGGCGCGCAACCCCGGCATCACGAGCGACGAGATCATCAAGCTCGTTCCGGGCCCCGACTTCCCGACCGCGGCGATCATCCGCGGCACTGCTGGCATCCGGCAGGCATACGAGACCGGTCACGGCTCGGTGCAGATGCAGGCGCGCGCCCGCATCGAGCACCAGGCGAAGGGCGAGCGCGTTTCGATCATCATCAGCGAATTGCCCTACCAGGTAAACAAGGCGCGGCTGGTGGAGCGCATCGCCGAGCTCGTACAGGCCAAGGAGATCGAGGGTATCTCTGACCTGCGCGACGAGTCCGACCGTGACGGCGTCCGCGTCGTGGTCGAGCTCAAGCGCGATGCGGTGCCGCAGGTCGTGCTCAACCAGCTCTTCAAGCTGACTCCGATGCAGACCAGCTTCGGCATCACCTTCCTTGCCATTGTCAACAACCAGCCGCGGGTGATGACGCTTAAGGACATGCTCGGCTGCTTCCTCGAGCACCGCAAGGAGGTCGTGACCAGGCGGACTCGCTTTGAGCTCGCGCGGGCGGAGGAGCGGGCTCACATTCTTGTCGGGCTTGTGATCGCGCTCGACCACCTCGACGAGGTGATCGCGACGATTCGCGCCGCGGCCGACCCAGGAGCGGCCAAGGTCGCGCTGATGGAGAACTTTGACCTCTCCGAGCTGCAGGCGCAGGCAATCCTCGACATGCGGCTGCAACGCCTCACGGCGCTTGAGCGCGACAAGATCATTGCCGAGCACAAGGAGGTGCTGGCGCTCATCAAGCGGCTCAAAGCGATCCTGGCCTCCGATGCGCTCGTCCTCGATATTGTCATCGGCGAGCTCGAGGATGTGAACAAGCGGTTCGCCAATGCGCGCCGGACCGAGATTCTGCCCGAGGAATCTGAGATCTCGGTCGAGGACCTGATCGTCGAGGAGGATATGGTTGTAACCGTGACGCGCAACGGTTACATCAAGCGCTCGGCGGTCTCGATCTACCGCGCTCAGCGGCGCGGCGGGCGCGGGCGCCGAGGCGCCGCGGTACGCGATGAGGACCCGGTCGAGCACATGTTCGTAGCCTCCACGCACGACTTCCTGCTCGTCTTCACTTCGGTCGGGAAAGTCTACTGGCTCAAAGTGCACGAAGTGCCGGAGGCGGGTCCGGCGGCGCGTGGCAAGGCCATCATCAACCTGCTGCCGGTCGCACAGGACGAGAAGGTGGCCGCCCTCGTTGCTGTCAAGGAGTTCGACGACCAGCGCTTCCTGCTCTTCGGCACTCGCCGCGGGAAGGTCAAGAAGACGGAGCTCTCAGCCTACGGCAACCCGCGTTCGACGGGGATCATTGCACTGACCCTGGAGGAGGGCGACGACCTCCTCAACGTCCATCTCACGGACGGCCACAGCCACGTGTTCCTCGGCACCCACGGCGGCATGGCGATCCGCTTCAAGGAAGAAAACGTCCGGCCGATGGGCCGCGTCGCCGCTGGCGTGCGCGGCATCACGCTGCGCAAGGGTGACTTTGTGGAAGTGATGGCGACGTTCGCCTCAGACGATGCAGGCGACATCCTCGTGGTCGCTGAGCGTGGCTTCGGCAAGCGCACGCCGGTGTCGGAGTTCCGCTTGCAGGGGCGTGGCGGCAGCGGCGTGACGCTCATGCGGGTGACATCCAAGACCGGCAAGGTTGCTGGCATGCGGCACGTCGTCGGCGACGAGGACATTCTGCTTGTCACCGCGCAGGGCATGCTGATCCGCACACGCGCCGCCGAGGTGCGGCGAAGCGGCCGCGCGACCCAAGGCGTGAAGATCATCGGCATCGGCGCGGACGACCACGTCGCTGCGGTGGCAAGGCTCGCTGAGCGCGACGAAGGTACAACCGGGGAGAGTCCCGACCAGGAGACCGTTTCCTAGCCGGGCGGGAGAACAAACGTGAAGCTCTTTATCGACACCGCCAACATCAGCGAGATCAGCGAAGCAGCTTCGTGGGGTATCCTGGACGGCGTCACCACCAACCCTTCGTTGGTGGCGCGCGAGGGACGCTCCTACCACGAACTTGTCGCCGAGATCTGCCGCCTGCTCCAAGGCCCGGTGTCGGCGGAAGTGATCGCCACCGACGCCGATGGCATGGAGCGCGAGGGACGCGACCTGGCCGCGATCGCGGAGAACGTGGTTGTGAAGCTCCCGATCACACGTGATGGCGTGTCAGTATGTGCGCGCTTCGCGGAGGAAGGGATTGCGACCAACCTCACCCTGTGCTTCTCGCCGGTGCAAGCGCTCCTGGTGGCGAAAGCGGGTGCCACGTACGTGAGCCCGTTCGTCGGGCGCATTGACGACGTCGGCCAAGACGGCATGCAGCTCGTGCGCGAGATCGTGCAGATCTATGACGGCTACGAGTTCGCCACCCAAGTCCTAGTCGCGTCGGTGAGGCACCCACAGCATGTCGTGGAGGCTGCGCTCGCCGGCGCCGACATCGCCACCGTCCCGTTCAAGGTTCTCGAACAGCTCTTCTATCACCCGCTCACGGACATCGGGATCCAGCGGTTCATTAAGGATTTTCGCTCGGCCAAAGACGTCCACTAACGGCACGCCGGCCAGACGTCACGCCTCTATTCCCTCGCTGTGCTGACTTGGGCTCGATCGCTAATGGCTGAGCCATTATTGCGCATGGCACGGGTCGGTACTAGGTTGTCGATGTGGCGCGGACGTTGCTCTCTGCCGGTCGTAGTGCGATTGCCAGCCCTGGTCCGGAGCCGCTTTACCGGCGGCTGGCGGATGCACTCGCGGCGCGCCTGGAGGAGGGCGACGGACAGAAACTGCCGTCGGCGCGGGCACTGGCGCGGGATCTCGCTCTCAACCGCGCGACCGTGACTGCGGCCTACCGCGAGCTCTCGCGGCGTGGTCTGGCCGTGCTGCGGCCAGGCCGGCCGCGGCGAGAGCGAAACGGCGGGGAGTTGGGTCGCAGCGCATCTTTCGATGATGCGCCACACGGTGCGCTCGATCTGGCGCGGTGGGCGCCTGATCACGCCTTGCTGCCGACGGGGCGCATCTTCCGCTGGCTCGGGCTCGCAGAACGCGAGGGCGAGGACGTCGCCCAATACGGCAGCGCCTGG
>Ga0209777_10004518_pt1 | contig 16393 bp, 11 predicted proteins | sample FrelakmetHBP12HB_FD_187147 | JGI IMG/M metagenome (GOLD analysis project Ga0209777, IMG submission 187147) | Freshwater lake sediment microbial communities from the University of Notre Dame, USA, for methane emissions studies -HBP12 HB (SPAdes)... | ecosystem: Environmental > Aquatic >...
GATCCTGTCACGAGCTGAGGGCGTCGGCATCCTGAAGCCTGAGGTGGGGAAGCGGCTGGCTGCGGTCGGTCCGACGATCCGCGCCTCCGGCGTCGCCGTGGACATCCGCAAGGACGACCCCTATGCCTCGTATGCTGATGTGTCGTTCGACGTGATCACGACTGATAGCTGTGATGTGCTCGGCCGGATCGTCGTCCGGGTGCTTGAGGTCTTCGAGTGTATTAAGATCATCCGGCAGCTGATGGAGAAGCTGCCTGCTGGCGACATCGTCGTAAAGGCGCCGCGTAAGGTTCCTGAGGGTGAGTCGGTGAGCCACACTGAGGCGCCGCGTGGCGAGGATATCCATTATCTGCGTGCGAACGGCACGGAAAAGCCAGATCGGTATAAGGTTCGGACGCCGACGATGGCGAACCTGCCGTCGGTGGCGGAAATGTTGAAGGGTGTGTATCTTGCTGATGTGCCGATTATCGTCGCGGCGATTGACCCGTGCATGGGTTGCATGGACCGTGTGATGTTGGTGAAGAAGGAGGAGCAGCCCGGGGAACGGATCAGTTGGGATCAGCTTCGTGGTTATGCAAATCGGTGGTATGCTGAGCGGGGGTGGCTGGCGTGAACACGTTGCTGCAGGTGGTCTATTTGCTCGTGTTCCCGGGGTTTTTGTTCTTGTTTGCGGCAAGCCTCTTTGGGCAGTATATGGACCGGAAGTTGTATGCGCGTATTCAGCGTCGTGTGGGTCCGCCTTTTTTGCAGCCGTTTGCGGATTTCATTAAGCTTGCGGCGAAGGAGGATGTCGTGCCGGATTATGCGGATCGGCTGATGTTTACAGCTGCGCCGATTTTTGCGGTGACTGCGGTGTTCGCCGCGTTTTTGTTCCTGCCGGTGGTATCGTCCCAGGGGTTGCATAGCTTCCAGGGGGACCTCATCGTCGTGTTGTATTTGTTGATGATTCCGACGTTGGCGATGTTCCTGGGTGGGTGGTACTCGGGGAACGTGTTTGGCGTGCGTGGTGGGATGCGTGTTGCGTCGTTGTTGTTTTCGTATGAGATCCCGTTTTTCGTGGCGTTGTTGACGCCGGCGTTGCTTGCGGGGACGTGGCGGATGTCTAGTATCGTGGGTTATGAGAATGCGCATCCGATTGTCCTTGTGATTTCTGTACTGGGGTTTGTGATTGGGTTGATTTCGCTGCAGGGCAAACTGGAGCGTCTGCCGTTTGATATCCCGGAGGCGGAGACGGAGATTGTCGCTGGGCCGTTGGTGGAGTATTCGGGTCGGCGGTTCGCGTTGTTCCGGTTGGCGCGTGATGCAGAGATGGTCGTGGGCGCTGGACTCCTTGCGGTGGTGTTCCTGGGTGGTCCGTATCCGATGCTGGTGAGTTCACCGACGTGGTTGATGTGGGTGAATGGCACCGTGATGTTTCTACTGAAGACGTTCTTCATTATTTTCTTGTTGATTTTGATTAAGTCTGCTGTGGCGCGGATTCGGACGGATCAGATGATTAACCTGGCGTATAAGTGGTTGATCCCGTTGGCGTTGATACAGATCTCACTTGTGGTCGTGCTGCATGCGTTCGGAGGTCTGTTATGAAGTCGCCGGGGAGGATGCTGCCGCGGATCGTCGGGTTCATCGTGCGGAAGCCGGTGACAGTGCGCTACCCGAAAGAAAAGCTTGTTCCTCCGGAGGGTTTGCGGGGGAAGATGACGTTCGACCCGACATGTTGCATCAGCTGCGGGTTGTGCGCGCGGGACTGCCCATCTGGAGCCTGTATCATGCATGAGAGGGAGGGTGGGAAGAAGCATCCGCAGTTCGACCTGGATTTTTGTACGTTCTGCGGTCAGTGTGCGGAATCCTGCCCTAAGGATTGCATTAAGTTGACGAAGGAGTTTGAGTTGGCGCATTACAAGAAGGGGGAAGCGGTTGTCAAATAAACTCTGCGCGGAACCGTCCGGTTTTTTTCTGCTTGTTTTCTCCAGAGGCGATAATAGTGGTTTGGTGTGTGGAAAACTGGGTTCTGTATAGATGTGGTCTGGCAAATTTATGCTGACAAATTTAGTGAGGTGTTCTTAGATTTTTCGCAATTCGGGCTTTACACAATATTTGGTGACGTTAGTGTACAACCTTTAGATTTGTGGAATTCTCTTAGAGAAAATGGAAGTAGACAACAGGCATCGACACAGTCTAGGATAGACCGCCCATATAATATCCAACATCTGTGATGGTTGGAATTATGAATCGAGCCCGTAATTATAATAAATGAAAATAGAGCATTTTATTGATGGTATCTCCCCATCGGCAACCACCTTTGTAGTAGGCAGTTACAGCGATGGTGATGTAACAAAGCGGCGGGATCCGTATTACTGGGTTCGTGATGCGTTGGTTGAGGACCCATTCGTACGGCGATTTGTTGTCGCTGAATCCGAAAATCCAATCCTCGGAGCCTGAACGGATGGATTTCAGGTAGAAGTCCACATGGTCGATCTCCAATGGGATGGTGGGTTCGGCGACGATGGTGACCTTACCGATAGCAAAGGTTATCCCGCTTTGGGTTTCTCCTTTCTCTTTGCCGAAGACGTAGAGCTTGCCGGGCTTAGGCTCGGTGATAGTCATCTTTTTTTGTGGGCCGGGGCCGTACGCGCAAAGATAACCAATAAAACGACCATTGAAAATGGTATACATGCCGATATAGATGGTGCCATCTTCGCCAATAGCCGCAGGAGACTGAGATTCAACGAATGTCTTCCGCCAGCGAATGGTTCCGTTCGGATTTACCGCGTAGACGTCCCCGTTGGTGGTCCCGAAATAGATGACGCCTTCATGCGAAGTGCATGGCGTGCTGCCTTCGATTGCTCCAGATACTGGGAGCGACCATTTCACCGAACCATCCACCGAGTTGATGGCGTAGAGAGTGTCCCAGCCGGCATAGATGGTACCATCTGGTCCGATTGTGGGGCTAGTGCCGGCGTCGACGTCGGTCTTCCACTTCATCGTCCCATTGGGGTTGATAGCAAAGAGGAAATTGTTCAACGAGACGCAGTAAATTGTTCCGTCATCACCGATGCAGGGATTGACCCGTATCCAGTATCCTGCAGGGAATTTCCATTTCACGGTTCCGTTCTGCGGGTAGTAGGCATAAAGGCTGCCGTCGTGAGAGCCGCAGTAGACGATACCGTCGGCTCCAATGGCGGGGGAGGAGAGGATGGCGTCTCCTGTTTGGTATTTCCATTTCTCGGTACCGTTGGGGTTGATGGCATGGAAGATGCCGTTCCAGTCGCCGAAGTAGATGGTGCCATCGGCTCCGATGGCGGGGGATGAGGTGACTAAGTTGCCCGTATAATAACTCCATTTTTCTGTCCCATTGTTTGAGTATATTGCAAAAAGATAATTGTTGTCTAATGCTGAGCCGATATAAATGATTCCGTTTTCGTCGATTGCTGGGGTTGATTCAAGAGGGCGATAGAGGTCTTTTTTCCATTTCATGGTCCCATTTTGATACAATGAATATAGAAAACAATCAGAGCTTCCAAAGTAAATCATTCCATTCTGATCGATGATTGCGCCGCTATTGATATAGCCACTGCATCCGAACCGCCATTTCTCCACTCGCTCCTGATTCAGTGTCGTATTGAAAGGACTTCTACCGGTATGTCGAATGTCGTGGCTTGTCATAGGCCAGGGTGAGTTCAACGGACCATGAGTTGTGGCTGCGTCTTGTTTTTCATATGGTTTTACCAAATTAGAATTCTCAAAGGTCGATCCTTTGAAGCCTGTTTTTCTGGCATTAAAAAGAGGTGTGAAATTTGAAGGATTGTGATAGGCTTGGTAACCTTTTACATTCTTGTTTTTAACCATGAAAGAACCATGCTGCTGGTTGGATGTCGCAGATATTGAAAGGGAAACCGTTGAGATTAATGAAACAATTATCAGCGAAGTGATCGCCTTAGTTAAATTCATATTTCTAAGTCCCTTAAACAATTAATGAAGCTCATGAATATATACTTTGTCATAAGAACATAGATAATTATACCATATAAATACCTGAAAAAAACAATAAATAGTCTATTTAAGTTATTTGTTTCAAAGCGGGAGGAAAAGAGATGAGTCCAAAAATTAGAAAAATAATTAGCATAGTCTTATTGACGCTGTTCATCACAACCTCTATAGTGATAATAAACCAAAAAGACACGCAGGTTCAAGCAGCCGAAATACCTCATGGCGATCACGAGAATGCCATCGGCCTTGATCTGGGGTTCCTAAACAATACTACAGTCATGATAGCTCATGCAGTTTATAATGCATATTATGGAAATCAACTTCGGAAAGGTCGAGAATTCGGATCGAAAGGATGCGAAAGTTATTCGAAAACCATAATTTTTGATAAAATGAACAATTTAAGTTTGAACCCTCAGTATAACACTTCAGCCAATTCATGACGTTGCTCATTATTTAAAATATTACACAAGCTTTATTAATGTAACCAATTTCAATTTACACATCAACCACCCTGATTATAATCTACCTCGTGACGTACCAACAAACGAATCATTTGTCACCCCCAGTATTTTCATCGATTATCCCCTTGACGATTTCGGAGGATTAACTCATACATTCAACCTCCCGGAAGACGAACATATCGTTGCATACAATGATACCTACCTTACAACCCAACATTCATACTGGCCGCTAGGTGGATCCATCACGGGACAATATCAAAATGTCTCATGCGAGCCCCAGAATGATGGTCTTATCTGCGGAAACGCCACTCTCACAAACCAAAATGAAACCCTGCCAACAGATCAAATTGGTAAAGTCTTTCTAATCAACGAAACCGAAGGATGCGAAAGCATACTCAATAACGTCACGAACCCCACCGGAGTAATCTTAATTCATTACAACGATAGAGGACATACAGTAAACCAGGCCGTGATAGAAAACATTTCCTCAGCGGTAGAACGAGTCAACTCAACAAATAGCAGCCTTCAGAATATCACCGAACGACTTCGAAACGGAGAGACCGTTCTGGCGGATAATTTTGTCAACAATAATAAAATAACGTTCACATATGGATTTGATTTACCTGACATCAATTGGCCCTCACACAATTTCGTTGTTTTACACAATAATAGTAATACTTTGCAGAATGTTAATTGGGAGACAATAGGTTCTCTTTATCTTCGCATTGCCAGTTCGTGTCCGCATATAATTCATAGATGTCGGGGACTCATTTTCTATTCGGATAAATCAGATGGATCGCATCTGATGATTTATCATAATTTAGGTTGGTACCGGCTGATTGACGCTCTTTACCTTATACCTTTTCCCTCTCTTCCCATCTACTGCGTCAATCGGACCGTAGGATTAACACTCGCCAGACATTCCGGTGATGTCAACAATATAGTCACCGGTTATGAGAGCCAAGAATACTACGAAGAAAAACACAACGGATCAACATGGACTACTGGAGTTGCAGCCTATGATGTCGTCGGTCACATCAACATCCCAAAAAGCCCCGATAATCGGATCGCGGTGATTTCGAACCGCTTGGATTCCCACGCAGGCGAGTGCCCCGGAGACTCAGGCGCAGGCGTAGGAATGGTCCTTGGCATTGCGAAATATCTCAAAGAATATGGAATCACCCCAAAATACAACCTAACGTTCCTGGAAACTACAGGTGAAGAATACGGATATCGAGGAGCCCAATACTACAGCGACAAACATGAATATGACCACATTTTCCTATTCATCGGCTTTGATCAACTCGGGATGAAACAACCCGGGACGAACCTAACCGCAGCCAACAGTAACAACACCAACCGCCGAATCGTTTGGGAAATTGTCAATGAATCTCATTATCACGATCGGACTAAATTTAATTTCCAAGATACCGTGGCTGATGATTATAATAGAACAAAAAGAAATGAGAAGGATAATGCTTCAGGAACAGATCCGTACATGGGTCACGGGGCGGAAGACATCGTCTGGATGCAAAGAGACGTCCCCAAAAAACTAAAACCAGGTGTAACTCATTGTGATACCATCTGTTTCGGCAAGGAAGGTAACTGGCCGTACCACCATCAAACCGGAATGAACTTCAAGGCAGGGGACTCATTAGATAACGAAAATTGGACTGATCTGAACGTCAACTTTGAAATCGGATGGAATGTCACCAAATATTTCACTGTCAACCCGAACTGCCACTTCGACACCATCTCCTACGAGACTTACGACAGCCACGGCGGCCAGAAAAAAGACTCCATCCGGGCGACCTTCGCCGTGAAATCCAGTCTCCCAAGCGACAGCGTAATGGTCAACGCCACATTAAAAAACAGTCAATCCCAACCAATCGCAACAAAAGAAATATGTTTCGTCGCGAACCGCTCCGGAGCCCAGAACCAAGTCAACTTTACCATGCCATCATCAGCACAATCCGGATTCTATCACATCGAGTTCCACCTCTACAACTCGACAGGAAAGATCAATAAAACATTAGATCTGATTGACAAAAGATACAATGAGTCAGTGAATTCGTCGACATTCTATCTCCATAACTGGACGAGCTTCGGCAGCGACTACGCAGGAACCAACACCGTTTCTGCCGAAGATAGCATCAGCGGCACCTACTTCACCATCAACCAAGACGGTTATGGCACCAACGTCACCGCCTACGTCACCGGCAGCTCCAACACCCCACGGCCCACCTACCGCTGCATGATCTACCGACAAAACGACTCCAAACTCATCGGAACATCCAACCAACTCATGCCCACTACAACAGGATGGTACACCTTCACCTTCAACCCACGGCCACCCCTCCACAACGGAGTAAACTACATCATCACCATCTGGGGCGACAACACCACCAACATCAACTACACCACCACAGGACAAACCCTCCACGGAAAAACCCAATTCATCGCCTACGGCCCAACCCCACCAGACCCCGCCAGCTTCACCCTCACCAACAGCCGCGCCTATGCCCTCTTCTGCAGCTACGTCCCCGATGATATCCCACCGACCATCACCAACATCGCCGCCACCCCCAGCCCCATCGGCTTTGGACGCACCGTCAACATCACCGCGGACATCACCGACGAACTCAGCGGCGTCGACCACGCCACCACCTCCGTCTATACACCAAACGGAATCAGCTACGGCATCATGACTTACACCACAGGTAACCACTACAAACTCGCCTTCACCGACACCTGGAAGGTCGGCAGATACAACTACACCATCACCGCCTTCGACGTCCAAGGCAACCAAGCAACCACGACCACCCACAGCTTCAACGTCACCGCCACCGCCAAACTCTCCGTCGCCACCACCAAAGACACCTACACCAACAACCAATACATCAACCTCACCGACCCACCCAACCCACCACAAAACTACACCCTCGTCAATAGTGGACCCACATGGAACACGTACTACGACGCCACCACCGGCAACAACATCCTCGACACCTACCCCAGCCAAGTCAACTATCAACCCACCACCAACAGCTCCTGGCAACCGATCAATACCACCCTCACACAACTACCGCAAGACAGCCTCGCCTACAGTAAAGGCTACCGTACCTGGAACAACCAAGGACCCTTCGCCGCGTACTTCAAACCCAACACTCAGGACAGTTGGCCTGTCGCCTTCGCCTACAACCGCTCCACCGACCCCACCACCACTGTCATCCGCACGAAGCTCGCCTCAGTCGGCTACATCGATCCCACCACCTGGATCACCCACACCCTCCAAACCACCCAAAACAGCCAAGCCACCATCACCGACAACACCATCACCTACCCCAACGTCTTCACCGGCACAGACGTCACCTACACCTACCACAACACCCAACTCAAAGAAACCATCACCCTCAGCAACACCACGAAAACCGCCCTCCTCAATCATCCACCATCCCAATACGGCCTTAGCACCGCCTCCTATCTCACCTTTGTAACGAAGATCGACAGTCTCAGCCTGAACGCATACGACGGCCAAGACCCAATCATCGGAAACCTCACCATCACCCACGGCGTCGAATACAAAGACGCACTCGGCCACACTGCCTGCGCACTCCCCATCGGCACCGCATACGAGCAAAGCAACACCTCAGCCAGCGCATCCTTGGTATACCGCATCATCCATCAGGGTGGCGACACCTACCTCTTCTCCGGCATCCCCTACACCACACTCACCCAAATGACGTTCCCTGTCGTCATCGACCCGACCATCACCGTTTACTCCCTCACCAACGATGGACATATCTCCAACTCCAGCACAAGTTACAACACCGCCTGGACCGCCACCACCGGCACCATCAGCAGCACCGCCACCACCCTCAACATCGGCCAGAACAAACAATCCGGCACCTCCACCATCTACTACGTCTACCGCGGCATGCTCCTCTTCAACACCACCACCCTGCCGAAAAACGCGAACATCACCAGCGCCAAACTCTCCCTCTACAAACAAGCCGACCAATCCACCACCGACTTCACCATCACCATCCAAAACGGCCAACCCACCTACCCCCACGACCCACTCCAAACCAGCGACTACGGCAAGAGCCACTACAGCGGTAACGGCGGAGGACTCAACACCACCAGCTTCACCACCGGGTACAACAACATCACCCTCACCAACACCACCGACAGCTGGCTGAAACGGCAAGGTGAGACGAAACTCTGCCTGCGCAGCAGCCGCGACATCAACGGCAACACACCGACCACCCCGGAATACGTCACCGTCTACAGTGGCAACGCCAACCAACAATACCAACCGAAACTCACCATCATCTACCGGAACCAATCCAAGATCAACAACACCGGACGACCACCATCAACGGCTACCTGCTCATCCAGATCCAATGCTTCCATAACGGACACTGGGTCGTCGACAACGACACCATCAATGACACCGCGGGGGCGATGCCGAGGACGATCATCGCTGGCCACCAGCTCGGCCTCGACACCATTTTCAATGGCCGCGTCAAGACCAATAACCTGAAGTACGGCAACGGCTCGTATCGGATCTTCGCGGCGTTCCGGGACCCTGATGGCAATCTCCTCATCGGCAGCGATCAGGTAGCTCTGATATCCACATGGCCGTTCACCGTAAGCGGACTATAATCAGGCTCTTAGCCTGATTCCTCCTCTTTTTTTCATTATTTTTTTTTTTAATCGTTTCTTTTTCGTTTTATAGTAGTGTAGTAATTCTTCTAGGTCCGAGTAGATGCTTGAGGGCTGGTCGTACGCCCACGGGCTGGGGGACAGACAGAAAAGGATTTATTCCTCCGGAGTCCTCGCCTCGAAAAACGGAGATGCTCCAGAAGGCCTTTAGGCGTGGTTTTACCATTTTCCCAAGCTCGTTTAAATCCTCATCATTCCAGACTCGCTAAGAGGCCGAGGCTTCGTTTATCGCAGCAGCAGAACGTGAGATAAGGGTCGGTGAAATTTCCTGTTGTTCCTCCGTCGTCGTGTCCCTGGCAGCTTCCTACGGTTTTTAGGTCGTCTAAGGTATTGAAAAAATCAACCAACTTCCTGATCAACGGGTCTATGTGTTCCACTGCTTCACCTCTCTTACTTTCCTACGAATTCTCCTTTATGTTAATAATTTTTTAAAGCCGACAAGTGTGAAATTCATAAAATAGGTAATCTAATATTTTTAACTGATTAGTCATTGATTAATTAGTCTGATTCTGTTTATGCTTGGGTAAAATACTGAAAGGTTTAAGTAGCTCTGTGATATAGGGTCTCTCCCGTAGGGAAACAGGGGCGTGAGTTGAGATACCTATGGATCGTCAAGCGATTCTTGAGAACCTGAAACGTGCGGAATCCGACGTCAAGGCACGTATCGAGGCTGCGGAGAAGCAGGCAGCGGAGATCAGGGATCACGCCACCAAGCACGCTAAGGCGATTGTTCATGAAGGTGAGCAGCAGGCGGCGAACGACTCCTCCCGGCTGCTGTCCGAGGCTCGAGCTGCGTACGCCAAGGACCGCCAGCGGACCCTCTCCCAGGCGTCTAGTGAAGCGGAGGGCTTGAAGAAGAAGGCGCAGGTGAAGAAAGCAGAGGAGTTTTTCCTGTCACAGTTCAACGAGTCATTGCATGTTTAAGCCACGACGGATGGAACGGGTCCTGATCATCGGTGCGAAAGATGACTTAGAGAAGACTATCGAGGTCCTGCACCGTCTGGATGTCGCGCATATCAACGATTTTCCGTCAGAAGGCGAAGACGGTTTGCAGCGTGGCACGCCGATTCCGAAGGCGTCGGAGATGAGCCGGCAATTGGTGACGCTGCGTGCCAGCTCCAAGATGCTGAACCTGACCCCAGGGGAGCCTGCCTTACCGGAGAAGCTGTCCGATGCGCAGGTCACTAAGGAGCTGCACAGCCAGGTCCAGGACATCGAGTTGAGCGTCTTCTCCCTCGTCGAGGAATGTAAACGCCTTGAGGAGGAGACGCAGAAGGTCGTCGAGAAGATCGAGCTGCTCAGGCCCTTCATTCATTTGCCTATCTCTCTGGAGGATTACGCGGGTTATACGAACCTGACCGTCTTGACTGGGTTGCTGCCGGACGAGCGACGGTTCATCCAGGAAATGCCGAAGGTCACGGACGAGTACGAGTTCTTTTATGCTGCGGAGTCGCAGGCTGCGGCCCTGTTTGTCGTCACCTCCCGTGCGGAGGACGCAAAGAAGCTCCTGCTGGAGTGCGGGTTCACCGATGTCGTACTGCCCCAAGGGGGCGGACTGCCCAGCGAGGTTGTTGAGTCCTTGGAGAAAGACCAGGCACGGCTGCATGACCTTCTCGAGGCGAAGCATCGGGAGCTGACCGAGTATCGGCAGCGGCACAAGGAGTTCATCCTGGCTAGCGAGGAGTACCTCAGCATCCAGGTGCAGAAGGCGGAGGCTCCCATCCGGTTCGCGACCACTGAGCATTCCTTCATCATCGACTGCTGGGTGCCTGAGGCATTATTCCCCCAGGTCAAAGGGGTCTTGGACCATGAGCTGCAGGGTGGTCTTGACATCGAGGAGTATCCGGTGACAGCTGGCGAGGCGCCGCCGACGCTGCTGGACAACCCTCAGCCGGTGCGGCACTTCGAGTTCCTTCTCAAGATGTACGCTATTCCGGGGTACCATGACATCGACCCGACGTTCGTGCTGTCTCTTATCTTCCCGTTGTTCTTCGGCTTGATGATCGGCGACATCGGCTACGGGATCGCGTTGATCCTTGTTGGCATTATCTTTCTGAAGAAGTTCAAGGACAGTGAGGCGCTGCCGGACATCGGGATGTACATCATCATCGCCGGTATCTTCGCCTCAATCTTCGGCTTGTTCCTCTTCGGTGATATGTTCGGCCTGCCGTTCGCCGCGGTCCCTGGCGAGGAATACAGCTGGTCCGGCCTCCTGCACATGACGATTCCTATCGCGTCTCCGATCCATAAGATGGAAGGCATCGGTCTTACGCAGCTGTTGGTCATCTCGATTATTGCCGGGTTCCTGCATCTCGGGCTGGGGTTGATCTTCGGTTTCATCAGCGAACGCAAGCACAGCTTGAAGCACGCGTTCTCCAAGATCGGTCTGATCTTCGTCCTCACCGCACTCACCCTCCTGATCTTCGTCATGGCGGACTGGACGATAGGTCAGTGGCTTAAACCCTTGCATGGCACCGCCCTGGCGCCGTTCCTCTGGGGCTTCCTCATCCCAACGGTGAAGGCAGGAATCCCGTTCGGCACGATGATCATCCCCTATGCGACCATCGCCCTGGGTTTGATTGGCGTCGGCATCATCCTGGCGAGCATGGGTGGCTTCGGCATGGTCGAAGTCCTCGAAGTCACCGGCCATCTCATCTCCTACACTCGGCTTGCCGCCATCTGCGTCGCCAAAGGCGCGATGGCGTTCGCCTTCAACCTCATCGGCATCGGCATGATCCTCTCCGGCAACATCATCATCGGCATCCTGGGCGTCGTCCTGACGGTCCTGATGCAGCTCATCGTCTTCGCCCTCGGAGGACTCTCCTCCGGCATCCAGGCGGTCCGTCTTCACTACGTCGAGTTCTTCATGAAATTCTACAAAGGGGACGGCACACCGTTCACCCCGTTTGGCTATCAACGAAAATACACAACAACATCAACAACATCGACCACAAAATAAGGAGGTAAACACGCTATGGCAGCAGACGCAGGACTCATAGCATTAGGCGCTGGCATCTCTATCGGTGCAGCCGCCATTGCCACAGCCCTGGCCCAAAAGGCCATCGGTGCGGCAGCGGTCGGCGCAGCAGCAGAGAACGACAAGATGTTCGGACGAGGACTCGTGTACATGGTGCTCCCCGAAACCATCGTTCTCTTCGGGCTCGTCATCGCCTTTATGCTAATCCAAAAAATCTAACCACACAGAAACAACCACCACAAACACACGCAGAAAAACAAACCTGGAAACCACATGCAACCAGATGCGATAACGCACGGCAGGTGCCCATGGGCTTAGACAACGTCATCACCAAAGTCCAACACGACGGCGACGAAACCGCCAAGAAACTCATCTCCGACGCGGAACAACAGGCAGAGAAAACCCTGCAGGACGCACGAAATCACGCTGCAGAACTGCTCGCCAGAAAAAAAGAGGAGACCGACCGCCAGATCAAAGCCCTCAAAATCCAGGAGGAAAACAGCCTGGAGATCGAGAAAAAGAAGATCAGGCTTAACGCAGAAAAAGAAGTCCTCCAACAGGCGTTCACCAACTGCTTGGCCGCCCTGCAGCAGCTCCCCCGCGACAAGACCCTCATGGCGCTACTGGCGAATGCTGCCAAGGAACTCCCGGATGCCACCTACGTCTCCGCCAACCCCAAAGACGCGCCCATCGTCCGACAGCTCACCAAACTACAGTACGCCGGCACCATCGACTGCCAGGGAGGCATCATCGTCGAAAATACAGACCGCAGCCTCAAACTCGACCTGCGCTACGAAACCCTCGCCGCCAGCACCTGGGATGCCCATCTCAAGGAAATCGCAAACCTCCTGCTGAGGTAAACCACCATTATGCCGAAGACCGCCGAAAAAGAGACCAGCCTCTACGACCTCGTACGCAAGATCCTGCCGTCCAGTGGCAACTACCCGTACGTCACCGCACGCGTCCGCGCCAAACGCGCCAACCTCCTCACCTGGGACACCTACAGCAAACTCCTCATGATGGACCTCAACGAAATCACCAGGTTCCTGGGCGAAAGCCACTACAAAAAAGAAATCACGGAACTCGGCCTCCTCTACACCGGCTTCGAACTCACCGAACGCGCCCTCAACAAAAACCGCGACGACACCTACCAACAAATCCTCAAATTCAGCGAAGACGACCTCCACACCATGCTCGCCGCCTACCTCGAACGCGAAGACCTCGGCAACCTCAGAACCATCCTCCGCGGCATCCAAAACACCATCCCAAAAGACGAAATCATCCAGACACTACGCGCTGGCGGCAAACACCCACCCGACTACTGGAAAAAAATCATCGAAGAAAGCACAACCATCGACGACGTCATCACCCACCTCCAAGACACACCCTACCACGACGTCCTCCACCCCCTCCAAAAAGACTTCCACCTCGGCACCGCAGAAAACCACCTCAACACCCACTACTACACCCACCTCCTCGACACCATCCAACCCAACTCCGAAGCCAACCGCCTCTTCATCGACTACATCCAAAGCGAAATCGACCTCACCAACATCAAAACACTGCTCATGACCAAATACGAACACCTCGAACCACCCCTCATCCGCGACATGATCGTCCCCGGCGGCACCCTCCCCGACAAAACACTACGCCACCTCATCGACGCACCCGACTTCACCACCTTCCTCGCGGAACTCCACCACCTCCCACAGTACGACGCCATCAAAGCCGACGCCGACGCCATCCCCCAAACCAAGACCCTTGCACCCACCATCCGCGCCTTGGAAAAAGAACACCTCCTGCGCGCCACCAAAGCCTCCTACCTGCACCCCCTCTCCATCCTACCCATCATCGACTACCTCACCCGCAAACGCATCGAAGTCCAAAACCTACGGATCCTCGCCAGAGGCAAAGAAAAAGGCCTCCCCACCGACACCATCCGCAACCTCCTGGTGGTGCCCTAAACCATGCCCGGCATCACCGTCATCGGCAACCCCGACTTCATCCTCGGATTCCGACTCGCCGGCATCAAAAACACCTACCCCGAGACCACCGGCCTGGAAACCAGAATTATCCAAGTACTCACCGAAGGAACCGCCAGCATCCTCATCCTCCACGACGAGGACTTCAATAGACTGCCCGCAACCATGAAACGACGACTGCGCGAAAGCCGCACCCCCATCGTCATCTCCGTCGGCAGCCGCGAAGAAGACGACCTCCGCGCCAAAATCAAGCGCGTCATCGGCATCGACCTCTACACAACCAAATAAACAACACAAAAAAAAGGTGCAACACCTATGGCACAAGAACAAGGAACCATCGACCGCGTCGCCGGCCCCGTCGTCACCGCCGTCGGCATCAAACCCCGCATGTACGACGTCGTCTTCGTCGGCGACCTCAACCTCATGGGAGAAGTCATCCTCCTCAGCGGCAACAAAAGCGTCATCCAAGTCTACGAAGACACCTCCGGCCTCCGACCCGGCGAACCCGTCCACGCCACAGGAGCACCACTCGTCGCCGAACTCGGACCAGGACTCATCACCAGCATCTTCGACGGCATCCAACGCCCCCTCGTCGTCCTCCAGAAAAAAGCAGGCGACTTCATCACCCGCGGCGTCCTCGAACCCGGCCTCAACCGCACCAAACAATGGCACTTCACCCCCACCGCCAAAAAAGGCGACAACGTCAACCCCGGCACCCTCCTCGGCACCATCCAAGAAACCAAAGACGTCCAACACCGCGTCCTCGTCCCACCCAACACCACCGGCACCATCGAAGACCTCCGCGAAGGCAAATACACCGTCGAAGAACCCTACTGCCGACTCATCGGCGGCAAAACACTCACCCTCCTACAACGTTGGCCCGTCCGCACCCCACGACCCATCCGACAAAAACTCATGCCCGACATCCCACTGGTCACCGGCCAACGCATCATCGACACCTTCTTCCCCGTCGCCAAAGGCGGCACCGCCTGCATCCCCGGCGGCTTCGGCACCGGCAAAACCGTCATGCAACACCAACTCGCCAAATGGAGCGACGCCGACATCATCGTCTACATCGGCTGCGGCGAACGCGGCAACGAAATGACCGAAGTCCTCACCGAATTCCCTGAACTCAAAAACCCCAAAACCGGCCAACCACTCATGGACCGCACCATCCTCGTCGTCAACACCAGCAACATGCCCGTCGCCGCCCGAGAAGCCAGCGTCTACACCGGCATCACCCTCGCTGAATACTACCGCGACCAAGGCTACGGCATCGCCCTCATGGCAGACAGCACCAGCCGCTGGGCAGAAGCTATGAGAGAAATAAGTAGCAGACTTGAAGAGATGCCCGGCGAAGAAGGCTACCCCGCCTACCTCGCCAGCCGCCTCAGCGCCTTCTACGAACGCAGCGGACGCGTCACCACCCTCGGCAATAAAGAAGGCAGCATCACCGTCGTCGGCGCCGTCAGCCCACCCAGCGCAGACTTCTCAGAGCCCGTCACCCAAGACACCCTACGCATCACCAAAGTCTTCTGGGCGCTCGACACCGACCTCGCCCACCGCCGCCACTTCCCCGCCATCAACTGGCTCATCTCCTACAGCTTCTACCTCAACACCCTGGAGAAATGGTACGACGACAACATCTCCACCGAATGGAACCCCAACCGCATCAAAGCCATGGAAATCCTCCAAGAAGAAGCCTCCCTGCAAGAAATCGTCCAGCTCATCGGCTCAGACGCCCTCCCCGAGAACCAACAACTCACCCTGGAAATCGCCAGAGCCATCAGAGAAGTCTTCCTCCAACAACACGCCGGCCACGACATCGACTCCTTCTGCCCCATCCCCAAACAATACAAACTCCTCAAAGCCATCCTCGAATACGGCAAAATGGCCAACGACGCCCTCGAAACCGGCGTCCCCATCAGCGACATCCTCAAAATGAAATCCCGAGACCTCCTCGCCAACGCCAAATACGAAACCAACTTCGACGACTACCTCGACAAAGCCATGACCGCGATGCGCAAAGAATTCCAAACCGTGGAGGCAGCCTAACATGGTCAAAGAATACCACACCATCAGCCAGATAGCCGGACCTCTCGTCTTCGTGGAAAAGACCGAACCCGTCGGCTATAGCGAAGTCGTCAAAATCGAACTCCCTGACGGCACCATACGCCGCGGACAAGTCCTGGACACCAGCGGCAACATCGTCGTCGTCCAAGTCTTCGAAGGCACCGCCGGCATCGACAAAGCCAGCG
>Ga0209777_10004519_pt1 | contig 16392 bp, 13 predicted proteins | sample FrelakmetHBP12HB_FD_187147 | JGI IMG/M metagenome (GOLD analysis project Ga0209777, IMG submission 187147) | Freshwater lake sediment microbial communities from the University of Notre Dame, USA, for methane emissions studies -HBP12 HB (SPAdes)... | ecosystem: Environmental > Aquatic >...
TTCCGATCTGAATGGGAGTGGGCGTCGGAGCGGGTGTGGGCGTCTGGGCGGCGCCCGTCGAAGCGCTCGCAACGGGCAGGGTCGAGGAGCCGGCGGACGCGGTCGCGGTAGCGCCGGCCGAGGCCGCCGTTGCCCGTGCGGTGGGCGTGGCTACGAGAGTCGGCTTGGGGGTCAGGAGGTCTATCGAGACCGTCTGCGGCTTCGTGGCCAGCGGGAGGATGACAACCTTGTCCGTCGTCCAGACCGCGGCCCGACTTGCATCCGGCGCAATCGCGGCCGAGACCACCTGGTCGCTCGCAATGGACCCCAGGGTGTTGCCACCGCCGCTGGCCACGGTGCAGCTGCCGTCGGCAGCGGTGCACTCCGTCGTGCCGCCTTTGATCTGATAGACGCCGCCGCTGGAGTCGATCCAGTAGCTGGTGCCGTTGACCACGGCCAGGGGCGCCCCCTGGGCCCCTGACGACTGCGCCGCCGAAGGCGTGGCAAGGGCAACGACGTCGCTTCGTGCCGGAGCCGCGGCCGGGACGATCACAGGGCTCTGGGCGAGGAGCGAGGCCGCAGCCACCACCACGACGCAACCGACGGCGACGGCCGTGGCGACGAGCGGCCGGTTCCCCTGCCGTGCGGACCCGGCTTTGCCGGGAGAGCGGCGGGGCGTCCTGGCGTCGATCTGGTCCAGAGCTGCCGAGGTTCGAGCCCACAGGTCGCGCGGCGGCTCCGGGGTCGCCAGCGACCGAAGCTCCAGGTGGATCGCTCGGTACTCCTCGGCCACGGCGTCGCAGTCCGGGCAGGCGGCGAGGTGAGCATCCAGCCACTCGGCATCGCCCGCCTCGAGCGGGCCGTCGATCGATTCCGCGGCGAGGTTGCGGGCGCGCTCGTGGAGCGGCTCATCGGCGCCGAAGACGCGCTGCATCTCCGGGCTCATCGTTCCGGCCTCGAGTCATCGGAGGGCCGGTGTCCCTCCGCACCCCGTGTCCGCGCCGCGTATTCGGCGTCGATCGCGGCCTCGTGTTCCTTCTCCCGGCGCTTCTCTTCGGCGAGGGCCACGCGGAGGCTCTCGCGGGCGCGGGTAAGGAGGGCACGTGCGGCGACATGGCTGATGCCCAGCGTGCCCGCAAGTTCCAGGCCGGTGAGATCGTTCACCTCGGCGAGCAGGAGGGCGGCCCGCTGGCGCTCAGGGATGCGGGCCAGGGCGCGAGCCAGGGGGCCCGAGAGCCGCATTTCCATGGCCAGATGCTCGGCCGAGGGGGCGGCGCCGTGGCTCTCCCCCGTCCACGGCATGAAGCGAACGATGCGCCGGCGGCGCATCTCGTCGAGGACCACACGGTGGGCGATCTGGTAAAGCCAGGCGCGGGCTTTGGCCCGGTCCTCGAGCGAACCCTGGGCCTTGTACGCCTTGATGAAGGTGTCCTGGGCGAAATCCGCGGCAACGTCCGCATCGCGGACCATCCGCAGGATATAGGCGTAGATCTCGCCGTGATGGAGGGCGAACAGCTCCTCGATGAAGGTCCGGTCGGGGGAACCCTCAGACGCGGCAGTCACGCCGCGCTCCAGTTGCCAGGTCGCTGCGCTGATGGACACTCGCTCGCCGCCGCTGTCTTTCGGGTCAACAGCCAAAGGCGCGTCCCCCCGCGCCTGGAGGTGGAGACGCCACGGCCGGGACCTCTGTGACGCAGTCCCGATCCCCCTCGTCTCATGGCAGATCAGCGGCTCCCCTCATCGGCCCGTAGCGCAGGAGCTCCTCCACGGCCTCCTCCGGCGAGACGGGATTGACCGGCAGGCCGGTCCCCAGCTCCAGCCCGGCGATCTCGCGAAGGCGCGGGTGGATCTCCCAGTGCCAATGGTATGTCGCGTCTACACGCTCCCGCAGCGGGGCGGCATGCAGGACGAGGTTGTGGGGCGGGCCGTCCAGGCATGCCAGCCGGCTCAGGACCTGGCGGATCGCCTCGGCCGTGGACGCGATGTCCGCATCCGTCACGCCGGCGAAGTCGGCCGCATGGCGACGCGGCACGATCCACACTTCGAACGGCGAGCGCGACGCGAACGGGGCGAAGGCAACGCTCGCCTCGTCCCGCCAGACCATCCGGGTCCCCGCGCGAGGCTCTTCGCGGACGAGCCGGCAGTACGGGCACTCTCGTTCGCGGATCATGAAGCGGGCGGCGCCGCCGATCTCCTCGGCGACCCGGTGCGGGATCTGCGGCAGGTCGTAGAGGTCCAGGCAGAGGTGATTGGTACGAGCGCCGGCCTGGGCCCCCCAGTTCTGGACGACCTGGAGATAGGCCGTCTGGCCGAGCTTCTGGGCCTCGATGAAGGCCGCCCGGGCGTCCGCCAGCATGGCGCAAAGCAACTCGCTGCCGACGGTCTGGATCGGGCGGTGCTCCCCCGGCGGAGCCACGATTGTCCGCCAGCTGCCCGACGCCCGGGCCTGGGCCATGGCCACCTGGGCGAGGCTGCGTTCGATCTCGCGGGCCTCGCCGAGGGCGCCCACGACATTGAACGCATAGTCCTTGAGCGTACGCACCCGAACCCCGTCGCCCGGCGGTTGGGTGCAGTTCTGACAGGCGCCCTCGTCATCGACCGCCGCGGCCGCCAGGGCAAAGCGGCCACGCTGGAACTCGCGATCCACGACCGTGGCGACCCACCAGCCGGTGATGTCGTCGCGGCGAAGCTCGAAGAGCCCGGCGCCCATCAGCGAGCCTCCCCGGCCGCGATGGGGGTCGCTCGCCCGGCCAGCATGGTTTCCAGCAGCATTCGAGCGGCCGCGGGATCGGCCGCCTGCAGGAGCGTCCCGAGGAGCGGCGCGTCGAGTGCAGCCGCAAGGGCGTGCGCGAAGGCCCGGGCCGACCGGGCGACCGATTCGGTCGAGGGCTCCGAGGCGAGTCCGAGCTCGCGGGCGATGGAGGTCGACTCGACGCCGGGAATACCGCAGGCGTCGATCAGGTCGAAGTCCGAGAGCCTGACGGTCACGTTGAGGGCGATGCCATGGTAGCTGACACCGTGCTCGATGCGGACGCCGATGGCCCCGATCTTGCGGCTCCCGCCGCCGCACCAGCAGCCGGGGTAGCCCTCGCGCGGACCCGCCTCCACGCCGGCCTCCGCGCAGGCCGCGGTCAGCGCCGCCTCGAGGGCCCGCACGAGCGGCCGGACGAGGAGCCCACGATCGACGAGCTTGATGATCGGATAGGCGGTCAGCTGGCCCGGGCCGTGGTAAGTGACCTCGCCCCCGCGCTCCGTCTCGATCAACTCTACTTGGCGGGCCGTCAGCTCGGCCGGGCTCGCGATGACGTGCGATGGATCGCTATGTCGCCCCAGCGTCAGGACGGGCTCGTGCTCGAGGAGCAGCAGCTGGTCGCCGATGATGCCGGCGGCCCGAGCCGCCACGAGGCGGTGCTGCAGATCCCAGGCATCGCGGTACGGCGTCCGGCCGAGCCACCACGCCGTGATGGGCGATGTCGGCCGAGCGGCGGTGGGCGGCGTGACCTGCGTGAGTCGATCCATCGCGGCCACGATATCAAACGCCGGTGGGCACGCCTTTCGAGTATCGCGCAGATCCTTCGCGGTGCCACGGTTGCGACCGGCGCGCAGCGCGGTTCCCGCGGCGGCCCCACCGGCCCCGAGGCGCTACTAGTTGGGGGGCGGACGAGACGCCGTCGATTCTTCCCACGGAGGCGAGCAGTTACGAGCCGTCCGCGCCGGGACGCGGGAAAGCTGGTCAGGCATACCCGGACGGGTCGAACCGCCGACAATGGGCGCAGCGTTGCTCCCAAGCCCGGCCCGACCGGGCCGCGACGGTGGAACTGGAGGAGGTCATGATCCGAACCCTCGTCGCCCCCGAGCGCGAAGGCGATCTGATCGGACTTGCCCTGGCCGAACTCGACGCCGGTGAGTCGCTCGATGCCGGCGTCGAGTTCGAGACCGCCGTCGTCGTCCTGAGTGGCGTGGTCGAGGTCGAGGCGGACGGCGAGCCGCTCGGCACGGCGGGAGGCCGTTCGTCGGTATTCGAAGGCCCGGGCCACGCCATCTACGCGCCGCCCGGAACGGCGCTCCGGCTCCGGGCACGCGGTCCGGCGGAGCTGGCCATCGCGACGGCGCGGGCCGGTGAGGGCACGCCGCCAGGGGCACGCATCATCGAGCCCGCCGACCAGCGCATCGCCGAGGTCGGCAGCGGCAACTGGACCCGTACCGTCAGGACCATCCTCGGCCCCAAACATGCGGCCACTCGCATCCTGCTGGGCGAGACGATCAACCCGCCGGGCAACTGGTCGTCCTATCCGCCACACAAGCACGACCGAGAGGCGCCGCCCCACGAGGTTCGGCTCCAGGAGGTCTACTTCTTCAAGGTCGACCCCCCGGGTGGATTCGGCATTCAGATGCTCTACGACGATGCCGGCGAGAAGGCGCTGATCGTTCGCGACGGCGACATCGCCCGAATCCCGAGCGGCTACCACCCGGTCGTGGCGGCCGCCGGATACTCGCTCTACTACCTGTGGGTCATGGCCGGCGACGGCCGCCAGATGATCCCCTACTTCGATCCGGCGCACGCCTGGGTCGGGGAGTCGCGGCCATGACGCCGGCCGATCGCGGAGCCGGCTCGGGAGCGGACGACTCCGGCGTCGACGCGGCAGGCCCGGCGCTCTTCGACCTTTCGGGTCGCGTGGCCGCGGTGATCGGCGGCACGGGAGTCCTCGGCGGAGCCATCTGCCGGGGTCTCGGCGAGGCCGGCGCCGCGGTGGCCGTCATGGGCCGCTCGAGTGAGCGGGCAAACGAGCGCGTGGCGGCGCTCGATGCGAAAGGGATACGGGCCGCAGCGGTGCTGGTGGAGGCATCGGATCGCGCATCGGTAGAACGGGCGCGACTCGAGGTGGAGGAGCGGCTCGGCCCCGTCGACATCCTGGTCAACGCCGCGGGAGTCAACAACTCGACGCCGTTCTTCGATCTCGGTCTCGACGAATGGCGGCGGGTACTGGACACGAACCTGACATCGGTCCTGATCGCCTGCCAGGTATTCGGCCGGGCGATGGCGAACCGCGGCCGCGGCGGGACGATCGTCAACATCTCGTCCTCCTCCGGCGAGATACCGCTTTCGCGGGTCCTCGCCTACTCGGTCTCGAAGGCGGGCGTGAACAACCTGACCCGCTACCTGGCCGGCGAACTAGCACCCCATCGAATCCGCGTGAACGCGATCGTGCCCGGCTTCTTCCCGGCCGAACAGAACCGCCGGCTGCTCGACGAGAGCCGGGTCGAATCGATCCTGCGGCACACGCCGGCCGCCCGGCTCGGCGACCCGGGCGACCTGGTCGGGACGGTCGTCTGGCTCGCCTCCGAGCGCGCCTCGGGCTTCGTGACGGGGGCGCTCATCCACGTGGACGGCGGCTTCGGCGCGATGACGATCTGAGGCCTGGGGAGAGGAAGATCTTGGGGGCCTCGATCCGGCCAGAATCACGCTCGTGGAGCCCGCCCCGCGGCCGGCGACGGCGTAGAGTAGACGAGTACCCCAACAGGTGGGTTTGCCGTGACACCTCAGTGGTATCGCTGCCCGTCATGCGGAGGAACCGTCGCCCAGGGCGCCGCCTTCTGCCCGTCCTGTGGCACGAAGTTCGCCCAACCAACCCCCGTTGCGGCCGCGCCTCCGCCGCCTCCTCCACCTCCTCCGCCTCCGCCGCCTCCTCCACCTCCTCCGCCCCCGGCGCCTGCCCAAGGCTGGTCGGCCGGGCCGCCGCCACCCCCACCACCCCCACCGCCCCCGGCTGCCCCGAGATCCGCGTTTGAGGAGTGGGCGAAGCCGCTCGCCGCCATCGTGCTGATCGCAGCAGTTGTCGGCATTGGCTACTACGGCTTCGGGCCGGGCGCTGGCCGCCCCATTTCCACGCCGATCTCGACGCCGATCTCGATACAGACTGCGACGCCGATCTCGACGCCGATCTCGATACAGACTGCGACGGCACCGCCCGCTACCTTCCACGACACAGTGCCCCAGAGAGGCCAGGTCGTCTTCTCGGGGGACCGCCCCCTGGAGGCCGGCACCTGCGAGGTCTACAACCAGGTGAAATGGGTCGAGTGGTATGACGCGGTCTCCGCCACGTACATCTTCAAGTTCAGGCCGGGAGGCGACCCCGTATACCTCTCCATCACCAAGAATGGGGCGCCCTTCCTCGGACCCACGGCGCTACCGACGACGGAAACGCAGGGCTTCGACTGCTTCAGCGATACGAGCCATGTGACGGGCACTTACCCCACGAGCATTGGCAACTTCCATTTCTCGCTGACCTACGACGGATCGGTCATTGCCGAGGGCGACCTCTCGGTCGGTTAGCTTCACCAGAGCCTGGCGCGGCCCGCGAAAGCCAGTCTCGGACGGCCCGGTGCTCGCCCTCGACTAGCGTCGCTCCACCAGGAGCCGGCCGTCGACCCAGCCGGTCCAGCCGTTGACACCCCGGACCTGGACCCACCCCCCGGTGCGGGCCACGATCATCAACTCGACGCCCGGTGGGATCCTGTCGAGCGGCGGCCGCGCCGGGTCGGGCATTTCCCAGGCCGCCAGGCCGCCGCCGGGCGCTACATGCGTCGGCGACCAGGCGAAGGCCGAAACAGCTGCCACGGTGGTCGCCGCCGCGGTCGGTACGGCCGGGAGCGGCGTGGCCGGTTGCACGGGAACGGCCGGCGGGGTTGCCTGCCACGGTGGTTGGGCGGACGCAGGCGGCGAGCTGCCGTAGGGCGTGTAGCTGGGGGGTGCGACCGGTTGCTGGGCCGTCGGTTGCAGGCGCGACCACAGTGCCGTCTTGAGCGGCGTCGGCGCGAACAGAACGAAGGCAGCGACGGCCGCGATCAGCACCAGGACGATAAAGGGGGCAGCGTCGTTGCCTCCGCCCGAGCCGGTTGGGCCGGCAGGCCCGCCGGAGTCCGGCGAGACCACTTGCGCGCCCGAGCCTGTTGGGCCGGCAGGCCCGCCGGAGTTCGACCCTCCGACGATCACGAGACTATGGTCCGCGCCGGCGGCAATCGCGGTGACTCCCGACAGGCTGGCCGGCGGCGTGGCTGCGCCGTTTTCGTTCTTGCCCCAACCGACGACCGTTCCGTCCGACTTGAGGGCGAGGCTGTATCCGTCACCCGCGGTGATCGCTGTGACGCCCGACAGTCCGTCCGGTGGACTGGCCGCGCCATCGTTGTTCTTGCCCCAGGCGACGACCGTGCCGTCCGACTTGAGGGCGAGGCTGTGGTAGAAGCCGGCGGCGATCGCGACGACTCCGGAGAGGCCGCCCGGATGGCTCAGCTGGCCATCGTCGTTGGCGCCCCAGCCCGTGACCGTTCCGTCCGACTCGAGGGCGAGGACGTGGTGCCAGCCTGCGGCGATTGCGGTAACGCCCGACAGGCCACCCGGAACGTTCGTTCCCAGGCCGTTTCCGTTGTTGCCCCAGGTTACAACCGTGCCGTCAGATTTGAGGGCGAGGGGGGCGTAGGAACCAGCAGCGATCGAGGTGACGCCCGACAGGCCTTTCGGGACGCATATCTCACAGTAGTGCTCGTCGCCCCAGCCGACGACCGTGCCGTTCGACTTGAGCGCGAGGCTGAATTCGTTCCCGGCGGCAATCGCGACGACGCCCGAGAGGCCGGCCGGGACGTCGCTCTGGCCGGAGGCGTTCCAGCCCCAGGCAACGACCGTGCCATCCGCCTTCAGGGCGAGGCTGTGGAAGTCACCGGCGGCGATCGCGACGACGTTCGTCAGGCCCTTCGGGGGATCCGCCTGGCCCTTGTCGTCTCTACCCCATCCGACCACGTGGCCGGGTGCGACTGCTGCTCCCGCCGCGGGCGGGGCGCCCGGTCCGGCCGCCAGCGCGAAGAGTCCGGCGAGCATGAGCGCCGCTGGGGCGACGCCCAGGAGCCGCGCGAGCGGCCGGCGGGCTGTCCTCGTGCCCGCCCCAGGGTGAACGACGGCCCACGCGAGCGACTTCACCGGAGCCAACTCCTCTCGGTACCAGACGGATCCCGCCTGCCGGACCACGGACGCACACCCATGCTACTCACCCAGGGTCAGGCTGGGTAGTGGAAACGGGCTGTGGCCGGAACCCAACCTACGGTCTGTATAGCTCGGCCGAGGAGGTGGCGGCCAGGACGCCCCGGCCATGAGGACGCGGCCGTCGGGGAGCAGCGTGGCCGCGTGATCGAGCTGGGAGGCCTAGCGTTTGCCTGAGGACGGCATCGGGGCAACTCCGGGCCAGGGCCCAACTGCCACTCGCAGAGGATCGGTCGAAGGAGTAGATTGAAGCCGCGTCCACGGAAACGAGAAAGGTGAAGCGATGGGCGCGACCTACTCCGTTGCATACCTGTTCTTTGCCTTTGCTGTCGGGCTCGCGACCGCAAGTGAGGCCGTCAAGAGGGGGCGGAGCTTCAAGCGATGGTTCATCCTCGGGTTCATCTTCCCGCTTGCGATACTCGCGCTCCTCTTCCTTAAGCCCGCGACGACCGCTCCGGGCGAACAGCGGCCGGTTCCGGCCGAGCAGCCCATTCAGCCGTGGCAGGCCCAGGTAGCGGCGCCGGGACCGGCGGCTCAAGAGGCGGCTGAGCCGGCGACCCAGACGGCGGCTCCCACGCGGGCGCCCGGCCCGACGGCGGTCGCGGCGACCATGCTCGCGGTCGACGCCTGGATAGCCGCCGGGAGGTCGGGGCTCAAGAAGATCGCGGCTTGGGCTCGCGCCCTCAAGAGCAACGCCGCACCCTCGCAGCCCGAGATGCTTGCCTACTCCCCAGCTACGCAATCGGCGATTCAGACCGAGGCTCCCGACAGGGCGCCCGGCCCTGCGGCGCCTGCAACGGCATCGATCGCCGGCGACACCTGTCCGCATTGCGGCTATTCGAGGACTCCGGCCGGCAAGAGCTCGTGCTACAACTGCGGGCGACCGCTCAAGGGCGACAGCGCGACTTCGGTGTTCGGGCCGCCAGGGACAGCCCAGCCGAGGTCCACGGCTGCCCAGCCATTCAGTCCGCCAAGCCTGGCCGTGGCTGGTGCGCCCGCCGTCGCCGCTGCACCGTCGGCTCTCTATGCGCCGGCGCCGACCCCGCCCCAGGCACGCCCGACGTGGCGACCGACACACCGGGCCCCGGCCGCCGGCATGGCTGCGTGGATGGCTCCAGATGGGCTCCGGCCCCCGATCGCCCAACTACCGCCGTACCTGGAGCTCGTGGTTGAGACGAGCGCCGGCGCCTGGGCCCAGGTCAGAGCTGCGAATGGATGGTGCGGCTGGGTCGATGGCCGCCTGCTGACCCCGGCAGTGGCTGTCTGAACACCGGGACAGGTGCCGCAGCCGTCTGGCTAATCCTTCGCCACCAACCCGTTACGCTGAGATTGCGCAAGGCCCTCGTCGGCGGCCCGGAATTCACGAACCCGAACCAGCGGGCCTGTTGGGCTGAACGTGCCGGTTTTCGGGTCGTAGATCTCGGCCGAAGCCAGGTACACCGCCGGGCCGCGCCTCCCGCCTGCTATCAAGACTCGACCGTCTGGAAGAAGGGTGGCAGTCTGCGCGCTGCGAGCAGTCGTCAGCGGGCCGGTCGGGCTGAATGTGCCGGCCTTCGGGTCGTAGAGCTCGGCCGAAGCAAGATACCCCGAGTCTCCGTCGCCACCGACGACCAGGACGCGGCCGTCGGTGAGCGGGGTGGCAGTATGGAAATGGCGAGCAGCGACCAACGAGCCGGTCCCGGTGAACTTGCCGGTGGTCGGGTCGTACAACTCGGCTGAGGCAAGCAGCGCCTGGTGGATGCCATCGCCGCCGGCGATGAGGACGCGGCCGTCGGAGAGCGGCGTGGCGGTATGGGCTTCACGAGCGGTGGCCATCGAACCTGTCGCACTGAAGCCGCCGGTCTTCGGGTCGTACAACTCGGCTGAGTCCAGCCACGATCCGTCCATGCTCCATCCTCCGGCAACCAGGACGCGACCGTCCGAAAGCGGAGTTGCCGTGTGAGAGGCGCGAGCCTTGCTCATGGAACCGGTCGGACCGAATGTGCCGGTCTTCGGATGGTAAAGCTCCGCCGACGCGACGGGCCCAGAATTGTCCTGGCCCCCGGTGAACAAGGCGTTGCCGTCAGACAGCAAGGCCGTCCTGGGGCCCTGCCGCGCGGTTGCAAGCGAGCCGGTGGGTCCGAACGTTCCCGACCCAGGGTCGTATATCAGCGCTGAGGAAACGGACAGACAGCGATCCTGCGAGCAGTTGGCGCCTCCGGCGATCAGCACACGGCCGTCGGACAGCATGGTGGCGGTGTGGCCGGTACGCGCGAGCGTCATGGAGACTGTCTGGCCGGAGGGGCTCGGCGCCGGCCCGGGCCCGAGGATCAGCACAGCACCGACGAGGACCGCGATGAGCCCGACCACGCCCAGGCCCGCAAGAACGGGCAGCGTCTTGTTGCGAGTGGACGCCGGCGCCGGGCCGTAGCCGGCGGGATACCCGGCGGTCCAGCCGTAGCCGGGGGGCTGACCGTACGGCGGCGGTGGCGGGGCCGTCGGCGGGGATGCCGGCGCGGCGGGCGGTGCCCACGCGGATGCCGGTGCCGCGCTCAAAGCGTGCCCGCAAGCCGGACAGCCGCCGAGGCCGGGCGGGATCTGGCTGTTGCAGTAGGGGCACGCGACCGTGCCCCGACCCGAGCTCTCAGTCATGAGCCTGACCCTCGATGTCGCACCACCGCTGGGGCAGTGCGCGAGCGCGAACGCGCTGGCACGAGGGACGCCGGCCTGCGGTCGAGTCTATGCGCCACCGATAGCGTATACAACACCGATCACTGGCCGGTTGGAATGCGCAGGCGCCCTCGATAGACTGACGCCCGAGCCCGTGTACGCGCTCCGGGCCCGCCACGGGCCGATGGAGTCGCGGAGGAAGAGCGGTTGAAGACATGCCTGCGGAGCCGTCTGGTGCGGGGGCCCGGCTTGCTTTGTCGGCTCGGCGCGGCGCTGTTCGTCTTCGCGGTCGCGGCGTGCGGCACCACGACGCCCACCGCCCAGCCAGGCGCCAGCCTCGGGCCGACCGCCACCGCCACCTTGACCGCCGCCGCCGCCGCCCCGACGGCGACTCTGCTGCCCCACACGTCCGTCGATCCATCGACGATGGACGGCAAGCTGCTGATGGGCTACCAGGGCTGGTTCACGTGCCCCAACGACGGATCGGACACCGGATGGTTCCACTGGTTCAACGGAGATTCGCCCGACGCCGCGCACTTCCGGGTGGACATGTGGCCGGATGCGGGCGAGCTGACGCCGGCGGAACGCTGCCCGACCTCAATGACCTATCCAAACGGGACGCCTGCCTACCTCTACTCCGCCGCGAACCCAACCACGGTCATGCGCCATTTCCAGTGGATGAGCCAGTACGGCATCGATGGCGTGTTCCTGCAGAGATTCGTCAGCGAGCTATCCCTTCCCAGCTTCTTCGCTCAGCGCAATCGCGTGACTGAGAATGTGCGCGCCGGCTCCGAGGCCTACGGGCGCGTTTTCGCGATCGAGTACGACATCTCGAATGACAAAGCCGACCCGAACCTGGTTTCGGAGATCGAGACGGATTGGAAGTACCTCGTCGACGTGGAGAAGGTCACCTCGAGTCCGTCCTACGTACATCACCACGCCCTGCCGGTCCTGGGTATCTACGGCTTTGGATTGAACCTGTACCAGGCCGTGCCTTCGCAGGCGATGGAGCTCGTTGCCTTCTTCGAACACAACCCGGACCCGCGCTACCGGGTCACCTTGATGGGCGGCGTGCCGGGCTCGTGGCGGACCCTGACCGACGATTCGCTGACCGACCCTGGCTGGGCCGACTACTACTGCTCCCTCAACATCATCAGCCCGTGGACCGTGGGCCGTTTCGCCACCGATGCGGAGGTGGACGGCTACTACTACCCGAAGATGGCAGACGACATGGCCCGGGCCGCTCAGTGCGGTGCGGAGTACATGCCGGTCGTCTACCCGGGAACCGCCTTCCACAACTCGAACAACGGCCTCGGCCCCGTGCCGCCGAACCAGCCCTTCAACCTGATCCCGCGGCGGGGCGGCCAGCTCTACTGGCGCCAGGTCTACAACGCGGTCTCCATGGGCGCGCCGATGATCTTCAACGCCATGTTCGACGAGGTCGACGAAGACACGGCCATGTACAAGGTCGCCGCGACGGTGAACGACCAACCGGTCGGAGTCGAGCTCCTGTCGATGGACGCCGATGGCCAGAAGCTGCCGAGCGACTGGTATCTGCGCCTGGGCGGAGCGGCCACGAAGATGCTGCAAGGCGGGATTCCGCTCACCCCGCAGATCCCGCTCAACCCCGATGGAAGCCTTCGCTCGACGTTCGCGCCGCCGCCGCCGACCCCCCAGACGTTCCGGGCCAGGATCGGCATCCAGACCACAGCCGACTGGACGACCGTCCAGATCAGCGATGCCACCGTCGCGCGATCCCTTCGCGTGTCCGTGACCGGCGCGACATCAAATGCCAGCTACGACGGCGCCAAGTTCTCGATCAACCAGCCGCTCAAGGCCGCGCAGGCCGGCAAGGCGGTCTCAATGACCTGGGATCTGTTTCTGGCCAGCCTGATACCCACCTCCGCGATCAAGATCGAGATCGACCGAGGCAGCATCGGGGCGACGACCGTGACGCTCTACAACTACCTCGGAGCCCAACCGGTCGCCGTGGAGTCGATCAAGTGGGCCGGAACACCCGGAGGTCTCAACCCCAAGACGGTGAGCTGGCCGGCGCGAGTCCTTCTCCAGCCCGCGCCCTAGCGCGGCCGGGCGCCCCGGCGCCGGTACACTGGCAGCGGTCGATCGCCGCAGCTATCGCGATCCCGTTCGGAGGTGGCCAGATGAGCATGCGATCGGAGCTGGGCGAGGCTCCCGAGGTCGCTCGGGCGCTGATCGAGAAGCAGCGCGGCACGATCGACGCCGTCGCCGAAGCGGTCCGCTCACGTCCCGTGGAGATGGTTCTGATCGCCGCGCGGGGCACTTCCGACCATGCCGCCATCTACGCCCAGTACGTCTTCGGGGTCCACAACAAGCTTCCCGTCGCGCTGGCGGCCCCGTCGATCCAGTCCCTCTACGGCGTCGTTCCGCGGCTGCGCCATGCCCTCGTCATCGGCGTCTCACAGTCGGGCCAGTCACCCGATGTCGTCGGAGTGATCGAGGAGGCTCGCCGCCAGAACGCTCCGACGATCGCGGTCACGAACGACGCCGGATCGCCCTTGAGCCTCGCCGCCGAATTCAACATCGACATCCACGCCGGGCCCGAGCGCGCCGTCGCCGCCACCAAGACGTACGTGGCGGAACTGACGGCCCTGGCGATGCTCTCGACCGCTCTGAGCGATGACCCCACCGCTCGGCGCCAGCTCCGGGACGTGCCAGACGCCATCGCCGCGGCCCTGTCCCTCGAGGAGGGCGTCGTCTCGGCCGCGCGAGAGCAGGCCGGAATGCAGCGCGCCGTCGTGCTGGGGCGTGGCTTCAACTACTCGACCGCCCTGGAGTGGTCGCTCAAGTTGAAAGAGATGACCTACGTCCTTGCCGACGCCTACTCCACGGCCGACTTCGAGCACGGGCCGATCGCGATGATCGACCCGGGCTTCGTCGTTCACGCCATCGTGGCGTCGGGGCCGACGCTGCCCGAGATCGAGGCGGTCCTGGGGCGGCTCCGCGAAGCCGGCGCCCGGCTCGTCGTCGCTTCCAACGCCCCGGAAGCGCTGGCCTACGCCGACATACCACTGCGGCTGCCGGAGAGTCCGGAGTGGCTCTCGCCGCTCTCCGCGATCATTCCCGGTCAACTCTTCGCATATCACCTGGCCCTGGCCAAGCGTCTCGACCCGGAACATCCGCGCCACATCCAGAAGGTCACCAGGACCCAGTAACCCGCCGCTCAGGCGCCGGTATCCGGGTCGTGGCGGTGGCCCAGGGGCTCGACGAACCGTACCTGCGGTCCGGTCGATTCCACGAAGTAGCGCGCCCTCTCCGGCGAGACGACCGTCCGGCTGTGCTCGATCGGGACGTTGCCGGTCGTGAACGCGATCCCCTCGAGCAGGATCGACGGTCGTCGCGTGCGCAGGCCGAGCAGGCCGGCCTCGCGCGCGTTCGGGACGGCCGCCGCCAGGACCTCCTGCCAGCGCTCGACCGGGTGGTGGAAGTCGTTGCCGAGCACGTCCCACAGCGACTCCTCGCGCGTGAAGTCGTGGTCGAGCAGGCCGGGCAGCATCGCGGTGGGCAGGCGTACCTGCTCCAGCAGGAGAGGCACGCTGTCGGCGCCGCGGATGCGCTCGAGGTAGTGGACCTGTGCGCCCGGCCGGATGGCCAGCGCGGCGGCGACGGCCGGCGAGGCCTCCTCGGCCCGGGCCGTGACCACGACCGAGTAGGGCCTGTACCCGAGAGCCCGGATCTCGTCGGCGAAACCTGTCGGGCCCATGATGTCGCGCACGATCGGCGGCTCGGTGACGAAGGTGCCGCGACCGCGTGTCCGCTCGAGCCGCCCCTCGCGCGCGAGCTCGTCCAGCGCGCGCCGGATCGTTATGAGGCTGCAGCTGTAGGCGACGGCCAGCTTGCGCTCGGTTGGGATCTGCTCGCCGCGCTTCCACTCGCCGGCGTCGAGCGCAGCGGCAAGGTGCAGGTAGACCTGGTGATGGAGGGTAACCGGGCCGCGCTCGAGCTGGTATCGAGTCATCTTCGAGTCCATCGCCGCGACGGTAGCGGCTGGCGGGGGGCTTGTCAGGATCTGGTCGTAATGTTATAAGTAATCGCCCTGACGGGTCAACGCCGGGGCAGCGAACCGGCGACGGCACTGTCGCCAGCCATCGTCGCGAAGGGCATGCCGATCCCCCGGAGTCGGCGGCGCACGTGTCGGGAAGGCTTAGGAGCTCGCGAGAATGGGTCTGCGGATCGCGGTGGTCGGAGCCGGCAGCACCTACACACCCGAGCTGGTCGAGGGTTTCGCACGCCGGATGGACCGGCTCCCCGTCGACGAGCTCGTCCTGCTGGACCCTGACCTCGAGCGACTCGAGCCCGTGGCGGGGCTGACACGCCGGATGCTCGACCGCGCCGGCTCGCCGGCCCGCCTCACGGTCACGGACGATCGGGCCGCCGCGCTCGATGGCGCCGACTTCGTCCTGGTCCAGCTCCGGATCGGCGGCCAGGCCGCCCGTCACGTCGACGAGACCCTGCCCCACCGGTTCGGCGTGCTCGGGCAGGAGACGACCGGGCCGGGCGGCTTCGCGAAGGCGCTTCGGACGGTGCCGGTGGTCCTCGACGTGGCCGAGGAGACGGCCCGCCGGGCCGCGCCCGACGCGTGGATCGTGGACTTCACCAACCCGGTGGGGATCGTCACCCAGGCCCTGCTGAACTCGGGGGCGCGCGCCATCGGGCTCTGCAACGTGGCCATCGGGCTCCAGCGGCAACTGGCGGCCCATTTCTGCGTGGAGCCGGAGCGCGTGGCGCTCGAGCACGTCGGGCTCAACCACCTGACGTGGGAGCGCGCGGTCCGCGTCGACGGCGAGGACCGGCTGCCGGACCTGCTGAAGCGGGAAGGCGACTGGATCGCGGACGAGATCGGGCTGCCGGTCGAGCTTATCCGCGACCTGCGCGCGATTCCCTCCTATTACCTGCGCTACTACTACCGGCGCGACGAGATCCTGGCGGAGCAGCTGACGGGGCGGTCGCGCGCGGAGGTAGTGGCCGAAATCGAGCGAGAGCTGCTCGAGATGTACCGCGACCCCTCGCTCGACCACAAGCCCGCACTGCTCGAACAGCGCGGCGGAGCCTTCTACAGCGAGGCGGCCGCCCAGCTCATCGCGTCGTTGCACGCTGGGACCGGCGACGTCCAGGTCGTCAACGTCCGCAACGACGGCGCCCTGCCCGACCTGCCGGATTCGGCCGTGGTGGAGATCCCTGCCCGCATCGATCGGTCCGGGGCGAAGCCACTGCCGCTCGCGCCGCTCGCGCCCGAGCTGCGCGGCCTCGTGCAGTCTGTCAAGGCGTACGAGGACCTGGCCGTGCAGGCGGCCCTCACCGGCGACCGAACCGTCGCCGTGAAGGCGCTCCTCGCCCACCCGCTCGTGGGACGCTACGAACTGGCGCAGGACCTCGTCACGGCCCTGCTGGAGGCCAATCGCCGCTACCTGCCGCGCTTCGGCCGCGCAGAATGAGTTTCACGGCTCGACCACTCCGCCCGCCCCGGCCACGGACGCCGTTATGGTCTGACCTCAGTCAATGGGTTGTGGACCGGTGGAGCCCAACCCAACCCGCAGTAAGGGAGATGCTCGATATGAGGCAAGCGAGAAGGTTGTTGCTGCTCTGTGCTGCCGCCAGTTTGGCCCTGGCGGCCTGCGGCAGCAGCTCGAGTACGTCCAGCCCGACAAGCGCGGCCGTGACCCCGGCCGGTACGGGATCCGCGGCCACCGCCG
>Ga0209777_10004520_pt1 | contig 16392 bp, 13 predicted proteins | sample FrelakmetHBP12HB_FD_187147 | JGI IMG/M metagenome (GOLD analysis project Ga0209777, IMG submission 187147) | Freshwater lake sediment microbial communities from the University of Notre Dame, USA, for methane emissions studies -HBP12 HB (SPAdes)... | ecosystem: Environmental > Aquatic >...
TGTCTTGCTCAATTAACGCGAAAAAATGGTCGCAGCTTAAAGTATAAACAAACACTTCTCCACTCCTTTTTAAAACACAGCTCTCTTTTTTGAGTGCAATAGGACTTTTATTATGCAGGATTCAATAAGTGAGAGACTCTTGCAAAATTTCCATTAGTATAAGCTTATACTGACTGGACTGTCAATGTATTAAACCGGCAAACTTTTAATCTGTTTTTAACCAATTTCAAATAGATTACTATGACCTGAAAATAATTTTTGAAGTGCTGTGGAAGAAGTTATGTTGAAGCAAGTGTAGCGCTTCAAAGGAAAGTGGGCAGATGCAAGGACAACAATCAACATCTTGTGGTGCGTATTCAAGGAATAAAAGTGATGCTTATGTATCAACAGCGAGAGTAGTCATTCAAGGCAACCGAGTGTAGACTATAACATGTAATATGCAATTGTCCGATGCAGTTAAATCTCTATTTGAAAAGCTGCCCGTTCAAATCTAAATTTTACACCTGATCGGTCCAAGAATCTTCAGGGTGGAGGAAGCCCTGGTGCTTTTCCCGGGACTGTTGATTTTTTATTACTTTCTCTTTCGTCGCGCATAGCTGACCGCCGTGAGCAGCCGGTCGGTTTCAATGACATCAACCCCGCGCCAGTCAAGGACAGCGTAGCCCAGCCTGCCCCATGCATCAAGAGAGCCGGAAGCGTCAAGGTAGACTTTTGCGCCTGCAGCGTTGATCGCCGCGACAATCTCCGGCGTCATAAAGGACAAATCCACCTGCACAGCCATGGGATGGAGCTCATCAAGATAGCGGTACACCTCATCTAAGCTGTGAGCGCGGGCCTGCAGCTTTATGTCCGGGCTGGCGGCACGGAACCGATAGCCGCTGTCCATGCTCTTGGTGAGCATATACGCCTGGTCAAGCATATCCATCTCTTCCACTTCCGCGGCAATTTTTTCCAGCTGGTCGGTCTTCACATCCACATTTATAGGGATACGGTTTTTAAGAAAGGCCAGCGCCTCCTTAAACGTCGGGACTTTTTGCGGCGGGATGCACGGGTAATTAGAACGGATGCTGAGCGCCTTGATCTCTGCCAGAGTCATTTCATCAACCCTGCCGTGGCCGTCCGTGGTCCGGTCCACGGTTGCGTCATGGATGACGACCAGAAAACCGTCCGCGGTGTTATGGACATCAAGCTCAATGACATCCGCGCCAAGCTCAATGGCGCGCTCAAAAGCCGCGAGGGTGTTCTCCGGCGCAAAGGACTCTGTGCCCCGGTGCCCGACTATGAGAAGGTCCGCGCAGGAGGGATTGTCAAAACATGCAGAAAGGGTCGGATAGGGTGCGTGAGAGGCCTGCGTGCCGCTGGAGAATGATTGCGGCGCGGCGGGATCAAGCGAGCGGTTGAGATTACCCGCTGCACAGGCTCCCGCGATGCAAAGGGTGAGGAAACAGCAGAAAAGCGCTGCGATGCGCGTTCTTATAAGTACCATGGGAGCACGAGTGTTAATGCCTTTTCGATTTACATCCCCTCTTCATCATTATTTTTGAAGAGATTTAGCGATCAGGGAAGCATTATGGCACACAGCTTCCAATGAATAAGCCGGCTCCGCCTAAATATCAGGGCAATCGGCTCTTCCCCTGCATCCTTCTTTTTAATCTCAACGACAAATTTATTAAACGTATCATAATACATCAATATATCGGGGCCGCCGGCAGCACGGCCTGCTTTTTTATCGCCGTCATCGCCTAATTTCTTTTCCCCACGACGCTCTTTTTTTATGATTGCCGGCAGGTTTCCCTTCATCATCATGCTTATCGTTTCAGGCGTAACAAAAGCATCAACCAGGGGATTGATAAAAGCCGAAGCAATTGCAGCCCCCATTCCCGCAAATGTATCTCCCTCTTTTTTTTCAGTTACTTCAATTTTAGCTTTAAAATTTTTCTTCAGGCTTTTCTTGATCGCGGGGAAGTCAATATACTCAGACAGTGTCTCCGCGTCCTTGTTTTCGGCTGCCATGCGTATATTGCGGTATGCCAGATACGGCGTGCAATAAAATGCAATGCCGGCAAGCACCATAAGTATGCTGACCAGGGTGATTGTTATCTTTCTAATCATGCTGCCTTTCCTGCCATATAATCGAGCATAAAAAAGGACGTATATGTTTAGCTTTGTTCCTCTGTGCCTGCTCGCCCGCCGTAGTCCCGCACTACGGGACGAAGGCGAGTGCCTTTGTGCCTATTTTTCCAGCACCGCCATCACTGAAAGCCCGATGGGAGACTCACCCTGCTTATCATCAAGGGCAAGAACAACTTCCTGGAACTTGGTGTCAAACCGCTCCTGGGAGTCCTCGGTCCTGAAATCGCGGCGGCCTACATAGGGGAGGGCAAACAGTACTTTCCCTGAGCCGATCAGCTTGCTGGTTTCAGAATTATAGACCTTGTACTGCAAGCCGGGCTTCACCCGGTCCAGCCAGTATGATTCCACGAACAGCCGCACCCACAGGTTTTTTGCCCCGAGGATAATGCGCGTGTTGTCCCCGGCTGCAAGCGTCTCCCCGAGCCGCACATCAAATTTATAAACCATACCGTCTATGGGGGCTTTCAGCTGCAGCTCTTCAAGCTGGGCTTTTGCAAGCTGTGCTTCGCGCTCTGCCACGGCGATGCTGTTTGCATCGAGCTCTGATTTAAGCCGGGACTGGGTGTAGGAAAATTCCGAATCGGTCTTCTGTACATACAGGTTCCTTTTTCGCTTGAAATCGTCCTGGGTGATTTCAAGCGTCTTTCTGGCTGATTCAATTTTAGAAAGGGTAAGATTCACCTGTGCGGTTTCAACCTCTGATTCAAGCGAGCAGAGCGCCTGGCCTTTTTTAACCAGGTCGCCTTCTTTCACATATATGGCAACCACCCGTTTGGTCATGGGCGGGCTCACATATACCTCGCGGCCGTCAGGTTCAATTTTCCCGTATACCCGCGCCGGCGTCTCGGGAAGCACCGGCGGCTTTGCAACCTGCGGCGGCTTTGAAGATTTGACAAAGCTGGTGAACATGAAATTGATTAAGGCTCCGACAACGATAAGGCCAATAACCCATTTAACGATCCTCATTACTGCGTTCCTCCTTCTGTGCTGTTCCTGGAATCATAGGTTATGCCGCCGTCCTCAAGCTTGATGAGCCGGTCTGCATAGGGAAATACCCGGGGGTCGTGCGTGACCATTACCACTCCCCGGCTGCTGTCTTTTGACAGGCGCTTGAGCGTGTCGAGCACAATGGTGCTGCTTTCTGAATCAAGCGCCGATGTCGGCTCATCACAGAGAAGCACCTTCGGGTCATTGATCAGGGAGCGCCCGATTGCGACGCGCTGCTTCTGCCCGGTTGAGAGCTTCTGCGCTTTAACGTGGGAATACTGCTTCAGACCGAAACCTTCAAGCAGCGAAAGCGCCTTTTCCCGTAATGCTGCTGAAATGGATCCTCCCTGCACGCCTGCTGCGATGAGCAGGTTCTCGACAACCGATAATGCCGGGATGAGCTCGGCCTGCTGGAAAACAAACCCGAAATTGCGCATGCGCAGGTTGGCAAGCTCGGTGTCTGAATAGGCGGCTACTTTTTTATCGCCGATATAAATAGTTCCCTCTGAAGGCTGCAGCACGAGTCCTATGATGGTCATGAGGGTGGTCTTGCCGCTTCCCGAGGGCCCGGCAATCACGGTGAATTCAGCGGGGTATATTTCAAGGTCGGTTTTATTCAGAACCCGCCGCAATTCCCTGCCGTCATAAAAATCCCGGGCAATGCCTTCCAGTTTTAATATCGCTTCAGACATAACAATTTAGCTTTTACGAGTGTTATAAGGGTCAGAATAAACAAGCAAATGCAGAATGCTGATTGCTGAGTGCGGAATCTTATAGATAGTTCTTATTTATATTCCACAATCCGCATTCAGAAATCCGTATTCCTTTAATTCGCGAGTCCCGAGCCACGGTTATCTAAACACTGTGGCCGGTTCTATCTTTATTGCCCGGCGCATCGCGAGTATTGAGCCCAGCATGGCCATGATGAGCGTAAAGCCTGCATGGTAGAACAGAATCCATGTGGGCATGTAGCTCGGCAGCACTGAATCGAGCGTTCCCGCAAGAAACAGGGCCAGGAACAGGAACCCGATAAAAATGCCGATCGCCGCGATGATGAGCGACTGGGACGCAACCACGATCAGGATGTCAATTTTGCGCGCTCCCAGCGCCCGCAGCACTGCAAATTCCTTGGTGCGGTTCAGGACGCTGGTGTACATGGTGAGCATGATAATAATAATCCCGACCAGGGCGCCGATCAGCGTTGAAAAGCCGAAGCTGCCGCCGATGCCGGTATTTTTTATATAATACGCGCGCGTGCGTCGGGAAAGGTCCGCAGTGGTCAGCACCTCATTGCGGGGAAACATTTTTTGCAGCACGCCGATCATTTCGCTGATGTCCGTGTCCGGCTTCACTTTTATAAGTATAGCTTTGCAGCGGCCCGCAGGTGTTTTCAGAATCTCTTTGGCCTTGACCATGTTGGTGAATACAAGCGTTCCGGCGAACCCGCGAATGCTCTGGGTAATGCCAAGTACCTTGGTGCGGATGTCACCTATTTCATAATAATTATTCATCTGGGGGCCGCCCAGCACGTTAAGGTCCAGCCGGTCAAGGGTTATGCCGTCGTAATCAAAGAGCGCGTCCTGCGCGCCCTGGTAAAATCGCCACGGCCCGCACGCCTGGCGCGGGTTGCGCAGCCCCACTACCTGCACCGGCTGATACTGGCCTTCCCTGGTTCTGAAGGAGGCGCTGCCAAAAACCAGCGGCTCCACCCATTCGATGTCCGGCAGGCCGCTAATGCGGTCAACATAGCGGACCGGCATGAACCCGGCGCCGTTTATGTTTTGAATATTCTGCGTGCACACCCAGATGTCAGCACCGCTGTGGTCAACAAGCACCGACATGTAATTGAACAGGCCAAACAGCACCGAGAGCTGCTGGCCGACCAGAAACACGATAGCCACCACCCCGAGCACCGATCCGGCAGTGGTCGAGCGGTCATGCAGCAGCATTTTAAGAGCAGCAAGGCTACGCATGGGGCACCACCGTTTCAAGAAGCGCCGCATGCCCCGCATCAAAGCCGCTCACGATTCCCTCGACCAGGGGCTCAAAGACGCTGCGGCTAATCTGCACTGCCCGGCCCTCGAGAAATATTTTTACCTGGGGGGCTGATGCGCGTATCTGCCCGATCAGTTTTCTCGCGGAAGGGAGCCGGGATATGGAGGCTGCTGACAGCACCACCACCTGGGGCTTACCAATGTCAATCGCGTGCAGAATGTCCTCGGCAGAAAAGCCGTGGCCGATATAGGATATTGACCAGCCTTTTATTTCGAGAAAATTGGCAAACACTTCGCTGCCCAGCACATCGTCCTCATCGGGCACGCAGGCCACCAGCGCCTTGAACGGGTATTGGCGCTCACCGAAAATGCTGTCCATCACCCGGAATATAATATAGCGGCAGATGTCGGTCGCCACGTACACGTCCGCCGCGCTGACCCGGTTTTTCCGCCACAAATGGCGCATGCGGGTGAGGGCCGGCAGCAGCACCTGCGTGTATGCCTGCTCGATGGTTGCGCCCTCACGAATAAGCGCTATGATGAATTCAGCGGCGAATTTGCGGTTTTTGCGCAGCAGGTGTTCAACAAATTGACCGGCCTTTTCATCAAGAGCGGGCTCCTGTGCCTCGAGCTGCGCGTACACCATGGGCAGGTAACGGTGCAGGCAGTCAAGCGGCTGCACCAGCTCCGCCGACTCAGGCCGCCTGATCATGGAGTTAATGCCCAGCATCCAGGCTTTCAAGTCCGGCTCAAGGAATCCTCGTATGAGCCCCCTGCTCTCATGCTCTGCCAGGAGCCACGAGAACTCGTCCGCTAAATGTTCGAACAAACTGAACTCATAGACGCCCGCGAGCAGTGCGGCGAATTTGCGGTTAAAATCTTCTACCAGTCCCTCATTCCTGCAGCACGCATCCTCGCAGAGAAATTTGTTTTCAAGATGAAATTTCTCATTAACAAAGACCAGAAGCTTCGGCAGGCCCTGGATGAAAAGCTCAAGTGCCGCACTGCTGACCGGTTTGAAATGATGAGCACCGGTAGTTGCGGGCGGTGATGCAGTATTATCAGGCATAGCGTAGAAGTTATATTTTATTAATTTTTATTCTTGTGCAAAATAAGCGCTTGTTTCTCCCGATGAATCGGGAGAAGCAATGACCTCTCCGTGCTGTCATTGCGAGGAGTCCCGATGTATCGGGACGACGCGGCAATCTCCAATTCCCTATATCATTGCAGGCAGACATGATCACAAAGTAGAAATAACTATAACACGCCGTCACCATTCTGCAACACCTTAAAAACAGAGCTTGCCCGGATTGAGGATAGCGTTCGGGTCAAGCTGTTGTTTAATCTCCTTCAATTTCTCCGCATACATGCCGGTGCGGCGGTAAAGCATCGCTGCCCATGCACCATAGGGCCGGTCAAAAAATGCGCCGCCGCGCATCAGCTCTTCGCTTGCCGCCAGCCACAGGTCGCGTATCCCCTGTTCATGATGCGGATTGTCGTGCAGATCAAACTCGCAGTGGGCCGCCCTGCCCCGCTCAAGCGGCAGCACGTAGCCGCCGAGAGAGGCACTGTCATAGCCCCTGGCATCACACGCGCGCCGCACGGTCTCCTCCATCCGGGAAATCTGTTTGATGGGAGATTTAAAATTAAGATCATGCACTGAGCCGCGGTAATTGAATTTCTTCAGGATTCCCCAGGGCCTGATGAGCTCATCGAGCATAACCCGCGAGATGCCGCTTACGCAGGGAAGCGAATCGCTCACTGCCAGGTTTATCTCGCGACAAATATTTTTCAGTGCCTCAGCTTCATAGGAAATTTTTCCCTCCGGCTGGACCAGGCCCCCCTGGATGCAGATCACCATTACCCAGGCCGGAAGTGTTTTCCGGAGATGCTCAAAATTTTCCGATGCAACTGGCCGCGCTGGAAATAATTCAGGAACTTGCCACTCTCCGTTCAGCAATGCCGCGAGGTTAAAGCGGTTGAGGAGAAAGCACTCCATCCCGATCTCGCGCCGCTGGATTCTTTGCAGCGGCTCTATGGCGTCGGCCAGATTATTAAAGCAGATAAAAAATATCTGGCGCTCTTTTATGAAAGGCGTTATCTGCACGCCCATCCTGGTGACGATGCCGAGCGTGCCCTGAGCACCTGTCCAGAGGCGGAACAGGCTGTTACGTACCGGGCCCATGGGACCTCCCGGATCCCCTCCCGACGACCACTGCCCGGTGCGGAACATCTCCCCGTCAGGCAGCACTATTTCCATATCCATAATAAGAAAGTTGCCGTATTCAAAGCTTGCCGCGGACAGCGCCGGATCGCGCTCAAGATAGCTTGAGAGCACCGAGCGCTGCGGCGGCGCGCCAAATGGAATCATGATGCGAAACCCCCTTCTGAGGGCTTCGCCCTGCAGCTGCTCATAGGTTACGCCCGGCTCGATGACGGCAAACCAGTTCTGCTCATCAACGGAGAGGATGCTGTTCATGCGGGAAAGGTTGAGGATGATACCGCCGTGATCAGGGATTGCGGCCCCGTGAAAATTGAGGCCCGAGCTGTAGGGGATAACCGGGGTTACGGTTTCATTAGCAAGCCGCAGCAGTTTCTGAACCTCTTCAGCCGTTTCCGCAAATACCACAAAGTCAGGCCTGCGGGGCGCTGCAAGAGACTGGTCGCGGGAATATGCTGCCAGCGTCTCATCATCGTCAGCCACACGGCTGCCTCCAAATATATTTTCTAAACTGTTCCGGTCACACAGCATTTATTTTTTCCATACACTTATAATGGCTGACCGCTGATGACTGTGAGCTGTCAGCTATTATCAGGTTGTCGAAAACGTTGTTTTTCCCAGGCTGGTCAAAAATGCACAGATGCAAGGCGCGCGAAATCGTGAGGAATGAGGCGTACCTTACAGTACGTCGCAATGACGAAGGATGTGCGCAACGAAGCAGCTGGGTGTTTTCAACAGCCTGTTAGTCTTTTGTTATCGGCTTCAGGTTGAACTGTTCGCGAAGCCGGTTAATCCCCTCCCCCTTTTTCTCAAGGAATGCCGCTAATTCCTCAGCGGTGAATACCTGCCTGCCGGGGCTGCAAATGCCCGCGGGATCAAAGACCGTGCGCAATTTTCGCAGCAGGAGGTGGACATTGGGGCCCATTTCCGGGAAGAACGAGGTGAGCGGCTCGACCGGGCCGCCGAAGGCAAACGGCGCGCACTTGCGTTCGGCAGCATTCCTCACCGCGCTGTACGTGGTGATTGCCATGCATTTTTCCAGCGATGCGGGATCGGTAGGGTCGGGATAAACGTCGGTCTCGGAAAAAGTGTAGCGGCCGGCCGGCTCAATGCCGTAGATGAATGTGGTATTATCAGCACCTCCCCGGTCAGTGATGTGCGTTTCGCCGAATTTGTCCAGCGCTTCGCGCCATACCGCGCTGTGATATTTCGCAACCTCAGGAGGCCCTGATGGAAGAGACCCGCCGGCATACATGCGCCGGTTCATCCGGTAGCCGCACACGTTCCTGATGCAGTCAAGGTTCCAGGGCGCAAGCGCTTCAAGCACCTCGGCCTTATAATCAGGCCCCAGGAATTTTCCGCCATGCTTCTCCGCGATTTCCCTGAGCACGCTTTCCTCATAGTCAATCTGGGCTGGCGACGTGGTGCCGGCAATGATGACATACAGGTTCCAGGCCGGAAAGAAGTTTTCCCGGGAGCGCTGTTCAGTAAGCTCCTGGGTCTGGGAGCAGTAGTAGGCTGAATAGACACCGGATGCGTTCAGCCCGATGCCGATGCCTGAGTGGGCAATGTCGCGGTACGCATTGATCTCTGCATCATAGTCGGGAAATTCAATCCAGCAGAGCCGGTAATTCTCGGGAGCCGGGACCGTGTCATAAGCAGCCTCATCATAGCGGGGAATAAACGGGCGGCCGGCGGGCGCTTCAGGCATAACTTCTCCGCCAACCCAGGTGTGGAGCTTAACCGTTATCGCGGTAATGATGCCGGTGGTGGCGGCACTGGAACGCACCACCCCCATAAGGTCCGGCCCCGGGCCCCAGTCCCAGAAATCTTCCGCCTCCGGTACGGTCAGAGAGCCGGTCTTTAAAATTTCCCCGGTCGGCAGTACCACGGTGAAGCTCACGATGTTGCGGTCAAGGAGGCCGTATTTTTTGCTGGTCTGCCAGATGCCGGCAAAGGCTGCCTGCGACGAGAGCTTGCAAAGCGTTGTGGCAAGAGGGGTTCCGCCGTTCCACAGGCCCACTTTTGCGGCTTCCGCCAGGAGCTGCCCGTAGTCCGCGTACGGCTCAAGCGTTGCGGTCATGTTGTCCGGATCGATGGAGAGCACCCGGTTCATCCTGCTCAAATGTATGCAGATGGTGGCTGCGTCAGTGGTAGGCGCGCTGAAGGCCTGGCCGTTGGTAAACGGGATGAAGGGGATTTTATAGCGGCTTGCGACACGGACGATTGCCTGCACTTCTCCGGTGTCCGCGGGAATCACCACGCAGGCGGGGATGCTTGACGCATCACCGTGTAATTTTTTCAGAAACCCCTCGGCATCAAGCGACAGCTTGCTGTATGTTTCAAGAATTGCCCGGTCCTGCGAAATCCATTCACGGCCGACGATATTTTCAAGCTCTTTATAAACGTGAGGAGCAATTCTATGCGGTATAAGCTTTTTGTTCTGCATCAGAGCCCGATGATGTAATCTATTTCCCCTGCAGCTTTTTTACCAGCTCGTCCAGGGTTTCCTGGAACAGCGGATAGGTCACATAAAAAGCAAGGCAGCCTTCTGCAGTTGAGAAGGTTGCCTTGGTGCCCTTCTGTATGAATACGATGTCGCCCTTCTGCGCGGTAAACGTTGTGCCTTCAGCAGTGTAGGTGAGCGAGCCCTCCAGGAACAGGTCCACCTCATCCACTGGCGACTCTATGTCGCGATGATACCCGGGATCAAGCCTGATATAGCCTGCAGTCATGTTCTGGCTGGCAGGAGACGCGATTGCCTGGGAAAGATGGGCTTTTTCATTGACCTTGCCCATGATCTCAACATGACCGAGTTTTTTTGCATCCTTTTCTTTAACGATATAGCATGGCATGAACTTCAAACCTCCATATGACTGGGCAACAGGCATTAGAAAATAGTGACGAGTGGTTAGTGATGAGTGAAAAGTTTAATGCCGATTCACCTATTCACCGATCAACCCATTCACCTATTTACCTCTTTGCCTTTTCATTGTTCACTATTCACTGTTCACTATCTCAGCCATCCAGAAACATGAGCTCGCCGAGCCGTATTCCCCGCTCCGGGGTGTTGAGATTCGGGATATCAGCGAGGATATTCGGTGACGCCTTGGCAAAGTTCCCCAAGAACGCTGCCCGTATTTTTTTCCCTTCCTCAATAATTGCCGGGTCTTTCAGCAGCGGGTAGCTGCCGCGGTTGTCGAGGAAACTCTTATAAAGATCTACATAGGCAAACCACCATGCAAGAGTTTTATCCCTGTAGGAGATGTCAAAATTACCTGACAGCATTCCTCCCGAGGTGGCGCCTTCCGGCAGGTTCGGGGTAATGACTCCCGGAGCCACATCAGGAAGGTTCTTGTATTTTGTATGGAGTGCCTGCACCGGCGCGCAGAAGGTTTCCCGGTAGCGGGGATCACGCGATACCGGGAACAGGTCGATATTGAGATGGTCATATTTGTCATAGTGCATGGAGGCTTCCAGGGCAAGTATCGGCAGCGGCAGGTCATCATTGGTGAGGAAGGACCCGACGACCAGCTCGTCTTCATCGAGCTTGGTTTTATCGTCCTTGTTCCAGACCAGACCAAAATCAAGCACCATGAAGGCCGCCTTCTTCAGGGGGAACTCCCCGTCACCTTTGCTCCGGTAAATCCTGAACCACAGCTTTTCTTTGCCCTTCTCGGCAAAGGGAATGTCCTCCCGCTCCATCTGCTGCAGGTACGGAGAAATTTCTTTTTCAAGTTTTGCCAGAATATCATGCGCGCTCATCATATCAGGGGCCCTCCCGCTAAAACGTTTTAAAGACTTAACCACAGTGCTTTTCTCTGCGTTCTCTGCGGTTCTATATTTTTTATTTTTCAAATCACTTTTTCAGACCGAACTTTTTCTCCCGGTCTTTTATTATGATGTCAATTGCCGAGGTGAGGCAGGTGATGTAGGCCACCTCGTTTACCACTCCCCAGGTTATCTCTTCATCCATGGGTGAGATGAGAAAATCACCCGGAAACGCTTCATAGATTTGACCTTTGTAACCGATCCTGAGCGGCCCGCCAGCAACAATGTATACCACCTCTTCATACGCGGCAAATTTGTGTTTAAACGGAGCGCAGGGGGATGCCTTTTCAGGGTCACGCCAAAACGGCCCTGTGTCAGAGACGTTGATTCGGCAATCTTTGCCACCTTTACCTTAGTATCCCAGTAATCCGGCCGCTCGGGGGGAAGGTCGATATGCTCAAACCCATAGGTGCCAAACTGTATTTCGTTACCCTTGATTAATTTACACTCCATCGCCGCTCCTTTCTGAAAAGAAATTGCTGAACGGACGCATTTCGTTTCTTAATGCTCCGGGAGGGAACGTCACTTTTTCAGCCCGTATTTCTGTTCACGCTCCTTGATCAGCACGTCAAGCGGCGGAAAATGCACGGTCAGATAGACAAACTCGTTTACCGCCTCGCCGATGATTTCCGAGCCCTTCGGGAATATAAAAAAATCGCCGGCATTGCCCTCCATGACCTGACCTTCATACGTAATGCGCAGCGGGCCGCCGGAAACGATATAGCTTAACTCATCATAATCGAATTTGTGTTTGATGGGGGGACCGGGCGGTGATTTCTCCAGGGTTACGCCGAAGTGCGGCTCGGAGAATGTTTTTGAATCGGCAATCTTCGCGACCTTTATGGTATCCCAGTATTCCGGACGGCCGGAGGGAAGGTTGATGTGCTCAAAACCGTAGGTGCCGAACTCTAATGCATCACCTTTGATCAATTTTACTGACATAGTGCCCTCCTGTTATACGTGTGTACATTGTGATGTACAACGATAATTCTCTTTCTCTTCTACAATAATACACTATAAAAATCCATACGCTTTTTACGTTTCTATTTTTACAACCAAACAAATTTATAAAATCTATTTTTGTATTGCTGTGAAAACTATTACGCGGCTGTTATCCGTTTTCATTCCCTGCTGAACTTGTTTGGTTTAGTCTGTTCAGGCGTGGAGTTTCCCATTAAGATTGGGAATTATGAGAGGTTCTCTTAAATGTCAGATTTCAATATCCCCAGGTCATACGACTTTATGTAAATATATATTGTTTTAAAAAAATAGAAATACAGTACTGAAAATCAGCTTAAGTTACCCTCTTCCGATATCCGAAATCATTTAAAAACCAATTGTAGTTTCTCCAGGTCGCTCTTGACAGCACATCAGGACAAAACCTTACAAACATAACGAGCAGCAAAGAGGGTAACCATATGAAACAAAATATAAAAGCTTTTTCGACCATGAGCATACTGATTGCGCTTGGACTCCTGCTTATTTATTCTGCATCACATCTGCTTTTGCTGCGCGGATTTCTCACCATTGAAAATGAGGCCATGAAGCAAGACGTCAAACGCGCCCAGGACGCCATAGCTGACGACATTGGTAAAGTTGACTATATAGCGCATGACTGGGCAGTATGGGATGATACCTATGCCTTTATTCAAGATCGCAACGAGGCCTATATTAAAAACAATCTTTCTGCCGAAAGCCTCATAAGACTCAAGCTCAACTTTATATTATATATCAATACTGCAGGTGAAATCATATATCAGGGGGCCGTTGACGTTAAGCAAGCGAAATTAATTCCGGTTCCTGATGATTTGCTGAAACAATTTTCTACCGACACTTTGTTTATCAAGCACGCTGACGGCAACAGCAGCATCAAGGGTCTCACACTTTTCCGTAACCAGACATTTATCATTGCGTCACGGCCAATACTTACCAGTGAAGGAAAGGGACCGATACGCGGCACGCTTATTATGGGGCGCTACCTTGATGCGCAGGAGATTCAACAACTGGCCGCAGCAACTCACCTGCAATTCAGCCTGCATACAATTGACAGCGGGCTGCTCCCTGACGTAAAGGCGGCGCAGGCCGCCCTGCTAAAGGAAAGTTCAATTTTGGTTAAACCGCTGGATAAAAAATCCATTGCCGGATATGCCATTCTGAATAATTTTTATGGCAAACCTGCCGTAATAGTCCGAGTGGATAGCCCCCGGAAAATCTACCTCCAGTGCAGAACTACGATCAACACCTTCATGGCTTTTCTGATGCTTATCGGCATTCTATTCTGGGCCATTGCCCAATGGCTGCTAAGTAAATTACTTCAGTCCCGTCAGGAGTTGCAGGATAGTGCGGAACACTACCGCTCGCTTATTGAGACAGCAAATGATGCCATCATCTGTATTGACCCCAGCGGAACTATCGTTTCCTGGAACAGCTATGCGGAAAATATCTTTGGTTACGCGGCCGGAGAAATAATCAATAAACCATGCACCGTGCTGCTCCCTGAGCAATACCAAGATGCGAACATGCAGTTTCTTAAAAAAGTGTTTGCAGCAGGAAAGACAGCTATCCCGGTAAAACTGCCTGACGGAATCTGCCTGCGAAAAGACGGCACCGAATTTATTGTAACCCAGTCATTTTCTCTCTGGAAAACAAAGGACGGTGTTTTAGCCACCCTTATCTTGCGCGATATCACGGAGCGCAAAAATACGGAGAAGTACCTTGAAGCGGAAGTCACTAAGCGCACTTCCGAGCTCATGCAGATGAACAGGGATCTCGAGGCCACCGTCAGCGAGCTGCATAAGGCCAAGGAGGCTGCCGAATCTGCAAGCCATGCCAAATCAGAATTTCTCGCGCGCATGAGCCACGAGATACGAACACCCATGAACGGTGTTTTAGGCATGGCAGAGCTGCTGTTAAAAACTTCTCTCGATGACCGGCAGCGCAAGCTTGCCGAGACCGTGCACTACTCGGGAGAAACCCTTCTCTGTATTTTGAACGATATACTGGACTTCTCCAAGATTGAAGCGGGCAAGCTGACTTTGGAAAATATCCGTTTTGACCTGCGCGAAACCCTCGAGGAATCGCTGGAACTGCTTGCCGAACGGGCCCACAACAAGGGCCTGGAACTTACCTGCTGCATACCCCCTGACCTGCCCACGGCCCTGTACGGTGATCCGGTGCGCATGCGCCAGCTATTCATCAATCTCATCGGCAATGCCATAAAGTTTACCGATGCGGGGGAGGTCATGGTCATTGCAGAGCCGTTGGACATACAATCAGACGTTGTGCAGTTGCGTTTTGCTGTGCGTGATACGGGGATCGGCATTGCTCTCGACGTCCAGGCAGCTATCTTTGACTCCTTTTCCCAGGCGGACGGTTCAACCACACGGCGCTTTGGCGGCACCGGCCTCGGCCTGGCTATTGTCAAGCAGCTTGTTGAGATGATGGGCGGGAGCTTCGGCGTAGAAAGCGAGCCGGGCAAGGGCTCAACGTTCTGGTTTACCGCATACTTTAAAAAACAGCCGGCGCTGTATCAAAGCCTGCCTGATCAAAAGATGGTGCTGAGCGGCCTGCGCCTGCTCATTGTTGACGATAATGCCACTAACCGGACCATCCTCCATGACCAGATCATATCCTGGGGTATGCATAATGGCAGTGCTGAAAACGGGCAGCAGGCGCTGGATATGCTCCGCGCCGCCACTGACTTTGGTAAACCCTATGACATAGCCATCCTTGACATGCACATGCCGGGAATGGACGGCCTGGAACTGGCCCGGGCAATTAAATCTGACCCGACACTATCATCGGTCCGGCTGGTGATGCTCAGCTCTGTAGGCCAGTACGTTGGTAATAGAGACATCCGCGCTGCCGGCATCGAGCATATTTTGTGCAAGCCGGTGCGCCAGTCCCACCTGTATAACTGTCTCGTGACCTTGATGGAAAACGCTCTCAAGGCTGCGTCTTCACATCATACTCAGGCAGCTGCCGGGGAGTTGGATCATGAGCAGTTCAGTGCACGGGTGCTGGTTGCTGAAGACAACCCGGTCAATCAGGCGGTAACCGTGGGTATGCTTGAGCACCTCGGCTGTCAGGCTGATGTTGCTGAAAACGGGCAGGCAGTTATTACGGCGCTGGAGCAGCAGCCCTGTGATCTGATTCTCATGGACTGTCAGATGCCGCAGATGGACGGGTTTGAGGCGACCAGGATAATCCGGGAGCAGGAACAGCGTGATGGGAGCAACAATGGCAGCGGGAAGGCGACACGCATACGGATACCGATCATCGCACTGACGGCCAATGCCATGGAGGGGTCCCGGGATGAATGCCTGGCTGCGGGCATGGATGATTATCTGGCCAAGCCCTTCAACGAGTCACAGTTATGCACCATCTTAAAACGCTGGCTGGCGAAACCGGTGGAAGCTAGTGCAGCTGCGCCGGAGCGGCACACTGCCTCCCCGGCACCGACAAATACAGCGCCGGAACCGCCTGATGCTGCAGGCAGGCCGATCGATCCGAAAGCCCTGGACCAGATCCGCGCACTCCAGCGGGAGGGAATGCCCGACCTTGTCGATAAAGTTATTAATCTATATTTCCAGGAGACGCCGCATCTTATGCAGGCAATACAGGATGCTATTGCCCGGGGCGACGCGGGAGCGCTTAAGAAAGCGGCACACTCGTTGAAGTCCAGCAGCGCTAATCTGGGTGCCGACGCCCTGGCAGAGTTATGTAAAACCCTGGAGTTGATGGGACGAGCCAATACCATTGAAAATGCCGATGACATCGCTGCGAAAATGGGTGCCGAGTACAGCCGCGTGCTGGCGGCCCTGGACAACAACCTGAGGGGGACGTATGACACCGGATCATATAATTAAACGCGCTATCCCGCTGGTCCTGATCATAGATGATGATGCGACAATCCGGATGCTGGCACGTACCTCGCTGGAACAGAGCGGGTTTGTTGTGGAAGAAGCCGCAGATGGGGACCAGGGGCTTTCGGCCTATAGCCGGATGCAGCCGGATATCGTGCTTTTAGATGTGATGATGCCGGGCAAGGATGGTTTTGCTACCTGTCATGAGCTGCGCTCCATGCCGGGAGGTGACTACGTGCCAGTGGCCATGATGACGGGGCTTGACGACATTGAATCAATTTCCCGCGCCTATGAGGTTGGCGCCACTGAGTTTTTGACCAAGCCCCTCAACTGGATGACCCTGGGGCACCATGTCCGGTAT
>Ga0209777_10004521_pt1 | contig 16390 bp, 16 predicted proteins | sample FrelakmetHBP12HB_FD_187147 | JGI IMG/M metagenome (GOLD analysis project Ga0209777, IMG submission 187147) | Freshwater lake sediment microbial communities from the University of Notre Dame, USA, for methane emissions studies -HBP12 HB (SPAdes)... | ecosystem: Environmental > Aquatic >...
CTATATCCATAATGCATCCTGCAAGTTTTTCCTTGTGGATGTCTAATGCCTCCATAGAGTTTTTCCATAGTTCATTTATCACCTCAATCAAGTGCTTATAATGGCAATAAGCACTTGAGTATTATTTCAGAAAAAGAGTTCTACTGCCATCAGATGAAAAGTCGCATCTCTTTTTTCTCCCATCAAACCACATCTCTTTTTTGTCCCGTGTGGCAGGCATTCGCCTGCCCTTCACGGACGCGACAGGAGCAAAAAAATTGTATGTTCGTAGTAAATGGCGATAGCTCTAAAAAGATTGCGGGTGACACCCACAATAACTGGATGACGATGATGTTGATCACCCACAACAGATATAATTACTTTCGAAAACAAATCTACATTGACACTTCTATCCAAGCGTTTCATGAACTCGAACGATTCGGGTTTGAGTTCGACGACTTCGGCTTCGCCATGAATCATGTCCACTTCTTAGCCAATATCCCAAAAAGATACTCTGTAAAACCGCTGAGATTATGCTCAAAGTACATAGCGCTATAATGATGTTTGAACCTTTCCAAGGTTTCGAAAACGATACCCCTACGGCGGATTCTGGAGTGGATGCGACCATTACGAAGCAACTGGGTGGAAAAATCTAGAAGAATCTGGTGTTTATATTCGTGATCAAACCCGTCATCACGAGATATAGTCGTTTGATTTAAGGTAGCAACGATTACCCAAAACGGCCGCCGAGTGAGATACGGCAACGCCCGAAGGGCTTACTACCGAGGAGCGAAGGCGCAGAACGGGGTTATAGGGTGTACAGCTCCTACTGTCATTATTCAATTTGTGTCGTACTAATACCACTTTCATCTTCTGACACCGTCATCGTATGTTCGGTGAAATGTTTAATGTCTTCGACATGGGTGATAAGGAAGATTTGTCTGAATTTTGACGAGAAACTATTCAACGCTTTAATGATGTTTTGTTTTCGTATCTGATCCTGTGAACCAAAAATTTCATCCAGGATAATGAATTGAAAGACGCTGCCTGCACGCTCGGTAATGATCTCTGAGATAGCAAGCCTTATGCAGAGGTTTGCCAAGTCTTCTTCTCCACCAGAGAACCGTTCAATTGTGTATGGTAACCCACGGTCGTACACCAGGAGGTTATAGTCTTCATCTAGCTCGATTTGTGAATATTTTCCATCGGTGAGCTCATCAAAGAGTTCTGATGCATGCGATGAAAGGGTTGGTCGGATCTGAGAGATAAGGTAGGTCCGATAGCAATCCATGACCTCGGTCAGCATGCTGAGGCGATGTGCGTTGTTTCGTTCGCTTTCTAGTTTTTTAAAAAGCCTTTGTTGATCTTCGATGTTTTTCTCGAGTGTTTTTATCTGCTGAACGATTAGATTTTTTTTCCCTTCTTGTTCTTTCTGTTCTACAGTTATCTCTTGGTGTCTCTCTTTAATATCATCAAGTTTCGACAATGCCTCTTGATAGACGCTATAGGTTTCGCTGACATGAATTTGTATCCGTCTATACTGTTTTTCATCTAACTCGACAGCGCCGATTGCTTTGATTTCTTTCTTCTTGTTTTCCAGCTCTCGGTTCTCTCGTTGGATTTCTTCAGTGGTATGGCGAAGGGTAATCTTGAGTTTTTCTAGTTCAACGACTTGATTGCGAAGGTACAGGTTTTTCTTCTGCAACGCTTGTTTTTCCCGAGCGAGTCGATCATATTCTATTTCTAGGTTTTTTCCATCCTCGATCAATTTCTGTGCTTCATGATTTTTTTTCGTGATTTCTTCTGTATAACATATAAGAAGTTTTTTTTGCTGTTCACCTAATATGCGTTCGCAGGTCGGGCATTTCGCCTGTGGTCCCATTTTTTCGATATATTGTTTTTTGGTTATTAATTCTTTGATATCATCTCTGAGTCGGTGCAACAGAGTTATGTTCTGCTCTTGTTTTTTCAACACTGTCTCGATGACGTTATTGTTTTTCTCTTGCTGTTGTTCAAGGGATTGAAGATCTTTTTCAAGGTTTTTAAATGTAGTGAGTTTCTCTTTTTGTTTTTCAAGATGTTCTTGTCGTTCGTTTGTTGTTTTTTCCAGTGTTTTGATGTCGTTTTCTAAGCATTGTTTTTTTTCGAATCTGCTTTTTTTTCCCTCGAGTTGTTCTTTGGTTGTGCAGAGTTTTTCGTATGAAAGCTTCTTTGTTTCGCATTCTTTTTTTGTTTTGGAAAGTTCTTCTTCAATTTTTTGATGTTGTTTCTTCTGTTCTTCTATTCGCTGATTTAGTTCTTTTTGTTTTTTTTGTTGGTTTTGTATCTCTTGTTTGTATACAGTTATTTTGTCTTGGTCATGTTCATCGACAAGGTCATTTCCTAGTTTTTCAACAAGATTTTTCTTCTCTTTTGTATCTGATCGGATCTCACTTATGATGTCGTCGACTGCGTTGATCCCTAGCATTCGGAGGATGAGTTGTCGTCGTTCACTAGGGTTCATGGATGATAAGGTGTTCAGTTCTTTCTGTTTCGCGAAAATTGATGTATAGAAGGATTTCCAGTCCATCCCTAGTTTCTTTTGGATATACTTGCTGAGGACTTCCGCACCATTTGCTGCTAACTTCCCGTTTACGATTGCACTCCCTGATGCTAACAGGTTTTTTCCACTCATCTCTCGGACAACGTGGTAGGTGCTCTCATCGAAGATGAACTCAAGTTCAACCCGGCAAGGGTCAGATGGTGCTGCGCCTTCTCGTTTGATTTGATCCGTGGATGTCCGAGCTGCCACCGGACCATACAAGGTCCAAGCGACCGCTTCAAACATGGTTGATTTTCCAACACCGTTCAATCCAACAATACCAGTAACTCCATCAGGGAATTCGATGAAACAATCTTTGAATTTCCGGAAGTTTTTCAGACGGATTGATTTAAGTATCATGGTTTTTTCTCTTGTTCTTCAATTTTATGGATGTAGTATAAGCCAAGGTTAAGGAGTATTTTTTTTTCTGGGTATTGTTGTGTCGTAAGGAATTTTTCAAACTCGTATGCCAGTGATTTCGTCATAGTATCTTTGCTAAGAGGTGCCTCACTGGTTTTGATGGTTGTAGGTTTAATCTCAAAATGTACAGCGGTTTTCCCGAGGTCTCGCATCTGATGAAAATCGATTCCTCGTTGGATGTGTGATGGGATATTCTCAAGACGGACGCGTATGATTTTATCTTTTGGGTCAATAGATCGAATGGTTTCTTCTACCTTCTGTACAATCTGTTCAATACGGAGTTTCGAACAATCGAGTGAAGGTGCATCAACCATGATTCTCGTCTTAATCGGGATGAATCGGTATTTGAGTTTTTGTCCGAGGTCAATTTCAAGATATCCTTTCTGTGAGTCTGCCTCGGTAAAGCTTAGATGCTCTGTTGATCCTGCGTAAAACGCGTTCTCCTGTAGTTTTGTGTACATATGGTAATGTCCAAGTGCGATGTAATCAAAATCCTCTTGAAGGTTTTTCACGGGGATGAATAGTTCGTTGAACTCGTTCATTTTAAATTCTTTTATCCCTGCGACCGCACCATGCGCCATAAGTACGTTGAAATCAGCTTTCTTGTCACGTGTTATTTTTTTAAGATTGATCTCAAATTCTTTAGGGTTTTGACACTGAGGAATCGCATGGACCATTAACGTTTCATCCTTGTTTTTTAATGAAACGGTTTCATATCGATTGTTATGGATTGGGTAAACATGATCGAGATGCTCAAAGATCGTGAAAATATTTCCTGTTTCTTTGAGCTTGGGTGTCTCATGATTCCCGGAGATGACAATGAACGGGATGTTTTCTTTTGACAATCGGAGAATCTGTTGCAAGGCAACCGTTATCGCCCGATTTGTTGGTCGAACAGAGTCAAACAGATCACCTGCATGGAGCACGAGATCAGGTTTCGTTTTTACGGCGTAGTTAATGCACTGGGAGAACGCATCATACACGTCTATCTCTCGTTGGTTCACACCTTCTTCAGTTACTTTCCGGTATGCAGAATAACCAAGATGGGTATCAGCGAGATGTAAAACCTTCATACTTACCTTCTTTTTCGAGCGAGTTTCAGAGCGACAACATCACAGGCAAGCGTAACTGCATCCAGAGTGGGCGCGATGGGTGGTGCGTAGGTTGTCTCCAATTTTCGGAACTCTTCAACCGATATGTGTCCCAAGATGGCAATGGCGAGCGAATTGATCCGTTGTGCCGCATTACTGCCCACTGCTTGAGCAGAAAGAATATGTCCAGTTTCTTCATGTACTCCGACTTTGATGATAATAGGTTCTCCGCCAGGGAAATAATCTGGGCGAGAGGATCCTTTATATTTACCCGTAACAAGAGGGAGACTTTTCATACCCTGTTTGACAGGGCCAACTGCCGCAATCTCCATACCAAAAAACTCCGATGTTCTGGATAAGAGCACACCAGAGGGTAACGAATAGAGGCTACCCGCCGCGTTAATCCCAGCGGCAATACCTTGTCGTACAACAATGCTCCCAAGTCCAATGCCAAGAGGTTCGTTGGTCACAAAATCAATATACTCAGTACAATCACCTACTGCATAGACATTTTTCACGGAGGTCTCTGATTTTTCGTTGACTTGTATGCCACCAGTTTTTCCAATAGAACAACCGATGGTTTTTGCAAGCGACGTTTCTGGTTTTGTCCCTGTTGCGATAATAAGAAGATCTGTTTCGATTTTCTTTTCCTCCTGAGTTTGAATATCTTTGATGACGAGTGAGGTGATGACGCCCTCACGGTCTTCTGTGCATATCGCGAGATGATTCGTATAGACCGAAATCTTCTCCTGTAATACCTGCAGCACTGGTTCACTCATGTCATTATCCAAGGTATTGGCAAGAATGGAGGGAAGTGCTTCAACGACCGTGACCTTCATGCCTTTCTTATAAAACGTATCTGCCATCTCAAGTCCGATAAGACCTGCACCAATGATTGTTGCTTTTTTTCCTTTTTTTATCTGAGCAAGAATTTGCTTTCCATCCTCAATTGTCCGAAGGACATGAACACCTTGAAGCAGTTGTCCGTTTTTCTGGATGTTTTGGATAGGGGGAATCCATGGTTTTGCTCCTGTTGCAAAAATGAGACTATCGAATTCCTTTACAATATGGTCAGTGCCTTTTTTTACTATCACTGTTCGTTGTTGGATGTTGATTTCTTCTACGGTTGATTCAAGATGTATATCGATGTGTTCTTTTTTGAACCAGTCTTCAGAAAATTCGATGAGGTTGAGAAACTCTGGGATTATTCCAGCGATTGCGTACGGTAACCCGCATTTAGAATATTGTGGATATTTCCCTTTTTCAAAAACGGTGATGGAAGCGGTTCGATCTGTTTTTCGTGCGAATTGTGCCGTGGTCCCACCACCTGCGCCACAACCGATAATAATGATTTGTCTTATTTTGGTCACTGAAAATCTCCATCCAACTAACTGAGATGTTTTTTTAAACGTTTTTAATAAAGATGATATCATCTAAAAAAGAGGTTCCTACCGTGATGATAACTCTGCTGCTCCTTTGATGACTGAATCACAAGAATCGAATATATGATGAAGAATGGCAAAACCAGTGGCGTACTCTCCTGATATAAAATATTGGTGTGCCGCAGTATATTCTTGTTCATACTCAATCGAATTTCTTCCTTGGATGTCTGCTGTTTCAATCCTTGATTTGCAGATACTGAGTGCGATTTTTCCTATGATAGAAATTGAGGCTTCCATTCCGGGGAAATTTTTAATAACCGACACCGTTTGTTGCATCCTTTGAAGAGACCGGGTGTAGTTTCCCATCCAGATGTTTTCGATGATTCCTCGTGAGACATTTGGTGTACCTAGCCAGAGTTGTTCGGTGAGAAACGCTTGTTCTTGCATGCCTCGGTCCAGAGCCGTCAGAAATGGGGTGATGTCTGAAGCATTATGGATCATTTGGTGTGCGAGTATTTCGTTTTCCTCGTTCTCCGAAAGGAAGACGGTTTCGACGTTTTGGCAGAGAGGTGTCAATGTTCCATGACCATAACGGTGAAGGAGCTCTAAGGATAATGCTGCTGCTTCCCCTGTTTGGTACGGGTCGTAAACATCGTTGTCGCATATATGAACCGGAACATAAATCGAGGAACACGGATGGTTTGCTGCAAACCACCCGCTACTTAAGAGATTGGCATGTTCATTTGGTATTTTGTATATCATTGCTGCTTCGTAGGTTGAAGTGTCTTCACATAGAGGTCGGAGTCCATCAAGATCTGTTGCGTGAAGCCTTGAATAGCTTATCATATTTTCAATCGTGATTCTACCACTCATGGGTTGGATGTATGCCTGGAGTTCTTTTTCCCAGGCGTCCACCGCGGTACAGACCATTATCTTTGCTGTATTTCCGTTGATATCTAGGAGTTTGACGCTATAGGGTCCAACGGTGGCACGTTCTCCCAGATGGATTGTTACTTCCTTGTTTAGTCCATAGGAATGAAAAACAAACGTCGGAACCGCTTGTACGGTGATGGAGAATTGGTTCGTTTGAATGATTTTCACACCGCAGATTGATTGAAGGTGGACAACGCTGCCGTGTCGTACCCATTTTTCTTTCTCTATGTCAAACGAAGACGCAATCGACAGTGATTTGAAGAGTTGTGTCCGCCAGAGGTCTTTCGGGTAGTTGGACATGACCAGAATATCCGTAACATTTTTTATTGTATAATGAACTGCATCTGCTTCAATAACGACTGCTCGTTGTGGGCCGACTAAAAACAGGTTCTCGGAAACCCCTGGAGCATGCAGCTGATCAATCACCTCGGTGGTCAGTAGTTTAATTGCTTCGTCTTCGTTGTCTGCTGTTTGACAAGCATACCTGATCCAATCAAAGTCATCCCAGGCATTTCTGGTTGGGTTTTTCCAGTTTGAGAGCGTGTCTGCATCGCCAAAGGCAAGCCCTGCGTCAGTAAGGACCATACCCGGTTTGACGATGTTCGGAAGAGTATCTCCTTGTGTTACAACACCGAAAAATGTATGCGTGACGATAAAATCCAAGGGTTTTCCAGTCCATGGGTAGTGATAGGTGTATTGTGTTCCTTCTGGAACGCGACAGAGTACTTGTAGACCTGGTCTACTTGGATCTCGAACCTTTAACAGGAGACTGTAATTCCCTGCGGTTGCTGGAGGTGTTATCACAATGTCTTTGCAGCATTTTCCTATGGGAAAAATGGGTATGGATACAAGCAGGAGAACGATGAATAAAAATGGTAATATTTTCTGATATCGTCTCATATAAGAATAAAATATAAGATGAAAATATATATAAAAGTATGCTCCGGGTGGATTTTTATTCAGGAGGTATCTCTTTCTTTTTCTTCGTCGTCTTTTTCGCAGTGGTTTTCTTCTTGGTCGTTGTCTTTGCCTTGGTTTTTTTCTTTGGTTTTGTTGTTTCTTTAGCGGGAAGTTCCTCTTCAACAGGTGCTTCTTTTTCTTCTTTTGGTAATTCTTCTTCTGCTGGTTTTTCTTCAGTGATTTCTTCCTCAGATGGTACTTCTGATTCTTCTTTTAGTGGTTCTTTGGGTTCTTCTTCTTTTTTCTCTGGTGGTTTTTCGTCTTCAATTATAACCGTTGGTAATCGTATGATTTCTGTTTTATTAACCTCAATGCGTTTTACTGGGTAGTAGACTTTGCAGTTTTTATAAATCTCACTGCCGATTTTTCCATCGAGGCAGTCTTTAATGAAGGCGTTGAGGGTTTTTGCTTTGCCTTCTTTGCTAATGACCACTTTCATCACATTTCTGATGAATTTTTTTTGTGAGCTTTGAATTCGTTTCTCTGCTATTGCAAAGGGTTTTACTCGTAGAAGTGCGCCGTCTCTGGTTTCAACGTCGAACACACCGTCGACGCGGGATTTTCTCCTTCTGGTCATTCGTCGGAGGTAATCTGAGGTGAGCACATGACCTTTCAGTTGGGTGTGAGCCGTGTTTTGTTCCACTTTATCGATTGTGAAAAGGAGTTTAATGTGGGATTTTCGAAAATCGTTGGTGAGGTCTTGCAGGGAGACTTCCGTAACTCTGCCGATGAGGCTGTCTGGTGTCTCTGCTAAGGTCTCAGCAACTGGAACGTTATTAAATAACGATGGTGCGAGTATCTGGTACCAGTTTTTTGCTTTCCATCGGTCTTTTACTTTTCTTGAGGTCGTCCGTGCACGTGCTTTGGCCATACGTATCACTTATACTTTATTACTTTTCTATGAAAGGATTTTTGGAGTAATAGAGTTATTCTATTTAAATGCTACTAGTGACTGACCCTATAAACAAACCCTGGAGTGATCGAGAAAAGATTTTTTAAAAAGCATCCAAAATTTTTAGATTTCGTTCTTTTCCTCTCTTTCGTATCTCCTCTCTGATGTTCAGATAATATTTTTTATTTTCAAACATATTTTTTGAAAAAACTCGAAAAACCTCTTGATCCTGTTTCAATCCTTTCTGGATGTTCTCCCAGATCCCTGGTTTAAGATGGAACATATCAATCCATATCTCTGTGGCACCAGACTCCCGAAAAGTATCAAGGATTGACGGGATTTCTTCTAATGAAGTCGTTGGATACACGGGACCAAAGAACACGCTCGTTTTCACTCCTGCATCGGCATAGGTTCGTAAGGCTTGTAATCTTTTTTGGATGGAGGAAGAAAGTGGTTCAAGTGCCTTCCTTTGTTCATCATGTACTGTTGCGATACTCATCATTACTTGCGACTCAGAAAATCGTGAGACAAGATCAATGTCTCGTGTGACAAGTGCTGATTTCGTTTGAATATGAATTGGGAAATCAACCATCAAGAGCTGTTCGAGACAGTACCTCGTAAGAAAATATTTCTGTTCTAGTGGTTGATATGGATCAGTGACCGTTGAAATACCAACGACACCTGGTTTTTTTGTTTTAAGCTCCTTTGCAAGAACCGCCGGTATATTGGTTTTTACTTCTATTGTTGTATCCCACTGTTCTTGATTCATTCGTAGCACGTTTGGAGCGTAACAATACGCGCAATGATGTTGGCAGCCTCTGTAGGGATTCAGTGAATATAAGAGACCAGGTAACGAGGAAGGGGATAGCGCTGTTTTACACAAAGTTTGTCTTACCTTCATGTTATCTCAACAGAAAATCCTCTAATCGCCGTTGGTACAACTGGTTTTTAAGGACTGCGCTGTTTCTGATCCATCGCTGCACCGGGATATCCATAATCTCTGATACGTATACAAGTGATTCATTCAGCGTATCGAACTTCCGGCAAGGGTGGGAAAGTGCACTCCGAACACTTTCGCGGACGTTCCACACTCCAATCGGCATGATATATCCTGGGTGCGCCTCCCGCAGGATCACGACACCAGCCTGCCTTCGTTCTTTATTGAGTAGCTCATTGACCGCGAGACGCGCTGCGTAGTAACACCCACCGATCTCCGCATACGTCGTCCGCCCCTCATAAAACTCGTAGCTATTGAAAATCGATATACCGGTCCCATACTGGTTCCACGTCGTATTCGGGTACCACGCCTCAATAAGTTCATACTGCCATTCCGATGGCGTCATTAAAATAATCCAGCGGTTATCAAACTGATTCAGAAAATACGCTCGAACCTCGTTGATGAACGGGTATGTCTTTGTTTTTTTCATGAGTTCAGCGCCTAGGGTAGAGTCCACTGCAGTGATACTCCACCTGGTAGGCACAAACCGTCTGTTCTTTTTAACCCCGAACGCGCCCACGCTGAATGCGCGCTGAATCTTTGACACGAGCACCCCGTTCTTATATATATCAAGAATCGCATCTTTTGCCTTCAGATCAGTATCATAGTATGCCTTCTCGATATGCTGCTCGTATTTTGGGTTGGTGATATCCAGTGATTTTAACGGCGCAGACGGCCCATGCGGTTGCACCTCATCATAAAATGCTATCTTCCCATAGGGTTTCTTCTGAAAAAGTGCATCAGCAAACACCGCGTTCTTGGAGAGAGCCAGCTCCCTGGTAAATTCTACGACATGATGCGGACTTTCCACATTGGTCACATTCACGGTAAATTTCCCACGCACCAGCTGACTGCGGAAATCAACGATATCATCAAGAGTTTTATCCAGCCACAGCTCTGGGGTATCGATCTCAGAGGTATCACCCATCAATGGAGGAATCATTGGACCAATCGCAACCTTTGGATACCCAATCCTACCGATAAAAACGCTTGGTGGTGACGCACCCTCCAACCGCAAACTATCAACGAATGGCTTCATTTTCACCTTGGAATGAAACCGGATGATTACAGGACAGCGGGTTTTCCCACACAAGAATTTTGTACCCCTGCAGAGTGCACACACACTCGTTCCTTTCATTTTTTCAGCCGGTATTAACTTTTTTTGTCCTTTTATAAAACCTTGCACAATATCCCCCATCAATCATTTTTTCTTTTAAAGGTTCCGTAGAGCATAATGAAAGTATTCAGTTACTCTGGATTAATTTTCTTCTTAAGCGTCTCAATCCACGACGGCAACCCCTCTACTGTACGACAAATACATCGTTTTGCAAACACCTTACGATACTTCAGATTACAGTCAACGCGATTCTCAAGATGTTTTTTAATTGAAAGACACAGCCTACCGCCACGCCAATCCCAATCTGTAAGAAGAATAATATATTGATGATTCTGGGCAATTATATCACAGAAATCGGGAACTGAACGTCCTTTATTGAAACGAATAATTTCACCAGACACTTCGAGTTTTCGTAACGCAGCAATGTCCTTGTCTCCTTCTACGATAATAGGTACTGTTTTATTTTCCTCCCGTAATTCTGTAAGTGCTTCTTCAAGTTCCTCTAATGTTTGTTCATAATCCATGGAATGATTCCTCAAGCCTTTCACATACTGTATCAACGGGTACTTTCTTGAGAGCAACAGTCTTTTCCCTGCTTTTTTGTCCACTCACCAGGATAACATTTTTTGGTGATATCTTAAAAAACCCTGCAATTGTTTCTACTACTTCATTGTTTGCCTTGTTATTTTTTGCCTCAGATCGCACCTTGATTTCAATGCATTTCCTCCATTGATTATAGCCTGCTGGAAATAAAATCTGAGACGACCTTGGCACCACATGCAAACAAAGAAGAACGCCTTGATTTGAACTTTTTATCGCATCCTTGAATGAGGTCATACTCTCCAAAAAAATAATGTGTTATGTTTAAGACAGCTTCAGGATAGCCTCGGCAAGATCACCATTCGTCTCCTTTAAAGCCTTCCGCACCTCTGCCTCTGATTTGCCTGTTTGTTCCATAATCAACATAACATCTTCTTTCAGAGTGCTTTCACTCTCTCCACCCCTAGTTTTTACGGTCGGCTCACCGATGATCTGAAAGGTTTTTTGTCCCTGCGCTTCCATCACTGTTACCTCTGCAGCATCAAATACATACTCCTTCGTATCAGTCTGAATAATCACCTTTTCTACATTATCAATATTCTTGACATTAATCCCAAAGCGTTTCATCATCTGATTCAATTGCCTACTGTTCATCTTTCCTGGCATCATATGTAACAAATCCTAGTATGATTCCGAAGCATATATAGAGTATTCCTGAGGATAACGAGGAATATATCCCTAGTATCTATGATAGCTCCGTAGAAGTATATACAATTCAAGTTATTTGTAGTTTATTCAAAAGTGTTTCTTACTTTTTCTTCCACTCAATTTCAGTTGAAGGAGAAGTACCCTTGTCTTCCACTGTTAATCTACCTTCTCTTATTATTAAAGGTGAGTTTTTGTACCATCCTTTAACTTTGCAAGGCCTATTAGAAATGTTCCACTTCTCACCTATAAATTCAACATCTAGTTTTTCTAAAGGAATCACTGCAAAAGCCGTCTCATTAGGTAATAACTCGTCACACTTGATATGGTATGTATGTGCGTCTTTTTTGAGTGTGCAATTCTCACTTTTAATACAATCTTTTGGTGAATACTTGTCAATGAAAATACTAGCTCCTATTTCTTTAATAGGATAGTCATTCAGGTTCTCAATAAGGAAAACTAAAACATCTTGATTATCAGGTAAAAAAGGAACGATTGGAAGGAGTGAATACGGAAGAATTTCCAGATAGTACCTGTGGTCTTCCTCATAAGGAGTAATTAGACCTTTACCTTGTCTGATTACCTCTTTTTCTACAAACACATATCCAGGATAAATATTTTCTAATTCTTGTTTGAATTGGATATCATCATTGGTTTTCCATTCAAGTTTTGCTTCTTTTTCGTATCTTGGAAGATAATATACTTTTCTTTTTCCAATCAGAAACCGTTTAACCTTTCCTTGAGTACGAAGTGACTTTAATATATCGTAGAATTTTCTCTCATCAGTTTCATTTTTAATTCCTATTGAATCCATGATTTCTTTTGATAATCCACCAGATTTAAATCGACTACTCAACGAATCAATAATCATATTTCTAATCTTATCTTTGTCCATAATCGCAGTAATGCATGGATTACTGCTTCTTATGAGTTCGCAGGAAGTGGATATCTTCTACCTCTGAGTTGGTTGATTTGAGGTAAAAAATATGAAAGAAAATCAAACCCAAAATAATAAGGAAAGCGACTCACCAAACGACCAAATTGTACACATCCCCGTAGACCAAATACATCGTAACACAGAACAAGATACAGGGATAAGAGACCAAGAAAAGTTCGAATTGTTGAAGAAGAGCATCGCCTCAATAGGTCTCATAAATTCAATCATAGTTCGACCTGAGAATGGTGGATATGAAACTATTGCAGGTCATAATAGATTAGAAGCAGCCAAACAAAACGGATGGAATAAAATACCTGCAAAAATAAAAAATGTTGATGCTGATGAAGCAGCTGAAATGTGTCTTGCAGATAACCTAGTACATTCTAACTACACACCTAGGCAAATGGAAGAAAAAATATATCTCAGATGGAAAAACGGTAACTATCAATCACAAACAGACCTCGCAAGAAAAATCGGTTTATCAGATGTTTGGGTTAGCAAACTGATTGAGGCACATGAATTAAGAAGCGAACTTCAAGAAAAAAATCCCAAGCTCGTACTAGATAGTTTCTCATCACAAACACTCCTTGATGCGAAGAAAATCTTGGATAAAAAGATACTTGCCGAAGATGGTGATTTAATACGATTCCTGGAAATTGCTATTACGAAGAAATACAAACCGAATAAAATCATTGATGTTATCACCGCTCTTAATCAATGGGATGTAAAATGGAGAAATATGGTTCTCTACGAAGATGTATCATACGACAAAGCACGGATGATGATGCAGAATGAAACAAATAAACCCGTTCCAAAACAAAAAAAGACAACCAAAATATCAGTTGTAACTATTAAAAAGAATTTCGTTGAAGATACTTACAAGGAACTCGATAAAAGTCTCTCTGATGCTATTGGAAGTATAGAAGATGAAAATGATAAGGCAAAGTCACTTCGGTACGTCAGAGTAACAATGGCTCTCTATGGCGAGGTGTTGAATAATTACGGAGAAATCACGAAAGAGCAACTCAAACAGATTAAGGAAGATATTCTTGGTATCAAAATTCCAGCACGTAATTATGATGGAGACCCCGACTTACAGAAATTAGCAGCATTCTATGATGTCCAGGAGGATTCCAAAGTCAGTTCGGACAGCGACCCACCAAAACCTAAGGAGGGATAATCCCTCCCCTTTTTTCTTATAAAAGAACCAAAGTATGAAAACAATTATTATTCTTATGGAGGCAATTTATGACTGAGTTAGTCGAACAGATTGTTGAGGCGCACAATAGAAGATATAACAACACCATATCAACACACAACATCGATATTCTCAACAAGTTCGATGAATCAATCTCCGATTTAGCCCTCGGAACAAGGGATATACGAATCAGAATACTATCGATGACGATACGGAAGCTCAACAAACCATTCAAAAAGATAACCTATAGTGATGTTGTCTCCTATTTTGCAAACCTTAAAAACGAGGATGGTTCAGAGAAGAAACCGTCAACCAAAGAACACCATAAACTTGTAATTGTTATATTTTTCAGATGGTTATATAAAGTTCAAAAGGGGGAAAAATCTCCTCTTGTTGTGTCTGGGATTAAATTGAGTTTAAAGGCTTTTCAGACTGATATTAACCCGAATTCACTTTGGACCGATGAGGAAATTAAACAGTTAGTTGAGCAGTGCACGAATTCCCGTGATAAGGCATTTATTATGACACTGTATGATTCAGGGGCTCGGATAGGTGAGTTGTTGTCGATGACTATCGAGGATGTGCATTTTGAGGGCGATTACTGTTATATTTATCTTCCAGTCAGTAAGACTAATCCTCGAAAGGTCGGACTTCTATTTTCGACAGCATACCTGCAAGATTGGTTAGACAATTATCCTAAGAAATATTATCACCCCAAAGCCCCTTTATGGATATCACAATCGCCTCATACTTATGGACAACGCATGAAACAGAACTCCACTTTTGAAATACTCAATAAAATCAAAAATCGTGCAGGCATTGAAAAGAAAATCAATCATCATATCATGAGACATTCTCGAATTAGTCTTTGTCGAAAAGCAGGCATGCCGGATGCGTTAAACAGGAGAAGACATGGTCATGCACCAGGTTCTCTTATGATTGAACGATATACCTGGATAAATGATGAGGAAACTCACAATGGATACGTTAAGTCAATGGGATATGAACCAAAGAAACCTGTTAGACCTGACCCAGCTATTCTCAAACCGCAAATTTGTGTGAGATGCGGAACCGAGAATCCTGCTACCAATAAATACTGTAGAAAATGTGTTACCACACTCAATTATGAAGCGGTAGAGCGCGATATATCAGTTTTAGAGATGTTTAAGACGGGATTCGCACAGCTTGAAGGTGTTGACTTGGATAAAATGATGGACCGATACAAAAAGTATACGGCATCAGTCAGCGACATCCAAGCAGTATTGAATTGTTTCAATGGAGGAACTGTCATAACAAATGATGTTGTTCAAAAAGCTCTGAAATTAGGCACAGATGAGTGCTTGGAAGTGCTAAACCATTTGATGAGTTATGAAGTGATTGAGCTGGAGGAGGACAAGGTGGTTCTTACTGATCGGAAAGGATTCCAGAACCTGATTAAGATTTACTACAAATATATCATTGACCACGAGGATAATTGAATGAGGTGAAAAATCTGACAAAAAATAATAATGAGACAGGAGTGAAAGACACACACAGTAATAGGAAATGCCCAGTCAGAATGACTACGACAGCCCTTCCAATGAAGACATTGGAGGGGACGCGGAACGAACTTACATGCTGAATCTCCAACCCTAAAGGTTAATAAGATAAGAATACAAAAGGAGTAAAATAAAGATGGAACAATATAAGCATTTAAATACTAGCATTTTTACAAAAGTTATGGATTTTTCTTCCGAGGAGATTTTAATCTTATACTTCTGAAAAAATAAAAAATCGCTAATATATTAATGAGAAAAAAAATAATTTGATGTGATGATTATGAAAAAATCTTACGTGTTGGAATTGACTAAACGTACTTTCAACTTTGCAGTTTACTCATGTGGAACAATTTCTGGAATGTATCTTCCGAAGATTGTGCTTCCAGACCCAGTGCCAAAAGAAATCACTGTTACTATTGAAGTAAACACTGAGTGATAATTGAGTTTCAATAATTTGCGTGTTCAAAAAGATGCTGTGCGTCTGGAAATAACAGCATGCACACGTCGAAGTCACTTCTGGCTCTTTACTGTTTGAGCGAGAGCTAGAAATAGAAAGGAGTGGTTAGAAATGGAAAAAATACTTGGTGAGAAAAAAGTAGTTTATAGAGATGGGGACTATACAAAGGTCCTGAAAGGCAGTTGTTACTTTGAAGACGAATTTGTAAAGGTAATTACATCGACAAAAACAATCTGGATTGGCAAAAAGGCCATCATCTCAATTACATAGGGATGGTGGTTCACAGTGACAGAGGAGCAGAAAGGTAATACATGTTACAATTGTGGTAAACCTGATTGCAACGAACTAGATTATAGAAAACGTATCGCAAAAGATAATGGAACAAAAGTAGACGTATCAGCATGTGACGAATATGAACCTAAACCTAAGAAAACTATAGATTTGTATGAGGAGCTGAGAAAACAGGAAGATTACTTAAAAACAGATTCTCTTGAAGAGCGTTTAATTAAGTTACAACAAATGAACTTTGTCACGAGTTTTAAAGAAAGAATTCCACCAGTCTATAGCGAATGAAGTGAGCGGTGACTGGTGGTAACAGAAACAACAATAAAACTTGTTTTTATTCGATAGCTTTTGGTGGTGCCACTGCTCTTGTTGATCCGA
>Ga0209777_10004522_pt1 | contig 16389 bp, 9 predicted proteins | sample FrelakmetHBP12HB_FD_187147 | JGI IMG/M metagenome (GOLD analysis project Ga0209777, IMG submission 187147) | Freshwater lake sediment microbial communities from the University of Notre Dame, USA, for methane emissions studies -HBP12 HB (SPAdes)... | ecosystem: Environmental > Aquatic >...
TTGCTGTAGGGGTCGTCCTCAAGGATGATGAGGTCGTACTCGTTGGCCATGTCGATGACCTGCTTGCGGCGCTTCTCGGACAAGGTCACGCCCGCAGGGTTCTGGAAGGTCGGCATGATGTACAGCAGCTTCACATTGAGGCCCCTTTGTTTGCAATCTTTGATTATCGCCTCTGCCTCGTCGATGTTCTGACCATCGTCGTCAACGGTGACCTCGTGCATCTGGGCCTTGTTCTGGCGCCAGACATTGGTCGCGCCCAAGTAAGTGGGAGCACCCAGCACGACGACGTCATTGGGGTCAATGAAGATCCTGCCAGCAAAGTCTAGGACCTGCTGGGAACCGTGAGCGATGAAGATGTCGTCGAACTCGACCTTCATTCCGTCGGCGCGGGCCATCTTGGCGATCTCCTCCCGGAGGGGGTCGATACCTTCGGTCGTGCCGTACTGCAGGACCTTTTCGGGGTTCTCCTTGAGCAGGTCGCAGACGATCTCATTGATGATTTCCACCGGGAAGCTCAGGGGGTTTGGCAGCCCGCCGGCGAAAGAGATGACGTCGGGATTTTGGGTCAGCTTTAGTATCTCCCTGACTTCGGAGGCTTTCAAAAGTTTGGCCCGGGACGAGAATTTTTCCTCAAAGTGCGTCATCGGACGTACTCCCTGGTCTAGGTCTACCAGTACTGGGTATGAATGTACCTATATAGCAATATAGCCAAAATGAGGGGGCATTCTTGACTGATTCTTATTTTTTAGCTTTTCCTTGGGGCCTGTCGTCGATGGACGGCCCGGTCCTTAGTCCCCTGAACCGGTTTTTGCAGACCATAATGTCCTCAGGGAAGAGCGTGGTCCTTTAGCAAACCTTTTAAAACCGCTTGGGGTTTAAGAATAGGCACATTGAGGTGTCTTCCTTGGCTGGCGGGAACTTACAGAAGGGACCTGTTCCACCTAGGTCCGAGAAGTTCGAGGCCGTTGCTAGGAAGGGCCGGGCCCTGATGGTCGACGCCAGATGGGTCGACGCCATTGGTAGCTTCGCAGAGGCCGTCAAGATCGCAAGGCAGGAGAACCGTGCTGACCTGGAGGTCGAGGCCTACGACCTCATTGGCGAGGCCTTGTGCAAGAAAGGGGACCAAGATAAAGCCGACAAGTACCTGGCGAAGGCCCTGGAACTTGCAAAGTCCAAAGAGGACAACAAGGGCCTGGCATCGACCTACAAGGTCCTTACCTATCTGAGCTTTTTGAAAGGCGACCGCGAAGGAGCCGCAAAGTACCTCGCGTCCATGCTAGAGCTATCGGAGCGCGCAGGACTGGACGGCCACAGGGGCCTGGCCCTCGTGGGGCTGGCCCACATGGCCACAGATGCTGGAGACTTCTGCCATGCCATCGAGGACTTCAAGAAGGGCATCGAGCTTTTGGAAAAATCCGAGGGCGCTGAGATGAGGCGCGAGCTTGCCAAGGCCTACAATGGCATCGGGGACGCCCTCGAATCGACGGGGGACCATGCCAGGGCCCTTACCAATTACGAGAAGGCCAAAGAGGAGTTCCTGTTCGAGGGGGATCCCCACGGCCGGGCCCTGGCCGAGATAGGCGTCGCGGAATGCTGCACGAGATTGGGTTTCACCGTCAGAGCGATGGAGCAGCTCGAGACCGCGCGGCGTGACCTCATGAACCTCAAGGACAATGCTGGCCTGGGCGAGGTCTACCGCATTAGCGGGGCCCTCATGACAGGCCAGGCGAACTGGGGGGCCGCGAGGAGCCACCTCGAGAAGGCGGTCTCGATACTCTCGGCCGACAAGACGAAGCCCAGGTTCATTTCCGGCCTCGTGCGGACCTTTGCGGAGCTCGGTCGCATGTACCTGCTCAAAGGTGACACCGACAAGTCCGAAGCATCCTTCAAGGACGCCCGGGAACTTGCTGAGAAATCAGGATCCAAGAGGCTCAAGGATTTTGTGGAGCTCTCGCAAAAGGATGCCGACAAGCAATCCTTGAGATGATGAGATCACTGGCCGATAGCGGTCCCTTTTCCTTGTGACTGGGCATCCTTGGGGTCGATGACCTTCAGTTCTCTCGAAAGGGAATGTAGCTGCTTCTGGTCCAAGACCGCGGTGTCCAAAGGAAGGATGACCAGCGCGGAGGAGAGCATGATATCGTCGTGGATGGCCTGCAGGAGCTTCTGGGCGCCACCAAAGGTCGTCTGTGAGATGATATATTCGAGCCCGTCGATGAGAATGATGGCCTTGTCGTGGGCCTTTACGAACTCGCTAATGCGTTTATAAAGCAGGCCTCCGCCTGTGGGTTCGATGCAGTCGGTTTCCTCGACCTTGTTGAAGGTCAGCCAGATCATAGTGGACGGTCCGGTGCGGTAATTCGCTTGGACCTCCTTTGGTGACATCCTGGAGATTATCATTCCAGGGCTACCGGTGAGGGTATAGGCCGAGAAGATGCGATAGGATTCCTTGGGCTCGGCCTCGTTGACCAGGAAGATGTGGCCGCCGGTAAGGCCGTAGCGCTTCTTCAGGAGGTCCAGATTGGCCTCCCAGTTGGCCCGCTCGATGCGGACGACCTCGGCCTCGAGCCAGGGCGGGAACATGATGCCCAGGCCCTCGACCTCCTTTTCGGACCTTTGGTAGATGACCTTGAAGGCCTCGCGCACTAGCTCCCCCGCCTGGACCTGTCCATGGTGGGGCGCCAGGGCGTCCCGGACCGCTTCCAAAAGATCGTTGAGGCGCTCGTTGAGGTCGTGGAGGTCCCACCGCTCCCCTTCGACAGGGGAAAGGACGAGGTCCTCTCCGACCTTGAGGCCTGTGCCCTTGCGGACAAAGGTCCTCACGGCACTAAGGAGGGCGTCGTCGACCTCTTTCGTGAAGTACCTCTTGATGAACCCACGGAGCTCCCGCAAGATCTCAGAGTAGATGGACATCATCCTTGCGATCGGGTCGCGTTCTTTGGCCTCCGAGCCCATCTTGTCGATGAGCTCGCCCAGACGGTCCGGGTCCGGGGGTTTGCGAAGAACGGCCCGGGCCCCTAGCGCAAGGGCGTCATCGAGGATCGATTCGTCGTCGCAGGCGGAGATTATTATAATGCGGGCCTCGGGGTCGAAGGAAATGATGGCCTTCACCGCTTCCAATCCAGAAGCGTCGGGCATGACAACATCCATGAGGACCATGTCAGGCCTGAGGCTCTTGAAGGACTCGATCGCCTCCCGGCCCGTTGCGGCCTCGCCAACGACCTCGTGGCCTTTGGCCTTGACTATGTCGGCGTAGACGCGTCGCATGAGGGACACGTCGTCGACGACCAATACCTTCAATTGTTTACCCCCAGACACATGGTGCAGTCAAATGGAACAATGCTAGGCGCTAAAAAGCTTTTCCATGCAGGTCCTATTTCCAGGTCATCTCGAAGATGCAGTGCTTGCCGCCCCTGTTCTTGCATTCCGGATGGGTCGCGGTGCCTTTGAGCTTGTAGACCTCCAAGAAGGTGTCGAGCCAACCGAGCAAGGCGATGCAACTGCTCGGATAGGGCTGGTAATTGACGATCTCGAAGATGTAGTGCTTGGGCTCTTGGGTCAGTATCTCAATGTAACCGTCGGAATAGTACTTCTTCCAAACTACATCGGCGCGCTTGAGCAAGGACTCGATCGTCGTGAGCTTGACGAAGGCCTTATAGATGCCCGACAGGTTGTACTTGGCGACCATGTAACCGAGTTTGCGGATGACGGTCAGGTCGCCCTTGCCCAGGATCTTGTCGGCCTGGGACAGACCCTCGGCGCCGACCCGGTCGGGGACCCACTCGTTCTCTAGGACCTTTTTCTTGGCCCATTGCTTGAACTCGTCGGAGGAACCGTCTATTACCTTCTGGAGACCGGCCTCGCCGAAAAGCTCGGTGATGGCCCTGAGCTGGGCATTGAAGCCCGCCCCTTTGAACCGCTGGTAATCCTGGGTATGCACGATGCGCAAAAGGGCCTTGTCATATTTACCGGTTTCTAAAGAATATAGTGTCACAAAGTTAAAGTCCAAGGATGCCCGGGGTTTTAACCCTGGGAGGAATTGGAGGCCCGGTTTTTATGCCTTGGGAAATACTATCGGTTAAAGTGAAACTAAAACCATTTTATCGACGATAAGCAAAACTGACACTACCACCGGACCCTCCCCTTTCCGTATATACCTCCATCGACAAATAGATACTATGGTCCTCCAGGTCGTAAAAAAAGCATACGGACTTAATATCTGTCCCCTAACTAAAACAAAGACCAAGAAATTGACAGACCTCGAGGATAGGTATCGAACGGTCCTCAATATCATCAAGACCGGTGTGGAATTTTGGGACGCCATCCCAGGCTCGGACGATCTTCCTTTCAAGAAATACAATCTTCAAGGGCTTCTCTACAAGGGAGTCTCGAAGGATTCAAATCTACAATCGCAACAGATAATCGATGCAATGAGCGATGCGTGGGCCAATCGTAAGGACCCATGTGCAAGGTTCAAGCATCCGACGATCCCTTACAATTGCCCCAGGAGCGGAAAGCTCGGCAAGACCGTAAAAGGCAATCCAGTGATCGCTATCGCAATTGACGATTCAGGATCGAGACGGATGGCTATCCCTATCGCCATGGACGGGGCCTGGGTCCGGTTCCGAAAGGAGATCGACAAAGGTTGGACCTTTACGTATTTCGAACTGCACCATCGAAGGTCCAAAGGCGAGGACCGATGGTGCATCATTGTAACCCTCCGAAAGAAGTTTCTAGTGAAGGACCTGGAACAATCTACGACCGTTCTGGGCATCGACATCGGGTGTGGCACGCTCGCTGCGGGCTCAGTCCTCAATAAACAGGGAAAGGTCCTTCGGCAAAGATACTTCGGAAGGGACCTCGCGCACAGGCAAAGGAATATCGGGCTCCGAAGGTCGAAGCTCCGAAGTCATGCAGATAAAGGAAGCCGGAAAGCCCGAAAGAAACTGAAGACACTGAAAGGATACGAGAAGAACTTGGTCAAGACGCGATGCTATCAGGTCGCGCACGAAGTCGTGGACTGGGCATTGAAGTTCGATTCAATGCTAGCGATCGAGGACCTTAGGGGATTACATAAACGCAGAAGAAGGACAAAGGCCAAGGACGGCAAACGAACTGGAAAACCGCGGGTCGTCGAGAAGCTGATCAACCGCAAGGTCCACCACATGCCCAACGATATCTTTACTACGGCTTTGACCTCAATATCCTACCAGAACTGCATAGGGACCGGTAAAGTGAACCCAGCTTATACGTCCCAAACCTGTTCTCGATGCCATGCAGTTGACAGCGAATATAGAAAAGGCTGCATCTTCCATTGTGGGAAGTGCGGCCTGCTGGTGAACGCGGACCGAAACTCGTCCGTGGACATCGGAAGAGCATTGCTCTCGGAGCGGTCCAAGGTCGAAACGACCGTGGGCCAGATTTCCGGGAGAGATGGCCGTGTCAACGGCCACGCCTGGGGCCATGATGAGGAACGGGAGACGGGTCGGGGACCTGTCCAAACCTCAGAGCCCAAGCTCGGGAATTTATTCCCGAGTGGTTGACTCGAGCTGGATATCGAACATGCAGCGGCTGTGCCCCTTGAGCTTGCATTCCGGATGGCTGGCCACGCTTTTGCACTTAATGACCTCCATGAACATGTCCAGCCAGCCCAGGACGCCTATACATGTCTCTGGATACGGGATGTAATCTAGAACCTCGAACTGGAAGTGGTTGGGCTCGGCCAGAAGGGTCTTCACTGTGCCTGTGCTGAAGTACTGCTTCCAGATCTGGTCGGCCCTTTTTAGCAATCCATTGATACAGGTGAGCTTGAGACTTTTGGGTCCTCAACGGCCTTTCCTTAGGGCCCTATGCTCGGGCGTGCACATGTCGAGGTCGTCGAGCTCGCGCTTGGTCTTTATCTTCTGGGCGTCCTCTTGGGAGACCTTGGTGCAGGCGAACTTGGACCCGCCCCAGGTCGCGGACACCAGTCCTTCGACCTTGAGCAAGGACGCGCGCGAGAAATCGCATCCGGAAAGGTCCGTGTTCTCGATGGTGGAGCCATCGAGGTTGGCGCTGTCGAAGTTGCTATTGACAAAGCTCGATTGTATCAGACGGGAGCCCTGCATGCAGCTACCGGTGAAGTTCGCTTTGAGGAACCGACCTCCATGGAAGGCCGCTCCCCGCAGATCTGTGTGCTGCATGATTATGGAGGGTCCCTCGGCCTCGTCGAACAACGCACCAGGCATGAAGCATTCCGTAAAATCCGCCGAATCCATGTAGGTGTACCGTAGGTCCACCATGGGAAACCACATGCCGATGGCACAGAACCCGCACATGTTGGCCTGCGTGAAAAAGAAACGCTCGCGCTGGAAGTTGCGATCGTACATTTCCAGGATGCGATCAATATGGTACTTGTCAAGGTTGAGCCAGTCCCCCTTCGACAGCTCCTGATAGGCGACATCTGTCGAGGGGACGCAGCGGTCCAGCAAAGTTTTGTTGAACATTTCGACCTGCTGTGGATGGGCGGCAAGGTCGCACTTGCTGAGGTCCGAGTCCGTGAAATTGCGCTCGCCGTGGATGGCCTCTGACAAAAAAGTGCGCCCGTCGACCTTGCGGCCGTGGAACCTGGACTTCAAGATGCCACCAAGGGAGGATTGGGGGCCCCCACCTAAAAAACCTTCGCTTTCGTGCGGGTCGGTCCGGAGGTCCCAGGGTTTTCCATATCGTTAATATATATGAATTAATCATTTTTAGATGGAAAGGGGAAGGGTTCAAATTATCTGAGCAAAGTCGCGATGCGTTTAATATAGTATGTGTGCTTAAGCCGTCAACACTAGGAGCGTCTGGGTATGCCGATAATCGAAGCGCGTCTGGTCGTCAAGACCTACGATACAGGGAAGATCCAGGTCAAGGCACTGCAGGGTATCGACCTTGTCGTCGAGAAGGGCGAGATGGTCGCCATCATGGGGCCCTCCGGCTGCGGCAAGACAACCTTGCTCAACTGCATCTCTGGAATCGACGATGTGGACTCGGGGACGATAATGATCGAAGGCCAGGACCTGGCCCGGATGTCCGACAATGCAAAGACGGACCATAGGGCCAAACGGATGGGCTTCATATTCCAGGCCTACAACCTTTTACCTGTCCTCACGGCCGTCGAGAACGTTGAGCTGCCCCTTCTCGTGGGCGGTGTGAAGGCGAAAATCGCCCGCGAAAAAGCGCTCAAGGCATTAGAGACCGTCGGCCTCAAGGACTGGGCCGACCACAAGCCCGCGGAGCTCAGTGGCGGCCAGCAGCAGCGTGTCACTATCGCCAGGTCCTTGGTGAACGACCCGGCCATCATTTGGGCCGACGAGCCTACCGGGAACCTGGACACCGAGAACTCGATGCAGGTGATGGAGCTTTTACGCAGATTGAACCACGAGCTCAAGCAGACCTATGTCGTTGTCACGCATGATTCTAAAATCGGCAAGATGGCCGATAGGATCATTCACATGGAGAATGGCATCATTATGAACGAGGAAAAGAACGTCCATGACCATCCTCCCATCTGTGCATGCCCGACACCTATCGCCGAAAATCCTGCATAGGCACAAGTGAAAAAGGAATGGGTTGGGGGTTTTCACATGGCACAGATAGTCCTGACGGACCAAGGATGGGGCCAGGCATTCATACTGCTGATCTTCACATTGATAATTCTGGGGATCATCGGCATAATCGCTGCACAAAAGCCAATCCTGTTCAGGATGGGCCTGAGGAACGCCACGAGACGAAAGGCCCAGACGAGCTTAGTGATAGGCGGCCTGATGATAGGGACCGCCATCCTATCGGGGGCCTTCGTCACCGGCGACACTATGCAATTCGCGATAGTCAAGAGCGCCTACTCTGGGGCAGACCTCATCGACGAAATTGTCTATATCCCCGGAGGGATGCTGTTCAACTATTCGGTCTACAATAATATCTCCACTGACGCAAGTGTGAAGAAAGTGACCGACGGGATTTCCCCTATGATCATCTTGCAAGGGATCACAATCTTCGATAACAAATCTGGTCAACTAGAGCCCAGCGTCAATCTCCTTTGCTTCGATCCGGCCATCGATAAACAATTCGGGACCTTCACGACCAAAGGCGGAAGCTCTATCGACGGTTCGGACCTCTCGGGCAATGAGATAATCATGAATTCTAGGCTGGCCAGCGCCCTGGGGGCCAAGACCGGCGATGTTTTGGAAGCGTATTACCTAGCACCCTTGTCAGCTAATCGCGGTCCAAGTGGAGGTTCGAACGATATTAAGATGTCATTGATGACGGTCAAACACATTGTCAGGAACGAGGGGAAGGCCGATTACAGCAGTAGCAAGAGCATCTTCATGAACCTGTCGTCGGCCCAGGCGATGTTCAACGCCTCCAACCAGATTTCTGCAGTTAAGATCTCCAATAAAGGCGGGGTGGTCGATGGAGCCTATGGGACCTCGAAGGCAAAGGCCGCCCTAACAGCTGTGATCATGGGTCTAGGACCTGAGGCTGGGGCCAGCCCAGCTCAATTCACCGTCGATACTGTCAAAAAGGCGGTCGTGGACATTGCCGATTCCTCGAGCGCATCCTTGGAAGATTTCTTGCTGTTGGCCTCGTCCTTCACAATTGTGGCTGGCGTGCTGCTAATAATCAACATCTTCGTGATGCTTGCAGAGGAACGTAAAAAGGAGCTGGGGATATCGCGGGCCGTAGGCATGCGCAGGAGCCATCTCGTGAGGGAGTTCGTCTTCGAGGGAGTCTTCTACTCTATAATCGCCTCCATACTAGGGACCTTTGTGGGCATACTCATAGCCTATTCTATGGTGTCGGGGATCTTCTCTGCAGTCGGGGCGGACATCAAGGACGTACCCTTTTACTGGAAGAACTCAAGCCTTGCGAAGGCCTTCTCGCTAGGTCTTTTAATTACAATAGGTACGGTTGGCCTGGCCTCCTACAGGGTCAGCAGGCTCAACATTGTGAGGGCCATCCGGTCTATAGAGGAACCAGTGACCCCGGCGGGCACGCGCAGGGACTTAGCCCTTGGAGCGGCCATGCTGGTGTTCGGGCTGCTCTTCATACTGGGCGGTTTCGCCCCAGGAGGCTCCGGGATACTGAGGCTTTTGGGCCCGAACCTCATCCTTTTCGGAGCGGCCTTCATCTTACAAAAATGGGTCGGGACCCAAGCGGCCTACACCTTTTGCGGGCTCGCGGTCCTTGTCTATTCATTGTATTACCTGTTCTACGGTAAGATGTCTGATTCAGAAAGTACTATCGGCCTTGTCATTATAGGACTATTGATGGTCTTCAGCATGGTCCTTGCCCTCGTTTCCAATGCTAAACTGGTCGCTCGGGCCCTCGGAAGAGGTATTGGTATCACACCCAGGGGTCGGGCCGTAGTGCAACCAGCCATTGCCCATCCATTGAACAAGGGCTTCAGGACAGGAATGACCATTGCGATGTTCAGTTTGATCCTCTTTATCGTGGTGCTCTTCTCGATCTTCTTCAGCGTGTTCACTCCAAACCTTAACGATGCCGGTGGTGGCTATGACCTTCTGGCCACATCCTCCGTTCCAGTGGATAACCTCTATAACATAAGCTCCGGCGGAGGGCAGCCCCTGCCCGTCAAGTACGACACGCTCAAGAATAAGGTCGAATACATCGACGGTGTGGCCGAGTATGGTTTCTGGGGCAACTTCATCGTAAATAACACGGAGGTGCTCACCTATGGTGCCCCGTTCCATTACTTGCTGGGAATAAACAGCACTTTCACAAACCATATGACCTACAAGCTCTCTCATCGGGACCCTTCGTACCCGACGGATGCTCAGGCATGGGCTGCGGTCTTAACAAATCCCGACCTTGCCATCATAGATACCACTTCGGCCAGCACCCAGCCGGCCATAAAGATAGGGGATGTAGTGGTACTTCCCTATACTGCCGGCGGTACCAGGAGCGCGGGCTACAAGATAGTTGGAATGGTCGATGAGCTAATCTTTGCGGGGCTCTTTGTTGAGAAGGGCCAGCTGAAAAAGGACTTCCAGGCTGTGCGGGGGGATAACCTGTTCTTCATAAAGCTCAAGCCAGGGGAGAACGGAAAGTCCGTGGCCATGGGCCTTGAGTCGGACTTCAAGGTCCTGGGCCTGAATGTCATCGTGATGAAAGAGCTCATAAAGACACTGAATAAGGGCATCCAGGGCATCTATGAGATGTTCGAGATGTACATGTCCTTGGGCCTTATCGTAGGGATTGCGGCCTTGGGGGTCATATCCTTCAGGGCGGTCATCGAAAGGAAGCAGGAAATAGGGATCATGAGGGCCCTTGGCTATCGCAGATCTATGATCCTGGGGACCTTTGTCATCGAAATGATGTTCGTGACCACCATGGGGGTCGTAATCGGTGTCGTCATCGGATGGCTCGCAGGCTATGGGATTTGGAAGGTCGGCATGGAATCTATGGGCGTGGCCTTCTCTGTCCCTTGGCCAAGGATATTGTCCATCATCGCGGCCACCTTCATCGCTGGGCTTTTGTGCACGATACTTCCTGCATATAAGGCCTCGAGGACCAACCCGGCCGAAGCAGTAAGATGGATAGGATGAGGGGTTCCCCAAGGCCTATAAAAGGTCAAATTTGGGGTCGCCCTTTTAATACATTTCCCATAAATGAACGGTTGGGTTTATTTATAGCTATATTTATCATATTACTCAACGTGTTAATCTCCAGATGGGATTCTAATACCCATCGATGGCCCCAAGGTGGTCGTATGTCCAACAAGGGAACGAAATCGCTCGTATTCCTGCTTTGCGTACTGATGGTGATTGGCGGTCTGGACCTCGGGACCCTTGCCGGTGCCGTGGCCGACCACAGCGCGATGACCACCGACCGGGCGGCCGGGTCTAGGTTCATCAAAACGGTCAACACGACCACCTTCAATGAATGGAGGTCGGGAACAGCAAAGAACGTGACCGTCTACAACCAGTCCGACGGAGAGCTCAAGCTCATGGGATATGAGTACTACACGATAACAGTCCCGGGCATCAACGGCATCAGGGGCTTGGCGGTCGACTCTAGGGGCGATCTTTACGTCGCATCGCCGTTCTCCACCGGCACGATAATCAAGATTGACGGCCAGACCTGGGCCATAAGGGACCTGGGTCGCCCGGTCAACAGCGACGACGGCCAGAACAAGATCTGGATCGATAAAAACGATACCTTGTGGGGCGGAGGCCGCTCCTACGACAACAACAATGCCCAGGGCTTCCCTGCCCGAAGCGGCATCATCTGGCGGATGGACACGACCACCCAGCGCTTCGATGTCGCCAACAAGGCCGAGCTTGGGATGGCCCAGATAAGATGTACGACCTCTGATAAGAACGGCACCATATGGTCTGGGACATTGCCGTGGACCACGGCCCCTGGCAATGTCATCGCTCGCACGGACCCGACGACGGGCGCGGTCGTTCGCATCAATAATGGCAACCCGCTCTTTGCGGGCGGCTATGGGATCTACAGGATCGTCGCGGCCAACAACGGGATGATCTATGCCGGTACGACCACGGGTCCCGACGGTGGTCACATCATAAAGGTGGACCCGACAACGAACGTCTTCAGTGTGCTCAACGGCCATAACCCCCTGATAAATGGGGACAGCATCGGCGCCATGGCCACCGCGAACAACGGGACCATCTACATCGGCACTGCAGGCGCCGCGGGAAACATCATTATGCTAGACCCTAAGACGGACACCTTCACGAACCTGGGCAAGCCGATCGCTGGCGTGAACAACATCGGCGACATGGCGGCAGCCCCTGATGGGTCGGTCTATGCCTTGGTGGGCGCCAACGCCGGCATGGAGCAGCACCTTCTCAAGATAGAGGCAGGGACGGGGGCCTTCATCGATATGGGAGTACCGGTCCCAGGGAACACGGGCCCGGGTTACATCGCGGTCGCCCCCGACGGCACGGTCTGGGGCTCATGGGGCGCTAATACGATCTTCAAGATGGCCCCGGTCTACCAAAAGATCCCACAGGCTCGCCTGGACAGGACCTCGACGGGCAGGATGCTTTCGGAGGACTTCCAGCTTACCGCCACGGACTGGGACACCGCGGGTGTCCAATCAAACTTCAAGCTCGTCAATGACAACAACCGCCCGGTCGGCGATCGTCAAGTCTACGAGCAGCAGGACATGACCAGTGCGGCGGCCTATGCTAGGGCCGGTGCTTGGGGGCCCTCCAACACCGATGGCCTGGCCTTCAACATGAATCCGGGAGGGGTCATGGAAGCAAAGATCAAGTTCGTCGGAATGCCCGGGGGAGGCGGGAGCGGGCCCTATGATGTGAGGTTCTTCCTCGCCGCCAACAGTTTCGGCAGCAGCTACGCCCTCTTCCTCGACCAGTCCACGAACCAGATCCGGCTCTACAGGGACTGGGTCCAGATGGGTGCCACCTACTCGAACATACCGCTCCACCAGGGGTTCTGGTACGATGTCAAGTGGAAGGTCTATCACACGGGTGGAGGCACAGCTGGAGCTTTCACGTTATGGATAAACGGGACCAAGGTCTACAACGAGCTGCCAGTGACGGGGCCCTATCACCTGAGCGGCGCCCTGGCCCTGGGCACGCGGGCTTCCGACGCCAGTTTTGATGCGGTCAGTCTCTACAAGGACACGAACATCACGGTCAACGGGCTACAGGCGGGCCAAAAGGTCCGACTATACTATGCGAACGGCACGCTTATCAAGACAGCCACCGCGGCCGGGGCCTCTGTGACCCTGGGCGTGGACAACGTAAGCTTCCCGATGTCGGGATACTTCACAATAACTGCAACGGACGGTTCGACCCTTGTGCTCACAACGCAGGTCCTCAACGACATCTACGGCGGCGATGTCTACAACTTCGTTACACCGGCGACCACGGGCGCGACCATGCGGTATCTGCCGACAGGGACCTTCCAGAGCAAGCCCTATGATGCTGGCGGGACAGTCACCTGGCTCAACATCAGCTGGAACGGTCTTATGCCCGCCAATACGAACCTGAGCCTTAGGACCAGGACCGCCGCCACAATGGCGGGACTGGCGGCTGCGGCCTGGAGCGCCTACTATCCGAGCTCCGGGTCTGGCATCACATCGCCATCCAACCAGTGGATACAGTTCGAGGCCAGGCTTACTTCGACGGACATCACGAAGACCTCGGAGCTCGATGATGTTACCTTCAAGTTCTCGGCCTTCCCGGCATATACTCTAGGAATATCCCAATCGTCGGGCCTTTTCTATCCAAATGATGTCATCACGTACAAGATCTATTACAACCAGACGGGAAATGGCCTTGCAAAGGATGTCTGGATAACGGACACGCTGCCTGCTGTACTGACCTTCATGAACAGCTCGGACGAGGCGCACCGTGCGCTGAACGTGTGGCATCTGACGGCCCTCCCGCCTGGATCCCAGGGCGTTCTGACGATCACGGCCCGCGTAGGCAAGGATGCGCCCGACCATGCCATCATCCGCAACAACGCGTCCCTCAGGTTCACCGACGAGGCTGATACCCTGATGGGCTCTCTACACACGGATGACATATTGGCTCTTGTACAAAGACCTGACATGGACCTAGGTCTTACGGGGCCCGCTACAGTGGGCCCGGGAGACACAATCAATTACACGGCATGGTACAACACGACCGGCGCTGGGCATCATAAAGACCTGTGGATCAACCTGACCCTGGACAAGAACCTGACCATCACGAACAGCACGGCCGAAGCTTGGAGGACCGGGACCTCGTTGCACATACTCGGCAACAACGGTGAGGGGTCCTTCAATATTAGCGCCCTGGTCAACGGCTCGGTGTCCAATGGGACCGTCCTGGGCTCGAAAGCCGTCCTGAACTTCACCTTCCCCAACGGCTACATGCCTTCTGGTAAGATCGCAGGGCCCATCGAGACAACGGTGCTCAGCCCGGCCTTCGCGGCCTGGCTGTCCGTGGACCTTGCAAAGGCTCTTCCAGGGGACCTGATAAAGTACAAGGTCCTTTTCAACAACACCGGGGCCGCGCCCGCAAAGGTCACGGTCACGGATGTTCTGCCGGCGGAGCTTGATTTCTTGAACAGCAGTGACGAGACGGCCAGGACAGGGGCCGGTGTGTGGACCTTCCCCAACGTACCCGTCGGCAGCCACCGATACATCAACATCTCGGCGCGCATCCGAAACGACACGCAAGAGAACATCACCATCAAGAACAGCGCAGCAGTAGCTTACTCGACGATGTCGGGGATCGTCATGAGCCCGGTGAGCACGAACGAGGTGTCCACAAAGGTCGGGTTCTTCCCGCTCCCCACAATAAATGTCGCGGTCCTAGCGGACAAGACAAAGGCCCAATGGAACGAGACCGTGAACTTCACCGTCTATTACAACAACACAGGGGCGGACTACGCGGGCTTTGTCCGGATAATCCTGCAGATGCCCAAGGGCCTGACCTTCGTGAGCTCCAGTGCCGACGCCAACCGCAACGGGATGGTCTGGAACTTCACGACCGTCCCCGAGGGAGCTCAGAGCTTCACGATCAAGGCCACGGTCTTCTCAGGGACCGCCAACAACACGGTAATGACCGTCAAGGCGAGCCTGAACTATACAGACGCGAGGGGCCGGCTACAGCAAGGCTCAACGGCTTTTGCTTTCGTGAAGGTCGTGCTCCTGCCGGTCAAGCCACCGGTGGACAATGTAAAGCCGTCTATTACGGACCGGAGCCCCGGGCCTGATGCGAAGAACATTGAAACGACCGCGAGGATCGAGATAACCTTCTCCGAGCCCATGAACAAGACCGCGGCCCAGAAGGCCTTCGTCATCGATCCCTCGGTGAAGGGCACCTTCTCGTGGGAAGGCAACAAGCTCATCTTCACGCCCGATAAAGAGCTCAAGAAGGGCCAGAAGTACATAATCAAGATAGAGCCCACACAGGCGACGGACCTTGCAGGCAACCAGCTCAACCCCATCTCGTCGTGGTCCTTCACGGTCAAGGGGAAGAAGACCTCACAGACGCAGCCCTTCTCGATGCTCTGCATCGTCGGGATAATCGGGCTTATCGTGGTCATCATCGTGGCCGTTGCCTTCCTGATGACCAGAAAGAAGTCCGCACCGCCGGCCCGCTCTTCAAGGCGCCAGGCCCCAAGGGCACGAGAGGTCGAGTCCATGGCAGCTACGGCAGTGGCACCGAGGGCCAGGAGGCCCCCGGTGGAGGAAGAGGTCGCGGAAGAAGCTCCACCTGAGGAACCTGCAGCACCTGAACCTGTGGAGGAAGAGACCATCGACCTTGCACAGACCAAGGAGCTGTCGGTGCCCGAAGAACCCGCTCCAACGGATGAGGCCCCGCCTGAACCCAAGGTGGAAGAGCCACCCTCCGAAGCACCGGCCGCCCCAGAAGAGAAGGTCGGGGAGCCAAAGCCCAAGGAAAAGGCCCCGGAACCTGTCAAAGAAGAGGCCTCACCAGAGGAGAAGGCACCAGAGCCGGTCGTTGAGGAAAAGGTCGAGCCCGGGCCGCCGAAGATAGAGCCCGAGGTCAAGACCGATGAAAAGAAGAACGCCGACCTCGACGATATCCTGAAGAAGCTCCGATCATAGGCCCAGGAGCGCCCTCACCGGCGCCGCCGTCGTGCCGATCCACATCAGGTGGACCACTATCAGTCCCAAGGCCACGTAGGAGATTATACCGTGCACATAGCCCCAGGCCTTGCGACCCATTACTTTGACCAGCCGTTTCTGGAGTATCCCCAGCAAGGAAATCACGAGCATGAGGCACAGGGCACTGGTCCCTAGATTGATGTTGATGTACTCGGATTTCGCGATAAGGAAGATGCCGTTCCAGACGATACCAAAGTAGTGTCCATACATGAGCAGCGACGAGTGCAACAAAGCGATGGAGAGCAACAGATAGGAAAGAGCGCAGTGGAGGTCCACGCGCTTTTTTGCACCGCCCAAAAGGGGGTTAAGACGCTTTGCTACCGACGCTAGGGCGCCGCCGGTGGGCAGGAGCATTATCAATATTATCAGACCGGTGAACCCTAGGACCCTTGCGGCGAGCCTCTGGTTGACGGCCTGGGGATCCTCCCCTGTGGGCTTCACCGGCTTTTCGGCAACGACCACAGGGACGCTCATGGAGCTCTTATTGTGGCCGGCCTTGTCCAGGGACCACAGCACGACCAGGGAACCGTGCTCCATTGCTCGGTCTGGGGTCATGCTCAGCTGGAACGAGGTGCCTTGGCCCTTTGGAAGGGCGCCCACCTTGGCGGTCGAGACCTTTGTGAAGTTCATGGTACTAAGGCCAGGGACGAGCTCGAGGTTGTATAGGTCCGTGAGGGCGGTGATATTGATCGTGTAGCTTTGGGGGGCGCTCACCGTAGCGTGCAGGGCAC